>ENA-ORTW01002501-ORTW01002501.1-human-gut-metagenome-genome-assembly--contig:-NODE-2501-length-17027-cov-3.775630_pt1 | contig 17027 bp, 15 predicted proteins | sample MGYA00242072_ERZ509193 | MGnify/ENA primary metagenome ERZ509193 (study PRJEB26280, sample SAMEA2338813) | human gut metagenome | biome: human gut; feature: human-associated habitat; material: faeces... | reverse complement strand
GTAACGCTGACGCCGTCTACCTGACCGAGTACCGCGGGCTTACCGTTCCGCAGATCTCTGAACTGCGCGAAAAGCTAGGCCGCGATACTTCCTACACTGTGGCAAAGAACACGCTCGTTCGCATTGCAGCCAAGGAAGCTGGCATCGAAGGTCTTGATGAACTTCTCGCCGGCCCGACCGCTGTGACCTTCGTGAAGGGTGACTTCATCGAAGCTGCGAAGACCCTGCGTGACTTCGCCAAGACCAACAAGGCACTGATCATCAAGGGCGGCTTCGCTGATGGCACCGTCTACGATGCTGAAGGTGCCCAGAAGCTGGCAGACCTCAAGTCTCGCCCGCAGCTGCTCGCCGAGTTCGCCGGCGACATCAAGGCTACGATGTCCAAGGCCGCGTACCTGTTCAACGCTCTGCCGACCAAGGCCGTGCGTACGATCGATGCGCTCCGCGAGAAGCAGGAAAAGGCTGCCTGATTTCATTGCGGTTAGCCGCGTGAATGATAGTGACCATAAAAGAAAAATAATTGTTTTAGGTGACGGTCACCTCTTCAATCAAACCGTCGCCAAGAATGAAAGGAAGCCATTATGGCTAAGTACACCAACGATGAGCTGCTCGAAGCTTTCGGTGAGATGACCCTGGTTGAGCTCTCCGAGTTCGTCAAGGCTTTCGAAGAGAAGTTCGACGTCGAGGCTGCCGCTCCGGTCGCCGCTGTTGCCGCCGCTCCGGCTGCTGGCGCTGCTGCTGAGGAAGAGAAGGACGAGTTCGACGTCATCCTCTCCGCCGTTGGCGACAAGAAGATCCAGGTCATCAAGGCCGTCCGCGCTATCACCTCCCTGGGTCTGGCTGAGGCCAAGGCTCTGGTCGACGGCGCTCCGAAGGCTGTCCTGGAGAAGGCCAAGAAGGAAGACGCTGAGAAGGCTAAGTCCCAGCTCGAAGAAGCCGGCGCTACCGTCGAGCTCAAGTGATTCGCGCGGCTTGAAGCCGCATATCACAATCTTGAGTGGAAACCCCGTTCGCCACAAGGCGGCGGGGTTTTCCGCATATTACGGGATTTTCTTTCGCTGACGATCCAATAAAATCCGATTTAGGCATGAATGCTTCCATATCGTGCCATACAATGGGGGAATTAGGCGAAAGTTGTCAATTAATCGCGTCATAATCCTGAAATACGTGGCAAGGCATGACACAATGACAAGTAGTGGTATGTGTGAAAGGAAGGCCGACAACGGTGAGCGAAGATCAACGAACGGCACAGCAGTGGACCGTCAAGGTTGATGGAACCGAACTGAAGAAGCTGGGCAGCGGCGAAAGCGTGGAAATCGGCCGCAAGCCGTTACGTCCTCTGGCGGATGACGGATTCGCGCGCCTTGACATTATGGATACGAACAAATCCATGTCGAAACGGCATGCCATTGTTTCAGTCGACGCGCAGGGCAACGCTTCCGTACGTGATCTCAAGTCGACCAATGGTTCGTTTGTAGTGGCCGACAACGGCCAATTGATGCGTCTGCCCGCGGATGAGGATTTCAAACTGCCATCCACGCCAATGACCTTGCAATTCGGCGACGTACGCGTCACTTTTGAACGTGACAGCGTGAGCGCCATGCCCGAATCCGAGAGTACCGCGTCAGCTCCGGTATCTAATCTGTTCTCCTATGCAGTGTCCGATGAGGCGTCGCAGGAGCCCGACGCCGCCGATATGTCGGTCGACGACATTCTCAATCTGCGTGCCGGAGAGCCGACCGCATTGTTCAACGCGCGCAACGTCGCCAATCGTGTGAATCTCATGCAACGCTCCGAACGTCAGTCTTTCGCGCCAGTTCGATCCAACGAGCCGGATTATGGGGATCTCCCATCCGTTTCGCTGGTGCAGCATAACGACGTCGTGGATAACGCGCCACGTGACCTCTTCGCCGACGCCGCAGCCGAGGCAGATGCCGTGGCGGAACAGCAGGCGGCGGAAGAAGGGGCCAAGAAGAACGCCGCCGAAAAGGAAAAGCCGGCTATGCTGCCCGAATCCCAATCGCGGACGCAAGCCATCGCAGGCAACGACGTCGAACACGACACGATTCCCGTGAGCAAACTATTCAGCGCAAGACCAAGCAAGCCGATTATCGTGGCATTGCCGGATAGCAGCGACATGCCTGAACAACAAGCGGAAAAAACGCACGAGCAGCGCAATGAAATTGCAGAACAATCCGGTACCAATCCGATTCAACCGGAAGAAGCGGCGCAACGGGCCGACGACGAGCGTTTCAGGCCGCATAACACGGAGCAGCCACAGATTGTGAGCGAGCCGACACCGGACGAAACCAGCGTATTCAAACCGGCTTTTGAACCCGGATCGGTGTTCGATCGAGTCGCCAAGGGAGAGCTTGCCAAGCAGGAACAGACCATTGAAGTCGACGGACTGACGTCGGATGATGCCAAACGCACCGACGATTTCACCGTGCAGTTCGAGATGGCACGTCATCCGGAGCTGCTGCCGTTCCTTGCCATGAACCCGTCGCTGTACGACGATTTGTACGCATGGCTGGGAGCTTTGGGCAATGCAGACATCGACGCGGCCCTGTCACATAATCCGGGGTATGCGGAATACCGCAAAGCGGTAGGGAAGTGAGTCAATACATGAGCGAAAGCAACGAGACCGTCACCGCGCTGGATCGTATTCGGGGGTGGCGTGAGAAGTACCGTCTTGGTCTATCGCCGTCGCCGCTTGAGGACGTGACGCAGCTGAGCGCCCAGCTTGACATGACGCATGCGCATCCGTCCGGCATCGCGCAGCTGTTCGCCAGCGGGCATGTGCAACTTGATTCCTTGTTCCGCGACAACGGCATGTTGCGTGCCGCCGGGCGTCGTGTGGAGCGTGTGCTCGACGATCGTGAGGCGAAAAGCCGTGTCAGCGGCGTGGGCGAACTGTCTTTGGTGGTTGGCGTGGCCATCTGGAAAGGCAACCAGATGCCGGTACTCATGTATCCGGTTGAGGTGCGCAAAGAAGGACGCAATATTGAAAACGGTACGGTGATCGCGTTCACAGGGCGCGTACGCTTGAATGCGGCTTTCGCCGCCGTGCTGCGCGAGAACAACGTCGTATTGGACGAGTCCAAGCTGTTCGACGGTTCGAATTACGAAAGCGGCACGCCGGAAACATCCGCGGTGTTCGCTGCCATCACACGCCTTGCGGCCAACGCGTTCCCTGATTTTGAGATCGAACGGCACATTATTCTCGGATGCTTTATGGATCCGGCATCGCAGATGCTGGTGGAAAGCCGGAAGATCATCGACCAGTTGGCGCAAGGTCCGACCGGCAATACCGCCTTGGACGCTTTGGCGGGAGACAAGTCCGCCGCCGAAGCGTTGGAAGGTGCCGAAATTCCGGAGTACAGTCCGTTTGATGCCGATCCTCATGGCGAGTATGAGGTCGGCGATGCGGACAATACCGTCCGATACGCCTCGCAGCTTGCTTCCGCGGGCCATTCGCTGTTTGTGGATAGTGCGATCGCCAACAATACCGCAGAGCAGGCCGCGGCGATTGCGTCGCGTTGCGTGATGAACGGACGGTCTGTGCTCTATGTGCCGTGTGTGACCGATCAGAAGCGTCGTTTTGTACAGGCCGTTGCCGCAAACGAAATGAGCGGACAGCTGCTGGATATCGCCGATGATGGTGCCAACGCTGCGATTGACCGTCAGCTGATTGCAGCCGTCGGCTTCCAATCGGGGGTTGCTTCCTCCCGTTTTGATCAGATTGCCGATGAGCTGGTTGGCGTGCGTTCGCGTTTGACCCGTTATCTGGGCGATCTTCACGGCGTGAGTCAGGAGTGGGGTGTATCCGCCTACCAGACGATTCAGAATCTCGCGCAGATTGCGGCATTGCCCACCCATCCGACCACGCATGTGCGTTTGAACAAGCAGACCGCGCATTCCATCGCGGACAAGATCGAGGATTGGGCTGCGAAACTGCAGCGTGCGGGCGAGCTTGGCGAATACACCATTACGGAGAACGACACCGCATGGTATAAGGCATCGCTGTATTCCGAAGAGGAGGCGGTGAGCGCATACCAGCGTGTGGTTGAGCTGTTGCGCAAGGTGTTGCCCGCCACCCGCGAGCAGGTGGCCAGTACGGTACAGACCTGCGGATTCCCGATTCCCACGACCGCGCAGGAGTGGAGCCGTCAGGTCATGGTGCTGAAGAACCTGCGCCGTGTGCTTGACGTATTCCAGCCGGAGATTTTCGAACGTGACATTGCCTCCATGATCGAGGCGACCAAGCCGAAGGCCGAGCGCAAGGCCGAAGGTACGTCCATGGGCTTTTGGGAGCGTCGCCGCCACATCAAGGAAGCCAAGGGTTTGCTGCGCGTCGGTGCCCAAGTGGAGAACCTGCATGAGGCGTTGCTGGTGGTGTCCAAGCAGGCCGATCAGTGGCATATGTTCGTGCCTCATGGCGGCTGGCCGGTATTGCCCGCCAAGCTGGATGACATTATCGAAACGCAGGAGAATCTCAATCGGGATATGACCGCGTTGAATGCGGTGCTTGCCACAACTCCGCAGGGCGGCAATCTTGAAACCGTTGATTTCAATCAGGTCGAAGAGCGTTTGAAGGCCCTGTATGACGATAAGCAGTCGCTTGATATTCTGCCTGAGCGCGCCCGTCTGGAACGTGAATTCCATTCGGTCGGCCTCGACGAGCTGGTCGAAGATCTGAACAATCGTGGCGTTGCCAACGATGCCGTTGCAGGGGAACTGCAGCTGGCATGGTGGACCACGGCGTTCGAAGACATCGTGAAATCCTCCGCGATCATTTCCAATCAGGATGGGTCGGCATTGCAGGGCGCTGCGGAGCGGTTCGCCCAGGTCGATGTGGAACATGTGCGTTCGGTCGGTCCGATGGTGGCGCAGGAATCCATGCGCCGTCTGTGCGACATGCTGTTCTCGCGTACGCAGGAAGCCAATCTGCTGCATACCACGCTTGCCGGCGCCCGTAATGTTTCGCTGAACTGCCTGCATAAGGAGCATCCGCAGATTCTCGCCGCGGCGAAGCCTATTCTCGTTGCGACTCCTGCCACGCTTGCGGCCATCACCGATCCGGCGCCATTGGCCGACGTCGTGATCATCGATGCCGCAGCGCATATTCAATCCATCGAACTGCTCAGCATCATCAGCCGAGCCAAGCAGGTGGTGGTGATCGCGCATCGCGAAACCGTCACTTCCGACGGTCTGAAGCGTCTCATCGCATTGCTGCCGAGCGTGAAAATCGCCAATCGTCCTGTTCGCCGTGCGCCGAAGCTCAACGCGTTCCTGGAATCGGAAGGCTACGGTTCCGTGCCCTTCGACGTGGCCAGGGAAGGCGCGCAGGGCGAGGTCGCCTACCATTTTGTGGCCGATGCCAATGGCGTGCCGGTCATCACGTCCGGACTGGTGGAAAGCAGCCAGCAGGAAATCGACGAGGTGGTCAGGCTGATCACCAAGCGTGCCGCCGGTTTCACGATCGTGCCTGCATCGTACATGCTTACCGTGGTGACGCTGACCCATACGTTCCGCACCCGACTGGGAGCCGAGCTTAAGGCGATCGCCAATAAGAACAAGGCCATGGGCATGTTCTTGCGTCATGTGCGCATCGTGGACATTTCCGATGTGGCCGGCGCGCATGCCACCGATGCGATTCTTGCGATGTGCTACGCGAAGACTTCTCATGGAAGGCTGCTGCAACAGTTTGGAGCGTTGGAATCCGAAGGCGGACGGGGTATGTTGCTGGATGCGTTGGCCGTGCCGGATCGTCATCTTGACATCGTGTCCGCATTCTCGTCAGCTGACATGGATGACGAGCGCCTGCACCAAGCTGGTCCGAAGATGCTGAAAACGGTGCTTCGCTGGGCGGAACAGCTCGATGACAGCGTGGTGCGCCCAGTCGTCAAGACGAACGGTTCGAACGTATTGCTCAACGATCTTGCCGACCGTATTCGTGCCCGCGGTTTGAATGTGGCCGTCGACTACGGTTTCGACAATGGTTCCAAGCTGCCGCTGGTGGTTGGCCTGAACGACAAGCCGTTCGCATTGGCCGTGCTTACCGACGATGCGCAGTTCATGGGATTGCAGTCCACCAGGGAACGCCACCGCGTGCTTTTGCAGAACATCGAATCGCTTGGCTGGTCCGTTATGACCGTGTGGAGCGTTGGCGCGTTCGTGAATCCAGACAAGGAAGTGGATCGCATCGTGGCACGCTTGAGCGACCTGTATCAGGAGGTCAAGTGAGCGTCGACGAACCCTCCATCCAAGAGTCCGCGGAATCTGGCCAGTCTGCCGTGCGTGTGGTGTCCGGATACTCCGCCACCCGCCGTACGGCGCGCAAACACAAGCGTGTGGTTCGGCAGGGTACGGAACTGTTCGATGCCGATGGCGTCAAGCTTGAACCGTCCGATGTGCTTACCGAACGCCAGCGCAATGCTGACGACGACAAGCGTATTCTGGGCGAGCTGCCACCGCATTGGGGCGTGTTCTCCGAGCGGGAGCGCTGACGTTCGTCTGCATACGGGAGGTTCTGATACGTTCAGACCTCCCGAATTTCATATATTCCGCATGATGGTGCTGCGGATTCGCTTGGGAATGCCGTTACGAACCGATGATGGCGATGATCGCGCTGTATTCTTGGGCCTGCAATACGGTTGCCGCCTCATGAGGAGGCATGGCAAACACCGCAAGCGTGTCGCCGTCCGCATTTCGTGAAGGTTTCGCGGTCAATATCGCTCCCGTGCACAGCTCACGTAACGACACCGCATCCATATCCGGTACCGTTTCCGGCGTGGCCTCGCTGAACATCGTGGCGCTGGAAAGCGTCACCGTATCGCCAATCGTCAGACTGTCGGCGGAACTCGCCAACCGAACTTCGACCGCCGTATATCCTTTGGGAACAACGGGGGAAGCGCGAGCCATGGCCGAGGTGACGATGCTGCCTTCCGCAATATCCACTTGGGCAATCAGCCCGACGGCATCATCGATATCGTGAGCAACGCTGCGCAGGGCCTCATCGTATGGAATATCTCGCAAAGCAAGCGAATCCGCGGAAATCACGCCGCCTTTGGCGATGGACTTCGCCGCAATGACGACGGATTGCGTGGAAATCGTCAATCGTACGCACTGCAGGGCCGCGAATATGGCAAGTCCGGCGCACAGCGAAGCAAGTAGACGATGCAATTGCGCGTTTCGTCGTCGTCGATGAGGCGCCGAAGACGGTGCGCAGTTCGTGTGTTTGCCGTCCGTGCCTTGCAGACGTTGGCTAAGGTCATGAAAAAAGGTCACCATTCATGCATGATGACCTTACGAATAGTTGCTGCGCAAGCCGGATCGAGGGTTGTGGTCGGAGGATGCGAGTTATCCACAGGATTCGGCGTGTCGCCTTGTTTTCCAAGGTTTGCTGACCCTGGTTATTTGGCTCGTTTCCTTGCTTCGGCTGCTCGGTTACGTGTATTCGTTTTCGCTCACTTGGACTTGTCAGTGCGATAGAAACCAGATCCCTTGAATTCGATCGGCGGGGCGGAATACACCTTGCGGACCTGCTCTTCGCCGCATTCCGGGCAAACGGTGATCGGATCGTCGGTGAATGACTGCTGTTCGGTGAAATCGTAGTTGCAGTTCTTGCAACGGTAATGGTAAGTAGGCAAAGTATCCTCGCTTCAACCAGGTTCTCAAATTTCTTAACGGGACATATCCTAGTACGTTCCCTGAGACGGCTGCGTGAACGTCTTATCTTCGGACATCTTATTCGCGTATGGCCGTAAATCCGTTCGGAGTGAGCACGCCATCGACGGGAATATCGTGGTCTTCGTGCGGAACAGGCTTGTCCGTCGGCTCCCACGGCCAGCAAACCGCCACCACCCGTGCACCGGCCGCACGATACTCGAGCGCGCGGTCATACCACCCTCCGCCACGTCCCAGACGGAATCCCTCTTGGTCGACGGCAAGGGCGGGAACAATGATCAGACCGGCGTTTTTCAGCGCTTCAGGTCCGTTTGCGCTATTGCCCGGCTCTTGCGGGCGGTGCGTATTGATGGACCCGTCGCTGTTGGTCTGGTCCTGCAGATCGTGAATGTCGCCAAGTTCGCTCCAGCCAATATCCATGCCGGATCCGAGCCGTGGCACCAGCACGTGGCAATTCGAATCGAATAATGCCTGCAGCATCGGCATCATCGACATTTCGCTGCCCATGGACGCGAATGCGGCCACCGTGGTGAACGAATGAATGAGATTCGCCTTCCGCGCCTGTTCGGCCAACTTGCGGCCGGCTTCCAGTCGTTCCTCCTTACTGGTCTGCTTTCTTCGTGCGATTGCGTGTGCGCGCCATTGCTTTTTCAGCTCACGTTGGTTCGCGGCTTCGTCACAGACGCTGTTTTCCATGACGTCGGCTTGCATGTTCGTGGTCATACCGCATGTTGTACCACGGGATGGTTGCGCGCAATCGGAAATGTTATGCGTATGGCAGAATGAGGGCGTGACGATTTTGCGATCTTTACGGGGCATGATGCGTTCGGATCCCAATGCCATTGATGTTCCGCGGTTCATTCAGGCACATGGGCTTCACGTTCCCATAATCCTGCGTCCGCTGACTACTGACGACTGCGACGAATGGAACGAAGTCCGCTGGCGCAACGACGATTGGTTGAAGCCTTGGGAATCCGGGGATCCGGTGCATGGCGCGTCGATGTCGTTCAACGAGTGGGTGCGTGCGATGCGATGCAACGAGCGAAACGGCACCGGAGTGGTGTTCGCCATCGAGCATCATGGGCGTATCGTCGGCCAGATTTCGTTAGGGGCCATCTGCTATGGCGCCATGCGTACCGGCGTGGTTGGCTATTGGGTCGATGAGCGGTGTGCGGGGCGTGGATATGCGCCGATGGCTGTTACGCTATTGGCTGATTGGGCGATGTTCGACCCTTCCGGGCCGCAATTGCATCGTGTGGAGATCGACTTGCTTCCCGAAAACGAACGTTCACGTAAGGTGGCACTCAAAGTGGGGGCATCCTATGAGGGGATGCGCAAGGCGTACATGTTCGTGAACGGGCAATGGCGTGACCATGAATCGTATGCGTTGCTGCCGGAGTACGCACCGAATGGCTTTACCGCACGGTTGATGGGCGAGTGAGCCGTTGGCGAGGTTCGACACGCGCTTTCGCGCACATGTTCGACACGCGGGGGCGTGCACCCCGGAGAATGTCGGAATGTCACCTATTCTTATGAGTTATGGGTTATGAATCGTTAAGCACGGTTGTGGTGCTTGCGATTGTGATTATTCTCATGGTTTTCTGGCTGCCCAAACGGACGGTCAAAGGCATGAAGCGGGTAATCGAGCACCGAGAGGACCGCTTTTCGCCGTCGCTGCATCTGGTGGATGCCGACAGTGGAACGCGATTCTCCGATGAGACCGCCGCAAAGGCGAAAGGGGCAATAATGCAGTCCAACGAGACGCATGAGGGCAAGCTGACCGACGAAAGGATCGCGCATGTCCGTGCCCTTCGTCGTGCCGCGATCCGCAGAAGGCGGATTATTGTTGTCTCGATGCTGGTGATCACAATCGTCGTGTTGATGTGTGCGTTTGTGTTGCATTTCAGTCCGTTGTTTGCTTTGATTCCTGCGTCGCTGCTTGCTGGAGTGCTCGCTTTGGGGGTGAGGGCCGCCAAGCAGGCCGCAGCGTGGGAGCGGAAAGTCGCCAAGTATCGTTCCAAGATGAGGAAGCGTGCTGCGGCAGAGCGCAAGCGCGCCCAGGAAGAGCAGGCGGAGCGCGCTCGTTTGCGGGAGCAGGAGCTTGCGGAAATTCGCAGGATCGCCGAATCTCAGGTGCCGACCGATGTTATGCCGGAAGGTGAGATCCGTCAGGCGATCGATCGCGGCAAGGCCGACCGTGATGTTGTTGTAAGCAAACGCAAGGGGGAAACCGAAGCGAAATCCGCTGCGGAACCGAACGTTGTGGATGCGCAAGTCGTGCCGGATAAGAAGAACGGTCTGTCCATCCACGATGAGCGTGATGAAATCGCCAAAACCGAGGGTGTGGATGCATGCGATGCGGATTCGTCCGCCGTGGCCGGCGCGTCGCAGGATCTGATTTCGTTCTCGTTGGGATCGCCACGCAACGGTAACGATATCGCGCCAGCCGCTCCGGAAAGCATGGAAATCAAGTCCACTCGTCAGGTCGCCAAGGCCGTGCCTCCGACTGCGAGTACGGTTTCCGACAATGTCGAGCCGTTGATTGTGCCGACCGACGCGATCAGCAGCATGGATTCCGACGAGGCCGCAGCCCGTGTGGAGGCTGGTGTGCATCTGCAGGACGTGGATACCGTGGGATTCCACGACTCCGAGGTCAGCGCCGACGTTGAGGCTCCCAGCGTCACCTCCGATTCCCTGGGCGTGGGTTTGGCGTCCATCATGGCCCGTCGCGGGGCGTGACGGAGGGAAAGCGAACGCACGAAACGCACGAAACATACGAACAAGCGTAAAGAACATCAGCCTGAAACCGCATGGTTTCAGGCTTTTTCGTATATTTTGCTCTCAGCGTTAGCACTCGAGTTGGCAGAGTGCTAATAATCGCGCTAGGATATGTTTCAGCGCGAAAGGACGACGCCGTAAGTGATCGTCAGCCTCTTGCTAGCGGGTCCCGGCGCGGTAAGTAACGATTTCTCTTAGAAAGAGGAGGTCCACAGTGTCGATCTCACTCACACCGTTGGAAGACAAGATCATCGTCAAGCAGGCGGAAGCTGAAACCCAGACCGCATCCGGTCTGTTCATTCCGGACAATGCCAAGGAGAAGCCGCAGCAGGGTGAAGTCCTGGCTGTCGGTCCGGGCCGTCGCAACGACGCCGGCGAGCGCATTCCGGTCGACGTCAAGGTCGGCGACAAGGTGCTGTACTCCAAGTATGGCGGCACCGAGGTGCACTATCAGGGTGAGGATTACCTGATCGTCTCCGCCCGCGATATTCTGGCCATTCTCGGCTGAGCGTAGCGCGTAGCTGTTTGAAGACCCCGTCAGCGAACGATTGGTGAACAATCGTTGCCGTTGGCGGGGTCTTGTTGATTTCAAGCGCTTGAAGTTCCTGCAATAGGCTGTGCGCGGTCGATGCGTGCCATGTTCATCGGCATTGGCGTGCTGGTGTTGGCGTCGCTGTTCAAACGGTCTGCAGGGAAAGTCCAGAAAAAATACTCATGTTTTTTCTTTTTGGAATTTTTTTCGGGAGGATTTGCTCTGATTGACACCGACATGTGGCTGATAGTGAGAAATCGTTGGAATTTCAACGATTTTGAGACTTTTTGGCTTCCGCGACACGCCGTATTTGCGTTAATCGCATGATCTGTGGCATACTAAACGGGTTGCCGGTTGGGGTTCAACCAAACAGGCAGCACGGCGGATTTCCCAAGCGGTCAAAGGGAACTGACTGTAAATCAGTCGCCTCGTGCTTCAGTGGTTCGAATCCACTATCCGCCACGCCTCGATAGCTCAGTGGTAGAGCACTTCCTTGGTAAGGAAGAGGTCGTGAGTCCGATTCTCACTCGAGGCTCTCATGGCGGGATAGCTCAGCTGGCTAGAGCGTACGACTCATAATCGTAAGGTCAAGAGTTCGAGTCTCTTTCTCGCTACAAAGGCCGGTAAGCCACCGGTAAACAACGACCACAAGAGGTGAACTTAAATGGCAAGCAAGAGCGCCGACATTCGTCCGGGCATCACGCTGGCATGCACCGAGTGCAAGGAGCGTAACTACATCACGACGAAGAACCGCCGTAACACGCCGGATCGTCTTGAGCTGAAGAAGTTCTGCTCCCGCTGCGGCAAGCAGACCGTGCATCGCGAGACCCGCTGAGCGAGTTCAAAGCTTTATGAAACCCGACCAATATGGTCGGGTTTTTTGTTTTCTTTCAACCTTTTCTTGACACCTTTCCAACTGCCTTCCCCGCACGCTAAGCTAAACATCATGACCAATTTCGCAGATCTCACGACCATCGCCGTAGGTGGACCAATCGCATCCTTTATCGAACCGACCTCGCGTGTCGGCGTTATCGAAGCCGTCGAGGATGCCGACGCCAAAGGATTGCCGCTGTGCGTGATCGGCGGCGGATCCAATATGCTCGTGGCCGACACGCCGTTCGATGGTGTCGTGGTGCGTGACGCGCGACACGCCGTAAGCGTGCTTGATGAGGCGGCTCCCGTCGAAAACGGCGAAAAAATCGTGCATGTCAACGCCGAAGCGGGTTGCAATTGGGATGATTTCGTCGACTACTGCGTCAACCTCGGCTTGGAGGGCGTGGAAGGACTTTCCGGCATTCCAGGCACTGTCGGCGCGTCGGTCGTGCAGAATATCGGCGCATACGGCCAGGAAGTCGCATCCAGCGTCGAAAGCGTGGAGGTCTGGGATCGCAAAAACAAGCAGACCAAGGAGCTCACCAATCAGGAACTTCATTTCGGCTATCGCATGAGCGCGCTCAAAGCGAGCATGTACAGCGCTCCGGCAACGCCTGCGGCCGACTTCTTCCCGACACCGCGCTACGTGGTGTTGTCCGTTACTTTCGCGCTGCATCACAGCGAAACCGGCGTAGTTGGCTACGGCCAGCTCGCCAAAGCATTGGGCGTGGAAGTGGGCGACCGTATGGCGACCGCGGATATTCGCAACGCCGTGTTGAAAGTACGCGCCTCCAAAGGCATGCTTGAAGATTCCCATCGATATCTGACCGAAGCCATGCGAGGCACCAAAAAGAGCGAACTGGTCGCCATCGCGCATGACGCACAGCGCACGCAGACAGGCAACGATGAACCCGACTACAATCGCCACAGCTGCGGCAGCTTCTTCATGAATCCGATTCTCACCAAAGAACAAGCGGCAAAGCTTCCCGAAGACGCGCCACGATTCGACGCGACCTTGCCGGATGGCACGCCGGGCGTCAAAACATCCGCGGCATGGCTTATCGATCATGCGGGATTCCATAAGGGCTACAAAACCAGCGGAAATGCCGCAGCGGGGCTTTCGACCATGCATACGCTGGCATTGACCAACCGCGGCGGAGCCACAGCTGCAGATATCGCGGAACTTGCCAAAACCGTGCAGGATGGCGTTGAACGGGCATTCGGCATTCGTCTCGTTCCCGAACCGGTCGTCATCGGCATGAGCCTTAAGTAAACGTAAGAACGAAGGGAGAAGGGAAACGCAATGAACGTATTACGTAAGAAATCCGTCGAGCAGACGCTGGCGGAAACAGAGGAGTCGGGGCGCTCCCTGAAACGAGACCTGACCTGGTGGGATTTGGCCATTATGGGCGTGGCCGTGGCCGTCGGCGCGGGTATCTTTTCCATCGGCGCGCAGGCGGCAGCCTTCCATGCGGGTCCGGCCGTGATCATCAGTTTCCTCATCGCCGGCGTGGTATGCGGGGCGGCCGTAATGTGCTACGCCGAATTCGCGTCCATGATTCCGGTTGCGGGATCCGCCTACACCTTCACCTACACCACCGTCGGTGAGATCGTCGCGTGGGTGATCGGCTGGGATTTGATCCTTGAAATGCTGATGGCAGGCTCCGTCGTCTCCAAATATTGGGGCGTCTATCTCAACGATTTCTTCCGACTTGTCGGATGGAATATCAATACCAACGTCACCATCGGATCATTCAATTTCGATTTCGCGCCAATCATCGTCGTAGCTTTCTTCACGGCACTCTTGGTGTGCGGCACGAAAATCGGCGCACGGGTCGACGGCGCGCTTACCATGCTGAAAATCGCCATCGTGCTATTCGTGGTAATCGTCGGATTCTTCTACGTCAAAGCCGAGAACTTCACCCCATTCATTCCACCGAGCGAACCGGCGACCGCCACCGGATCCGGGTTGGCCGCAACCATGGAACAGCCATTGTGGCAGTGGGCCACCGGCATGACCCCCAGCATTTACGGCATTGCCGGCATCATCTCCGGAGCCGCGCTCGTGTTCTTCGCGTTCCTCGGCTTCGATGTGGTCGCCACCACTTCCGAAGAAACCGTCAATCCGAAGAAGAACGTTCCGCTGGGTATAGGCGTGGGCATGGGACTGATCATCGTGCTTTACACCCTCGTCGCCATCGTCACCACCGGCATGGTCTCCTACAAAGACCTCGCCAAGCAGAAAGATCCGTCGCTTGCCACGGCATTCGAAATGGTCGGCGCTGACTGGGCCGCCAAAATCATCAGTTTTGGCATTGTGATCGGCCTGGCCACCGTGGTCATGGTGCTGCTGCTCGGCCTGACCCGCGTGGTGTTCGCCATGAGCCGAGATGGCCTGCTGCCGCGCTCGCTCAGTCACACAGGCAAGCACGGCACTCCAGTGCGTCTGCAGATTGCCATCGGCGTGGTCATGGCACTCATCGCAGCCAGCTGCAACGTCAGTATCCTTGCCGACATGGTGAACATCGGCACGCTGTCGGCATTCACCCTTGTTTCAATCTCTATTCCGATCATGCGCAAGAAGCGCCCCGACCTGAAGCGAGTCTTCAAAATCCCCGGCAATCCATGGGTGCCTATCCTCATCGCGCTCGCCAACATCTGGCTCATGCTCAACCTGAGCGTGCTCACCTGGATTCGATTCGTGGTCTGGCTTGCGGTAGGCTTCTGCATCTACTTCGGCTACGGCTACCGCCACGCCCGACTTGGTACGGGAGAGCTGGAAGTTGGCAATCAAGAGTAGTCTTGAACGGTAAGTGTTAAGGAGGTAACCATGCCATACGTTGTCGCTCAGCCGTGCGTCGATGTCAAAGACAAGGCCTGCGTGGACGAATGCCCGGTCGATTGCATCTACGAGGGCTCCCGTTCCCTGTACATCAATCCGAACGAATGCGTGGATTGCGGCGCATGCGAACCGGTGTGCCCGACCGAAGCCATCTTCTATGAAGACGATCTGCCAGACGAGTGGGCTTGGTACAAGGATGCCGCAGTCAGCTTCTTCGCTGAAGTCGGCGATATGGGCGGCGCTTCCGCAGCCGGCCCGATCGGTAAGGATCCGGAGCAGGTAGCTGCTCTGCCGCCGCAAAATCAGTGATCGGCATTTGAAAGCGGCCTTTTCCCGTTGGAAGAGGCCGCATATTTTTTGTTTATAGAGGATTATAAGGAGTTTTCACGATGGGCTTTCATGAGTTTTCTTCGCCATACGATTGGTCGCGTATCGCAGCATACAAGCGCACGGCAAAAGCCGCGTTCGGAGGCATGATCGACCTGTCCGTGGGATCTCCCGTCGATCCCGTGCCCGACTCGGTGCGCAAGGCGCTCGCAGTGGCGGCGAATGATCCGAATGCGTATGGATATCCGGCTACTGCAGGTACTGCCGATTTACGTGCTGCGATTGCTGAATGGTTTTCGGCGACTCGCAATGTTGATTTGCAGGCGATCCATGCTGATGTGGTGCCTACAGTCGGCTCCAAAGAGGGTGTTGCGTTGATGGCGTCGCTACTGCATTTCGGTGAGGATGATGTTGTGGTGCAGCCGAAGGTTTCGTACCCGACGTATGAGATCGGCACGCAGTTGGCTGGAGCGCAGGTGCTTAAGGTCGACGATGTGGCTGATGTTGCGTCGTGGCGCAATGTGCCTGGCGTCAAAGCGGTGTGGGTGAATTCCCCTTGCAATCCGACGGGCGAGGTGTATTCGGCCGAGCGGATGGCTGGCATTGTCGCAGCTGCGCGTGAGATCGGCGCGGTGGTGCTTTCCGACGAATGCTATGCGCTGATGCAGTGGAGGGGTGCTGTGAATGGCGCTGAAGGTGAAGCTGATTCACTTGCGTCGACGCCGTGCGCGCTTTGTGACGATGTGTGTTTGGGCTCCGCCGAGGGCGTGCTGGTGCTGTATTCGTTGAGCAAGCAGAGCAATATGGCTGGGTATCGTACCGCGTTCATTGCCGGAGATGAGTCTTTGATTGCATCGATGAGTGCATATCGCAAGCAGATTGGTCAGATTATTCCCGGTCCGGTGCAGGCTGCGATGGCTGCCGGACTGCGTGATCTGGAATCCGTCAAGGTTCAGCATGCGCGCTATCGGGAACGTCTCGGCGTGTTGGTGAGCGCGTTGCGTGCTTACGGATACTGCACCGACATGCCGCAAGGCGCGTTGTACGTGTGGGTGAAAGCCAAGTCCGGCGACTGCTGGGAGGATCTGCGCCAGCTTGCCGAAATCGGCATCGTCGCCAGCCCCGGCGAGTTCTACGGAGCGCCGGAATACCTGCGATTCTCGGCTACGGCCAGTGATGCGGCGATCGCCTCCGCCGCGGAACGATTGGCACGTTGACGGTTTGCTGACGATGGCCTTTTGACGAACGAAAGCGTTGAAAACAAAAAGGACCTCCGGTTCATTCGCTCGGAGGTCCTTCATTATGGCGGAGTCAGAGGGAGTCCAACGCCCATGCGTCTTATGGCTATGTGCAGCTGTTGATGTCGCTGATCCAGGAGTGGCGTGCGCTACTCAAGCGTCCGGAACTACCATTCATATTCGCCCAATTGCCGAACTATACTTTGGAACCCGATTGCGATTGGCCAAGGCTGCGTGATGAACAACGGCGCGCTTTGACGTTGTGGAACACGGCGATGGTGGTGACGATCGGATATGGAGAGGATAATGACCTGCATCCTTTGGATAAGCGCCATGTCGCGCAGCGCTTGGCAACGGCTGCCGAGTCGTTGGTTTATGGACGTGATCGCGAGCCGATGGGGCCGCTTCCTGTCATGGCGATTCACAAGGATGACGGCATTGAGATCTCCTTCATCCATACGGGAGGGGGATTGGTCTGCACGGGCGACGTGCCTTTTGACATCTTGGAGCCGGGAGGCTCGATATATCGGGTGAAGGCTTGTCGGTACGATTGCCATGGCGGTCACTTGATTAAGGTTCCGATCAGTCAGGAAATCAGGTTGAATCGAGGAACGTTGATTCGTTATGCTTGGGATCTGTCACCGGAGCTGTTCCTGTATAATGATCAGGGATTGCCCGCCACTCCCTTTGAATTACGGAAGGTACGATCAACAACGAGGGACCACACTCATTTGTTACAGAGGACTGC
>ENA-ORTW01002500-ORTW01002500.1-human-gut-metagenome-genome-assembly--contig:-NODE-2500-length-17031-cov-3.651213_pt1 | contig 17031 bp, 7 predicted proteins | sample MGYA00242072_ERZ509193 | MGnify/ENA primary metagenome ERZ509193 (study PRJEB26280, sample SAMEA2338813) | human gut metagenome | biome: human gut; feature: human-associated habitat; material: faeces... | reverse complement strand
AGGGCCGCAACTTCGACAAGGACGGCAACATGAACAACTGGTGGACCGACGAGGACGCCGCCGCGTTCAAGGCCAAGACGGACATTCTGGTCAAGCAGTTCGACGCGATCGAGGTTCTGCCCGCCAAGGAGGGACAGCCTGCGATCTTCGCCAACGGCGCATTGTCGCTCGGCGAGAACATCGCCGACCAGGGCGGCCTGCGCGTGGCCCGCACGGCCTACCGCAATTCGCTCGCAGGCAGGGAGGCTCCCGCCCCGATCGACGGATTCACTCCCGAGCAGCGTTTCTACCTGGGCTACGCCACGCTGTGGGCGCAGAACATCCGCGACGAGGAGATCGCCCGTCTCACCAAGCTCGACGTGCATTCGCTGGGCAAATGGCGCGTGAACGCCACGCTGCGCAACCTGCAGGATTTCTACGACGCCTTCTCGATCGCCGACGGACCGATGTTCCTGCCCGAACAGGATCGCGTAATCATCTGGTAACCCGCTTAAAAAGCGGGTTTCAGGGGCGATGCCGGGCCATTCTGGCTTACGATCCCGTTCTGCGCCCGCCCGCTTAAGAAGCAGGCTTCAGGGGGCGACGGCCGGCCGGCAGGATTCCGACCAAGCTCTGCGCCCGTCGGCTTGAGAAGCGGGCTTCAGGGGCGGTAAACGCCCACCGGAATCACGCCCCGGTCCGGAACGCTTCATTCAATAAAAAAGACGGCAGGGAGTTTTCCCTGCCGTCTTTTTCGTCTCCGGGCGGTGCAGCCCGGCTTTCCCCGCCGCGCGCCCGGTCCGGCGGCGGAGAACCGAAAAACCGGGCTTCGAAGCATCCATTTTTCGCTTTTTCTTTTAACTTTGTGCTAAAGAAGAAACGATGACCCGACATAAGGCATATACGAAAATTCCGTTTGCGGCGCTGTTTTTCGCCGCAACGCTGATTTCTCCGGCGCTCCATGCCCTGAACATCCCGGACTACCGCTTCCACACCATGCCCGAGACCTCCTATTACGGAGGCATCCACAGCATCGCCAAGGACAGCGTCGGGCGTATGTGGTTCAGCGGCTACGACGCCCTGTTCATGTACAACGGCACGTCGTTCGTACGGATGACCGACCTGGTCACGAACCTCTTGCCGAATTCCTACTGGTCCTACGGACAGGTGATCACGGACAACCGGAAAGGCCTGTACGTAGGGACTAACCAAGGGCTGCTGCGCTTCAACTACCGGAAGCTGGAGTTCGAATTCGTTCTGGAGGGCAATATCGGCTCGGTCACAGCGAACAACGACGGGACGGTATGGCTGATCCGCAACAACGGCATCGAATCGTTCAGCCCCGAACGGCTGCCCGCCGTGACCCGCTATCCGATGCCTCCGGAGATGTCCGCACCCGGGCGGACGCTGACGCTGGTGTGCACGAAGGAGTACGTTTACGCCGCGTCGGGCGGCGATCTCTACCGCCTGAACCGGGAGACCGGGCAATACGTCCTCTTCGCATCCGTCGGCGGCGGCAGCTGCGTGATCCGCGACGTGGTGGAGTGCAACGGGTCGGTATATGTCCTCACGCTCATGGACGGGCTCTACGAATGCGACGGCAACGGCAGGATCGGACGGTATTTCCGACTGCCGCTCGAATACGAGAAATCCGCCGGCGCCAAGGAGCTTCACCTCGATTCGCAGGGCATCATCTGGGTAGCGACGCAATCGGGACTGCTGCTGCTGGAGCCGCTTACCGCCAGCACGCAGCTGCTGCGTTCCGACCTCCACTATCCCTACTCCCTGCCCAACAATTCGGTATGGTCGATCTTCCCCGATCCCGACGGCGGGATATGGGTCGGCACATACGGCGGCAAACTGGCCTACATGACCTTCGCGGACAACGGCGTGGACTATTTCAAAGCCACGCCGGGCGGGCTGAACCATCCCATCGTCAGCTGTTTCGAAGAGGATTCGGAGGGCAATCTCTGGATCGGAACGGAGGGGGGGGGAATTAACCGCTGGGACCGCCGCGACGGCCGGTTCGTCTATTACACGCAGGAGAGCCGCTGCGGCCTGACGTCGAACATGATCAAAAAGCTGTGGCACGACGGAAACGACAGGCTGCTGGTCTCGGCGTTCAACGGCGGAATGCGGGTCTTCGACGAACGGCAGGGACGTTTCTCCGACCTGTACATGAACCATCCGGCCTCGGGACAGCCTTTGAGCGTCTATGACTTCGCCAAGGAGGGCGACCGGGGCATCTGGCTGACCGACCCGGACGCCGAGCTGATGTACAAGGATGCGAGTACGGGACGCGTGGAGACGGTCCGGCTGACAGACGCACAGGGAAACGCCGTCCGCATCCATATCGAAACGCTGTTCCACGACGAGCGGGGCGACCTGTGGCTCGTCGGGCACGACGGCGCATACGTCGTCGATCCCGCCACACGGCGGATTCTGAAGCGCCATTACATCGCAGAGGCCCCCTATTCGGTCAACAACCTCTGCTCCTACTGCGTCACCTCCGACTCCGACATCTGGTTCGGAACCCGTGGCGGCGGGGTCAACCTGCTGCGCCGCAACGGCAGTTACGTCAATTTCAGGGACCGGAACGGCGAAGGGCTGGAGGGCAAAACAGTCTTCGGCATCCTCGAAGACACCCCCTCGAAAGATGTCTGGTTCAGCACCAACGACGGGCTTTACTATTACGACCATACCGACGGGGTGATCCGCAAATCGCAGATCGACATCCCGAACCGCTGCGGGGCCTACTACGTGCGGGCTTGCTACAAGACCTCGAAAGGCGAAATGCTGTTCGGAGGGACGGACGGCTTCATCCTCTTCACCCCGGGAAAGATCAAATACAACGACCAGAAGCCGAAAGTCTATTTTACGGACCTGCTTATCAACAGCCGGCCGGCCGTGCCCGGCGCCAAGAACTCGCCTCTGGAGAAAGCCATTTCCACGCTCTCCTACCGCGGAGGCGAGGGCGACGTGATCGAACTGTCGCACCGGGAGTCGAATTTCGAAATCCGCTTCTCGGCGAACAGCTACCTGAACGCCGAGAAGAACCAGTATGCCTACCGCCTGCTGGGACACTCCGAAAGATGGTCCCTGCTGCCGCAGGGACAGAAGGCGGTGCAGTTCTTCAACCTGCCCGCCGGAAACTATGTCTTCGAGGTCAAGGCGGCCAACAACGACGGCCTGTGGGGCGACGAGGTTTCGGCGCTCGGCTTCAGGGTGCACCCCTCGCCCTTCCTCTCCCGCTGGGCCTACCTCGTTTATGCGGCGCTGCTCTCGGCGGTGGCCTACTTCATCTGGCGGTATTTCACCAACAAGAAGATTTTCGAACAGCGGCTCGAACTGGAGCGGATCAAGGAACAGAACATGAAGCAGCTGACCCAGGCCCGGATCAACTTCTTCACGAACATCTCCCACGACCTCAAAACTCCGCTCACGCTGGTCGTCGACCCGCTGAAACAGCTCAAGGAACACCTGCCCGCCAATGCGCCTGGCAATGCCTACGTGCACCTGATCGAGAAGAACGTGGGGCGCATCCAGCGCATGATCAGCCAACTGCTTCAGTTCCGCGAAATCGAGAGCCAGAAGATCACCCTGAACCGCCAGCCGGGCGATCTGATCCGCTTCATCGACAGCATCTTCTCGCTGTTCGAGTTCTACGCCAACAAGAAGGGGATCGAAACCGGCTTCAACTCCCAGTATGAAAGTTTCTACACCAAGTTCGACCACGACGTGATCGAAAAAATCTTCACGAACCTCTTCTCCAACGCGATCAAGTACGCCTCGGAAAACGGCTATGTCGGCGTGAGAATCTACCCGGCGCGGCAGGACCAGCGCCCGGAGTCCGCTCCGCCGGCCGCCGGCACCGAATACATCGCCTTCACGGTCACCAACACCGGGGCGGAAATCCCCGACGACAAGAAGGAGGCCATCTTCGAATCGTTCAACCACCTCTCCGACCGCCGTCCCCAATTCGAGAGCAGCAGCGGCCTGGGACTGGCCATCGTCAAGGAGCTGGTCGGCAACCTCAACGGAACCATCACCCTCCGTTCGGGCAACTCGAAAGTCGCGTTCACGGTGGTCCTGCCCTTCACGCTCAACGCCGAAAAGACCGACAGCGCCGCCGAATCGTACGAATACACGGTCTCCGAAATCGACAACCTGCTGACCGAATCCGACGTCATGGCTCCCAACGACCGGCACGACCGCAAGGCGTGCAACATCGTGGTCATCGAGGACGACCCCAACCTGCGGAGCTACCTCGAACAACGGCTGTCGAAACACTACAACGTATACACCGCGGCAAACGGCAGCGAAGGCATCGCCAAAGCGGAGAGAATCTGCCCCCAGATCGTCATCACCGACCTGATGATGCCCGAAGCCGACGGCTTCGAGGTATGCCGCTCGCTGCGTTCGAACATCAAGACCAGCCATATCCCGGTGATCATGCTTTCGGCCCTGGGCAAAAACACCGAAAACAAGATCAAGGCGCTGGAATGCGGGGCCAACGTGTTCATCGACAAGCCCTTCGATATGGATTTCCTGCTCAAACAGGTTGCCAACCTCATCCGCACCCAGCAGGAACTCAAGGAGCGTTACAGCAAGAAGTACATCGCCGAACCGTCGAAGATCACCATTTCGTCGATGGACGAGGAACTGCTGAAAAAGGCGATGAACTACATCGAACGGAACATGGACAACAGCGACTACAACGTGGATTCGTTCGTGTCGGACATGTCGATCGGACGCACGCTCCTCTACCAGAAGATCAACGACATCACGGGCATGTCGATCAAGGAGTTCATCATGGACGTCCGGCTGAAACGGTCGGCCCAGCTGCTCCGGGAGTCGGACCTGACCATCTCCGAGATCTCGGTCCTGACGGGATTCGCCAATCCCAAATATTTCAGCATCTGTTTCAAACGGCATTTCGAACTGACCCCATCCGAATTTAAGAAGAAATCCTGACGCAAACCGCACGAAAGGAGCCGACCGAACCGGCTATGAATATCTCGTGCTTTCGTATCCGCCGGAGCAGCGTCCGCATCTGCCCGCAGAAACCTTCCCGCCGTCGCCCCGCGCGACCGGCAGGGAGGTTTCATTTTGTCCGGACGGGACTCTTCGCAGGTCTGCGCAGCGCCCGCAGCGCCCGGATATGCTCCTTTTTTTTACCCCTCCGTACGAAATGGAACCATTTCCGAATAAACGACGCCCATCCGGTCGCCCCGTTTTATTGACCTTTGCAATACGGGGTCCGAAGTCCCCGGCGTCCGCTTTTCCTTTGAAATACATAAAAAATTTAAAAAATTAAAACCTGAAACCTATGAAAAGATGATCGGAAAACCACACCAGGCGACGAAGTGTCTCCCGCCCCTCCAGACAATCCCTTTATAACGGAGATACAAGCACTAACCAAAAAGAAACCTTTTATGATAATGAGCATGTACAAAAAGCTTATAGGCAGCCTGACGATTTCCCTCTTATTCCTGCTGTCTGCAACACCGTCGTTCGCCCAGCAGAACGACGTCAAAGTAACCGGTAAAATCACCGACGGAAGCGGCGCCCCGCTGGCGGGAGTCGTTGTCGTGGTAAAGGACGGCAAAAGCAACAACGGAGCCGTATCCAATACGCAAGGTGTTTATGAAATCAAAGTTCCCGCATCCTCGACGCTTCTTTTCACCTGTCTGGGCTATACCGACCAGGAAGTGAAACTCGGCGCATCGAATGTCGTAAACGTGACGATGACCGAAGACGCCCAGTCCCTCGACGAAGTGGTCGTCGTGGGTTACGGTACGCAGAAAAAGAAAGACCTCACGGGAGGTCTCGCCGTCGTCAGCAAACAGACGCTGGAAATGGTCTCGACCAACAACCTGATGGACCGTCTGGTCGGCCAGGTCGCCGGTCTGAACATCACGACCGGCAACGAAGCGCCGGGCAGCAACCAGACCCTGCTGATCCGCGGCCAGAACTCACTGACGGCCAGCAACGACCCGCTGATCATTCTCGACGGCATTCCCTACTCGGGCGGACTGGCCGACCTCGACCCGAACATCATCGAGAACATGTCGGTGCTGAAAGACGCGTCGGCCGTGGCCATCTACGGTTCGCGCGGCTCGAACGGCGTCATCTTGATCCAGACCAAGCGGGGTTCGCAGGGCGAATTCCATGTCACCTACAAAACGAAGCTCGCCATCGCCGAGCCGATGCAGCGCATCGAAACCATGGGTCCCAACGAGTTCATCCGCCTCAAACAGGACATGGGCCGGCTCAAGAACAATTACAGCGGCGAGCAGCTCGATCCGCTGGTAGGTTCGATTATCAGCGCCAGCGAGAAGGTAAACTACGCCAAGGGCATCACCAACGACTGGCAGGACTACGTCTTCCGCACGGTCTTCACGATGGACCACCAGCTGAGCTTCCAGGGCGGCAACGAGAAGACCACCTATATGGCCTCGGTTTCCTACCTGGACAACCCCGGCGTGGTTTACAATTCGAATTACCAGCGCACGAACGTCTATGCCAGCATCAACCAGAAAATGAACGACTGGCTGTCCGTAGGTCTCACCACGCAGTTCGTGAACCGTGAGACCGGCGGTGCGACGCCGAACCTCGAACATGCCATCAAGCAAAGCCCCTACGGCATCTACAAGGACGAGACCGGCGCCTACTACGAGGAGCCGATGGACTACTCGAACCTGCCCAACCCGATGAAGGACGTCAACGCCGACCAGAAACGCACGGGCCGCAACTTCATGGCCAACGGATTCCTCGATCTCAAACTTCCGGTCAAAGGGCTCTCTTTCCGGTCGCAGTTCGGCTACAACTACCGCAGCCAGATGAACGGAACCTACTACGGCCGCAACACCGTAACGGGTAAGAAAGTCGACGGCCGCGCCGAGCTGGCCAACAACCACACGACGGACTGGACGTGGGAGAACGTGCTTAAATTCGACCGGAATTTCGGCAAACACCACATCGACTTCACAGGTCTTTTCTCCATGCAGGAGACCAAGTACACGGGCGCTTCGCAAAGCGGCGAAGGCTTCGTGAACGACGATTCGAGCTTCTACCGGATGGACGGCGCCGAGAACAAGATCGCCATCAGTTCGGATTTCTGGAAGGAGAACACGGTTTCAGGCATGTTCCGTGTGAATTACGGCTTCAACAGCAAATACCTGCTGACGGTGACGGGCCGCACCGACTCGTTCTCGGCCTTCGCCGAAAACCACAAATGGGCTTTCTTCCCCTCGGCAGCCGTTGCCTGGCATCTCGGCGAGGAGAGCTTCATCAAGGACAACGCCTCGTGGGTCGACATGCTGAAGATCCGTCTCTCGTACGGCGCCAACGGTAACAATGCCATCAACCGTTACATGTCGCTCGACCGTCTCTACTCGACCAACGGCGTCAAGTATATCTGGGGCGACGGAAGCAATGCTTCCAACTCGGCCTACCTGCCGAGCGACGGTATCGGCAACCCCGACCTGCTTTGGGAGACCACCTATACGGCCAACCTCGGTATCGACTTCCAGTTCTTCAACGGCCGTCTGGGCGGTACGATCGACATGTACCTCTCCAACACGCACGACCTGCTGATGTCGCGTACCGTTCCCATTATGAACGGTTACAGCAAGATTCTCTACAACGTCGGCCAGACCCGCAACAAGGGTATCGAACTGACGCTCCATTCGCAGAATATCCGCAAGAAGGATTTCAGGTGGGAGACCGACTTCACCTTCTCGCTCAACCGCGACAAGATCGTCGCGCTGCGCGGCGACGGCAGAGACGACATCAACAACAAGTGGTTCATCGGCCAGCCGCTGTCGGTCTACTACGACTGGAACATGATCGGCATCTGGCAGGAAGGCGACGAGTTCACGTTCATCGACAAGGACGGCAAGGAGGTGGCCCACCAGACCGGAGCCACGCCCGGAGCCGCCAAACTGGAGGATGTCGACGGCAACGGCATCATCGACTCCAAAGACCGCAAGGTGATCGGCAGCAAACAGCCGAGCTTCACGATGTCGATGGGCAACCGTTTCTCCTACAAGGACTTCTATTTCTCGTTCCTGTTCAACGGCGTCTTCGGCAAGTGGATGACGGACAACGTGGCCAACATCTCCTCGTATACGTTCGGTTCGGGCAACTACATCCACGGCGTGAAATACTGGACGCCGGAGACCCCCGACGCAGAGGTCGTTTCGCCGGGTTACCAGGCCTCCTTCAGCCACGGCTACTACAAGAAGCTCAATTACGTGCAGCTGCGCAACATCACGCTGGGCTACCGTGTCAATCAGAAATTCGTCCGCCGGATCGGCTTGAACGCCATCGACGTGAATTTCAGCGTGAACAACGTCTGCGCCTTCTCCAACATGCGCCAGATGCTGAACTACGACAACACCTGGTTCGCATCGTTCCCGACCGCCCGTTCCTACGTACTGGGATTAACCTTAACCTTCTAATCAAGACCTGACTATGAAAACGATGAATTATATCAAGATCGGCATCGCGAGTTCGATCCTCTCGATAGCTGCGGGCTGCACCTCCTTCCTGGAAGAGGATCTGAAAAGTTCGCTGGCCCCCGACAACACTTACACCAGTTCACTGGGCTTCGAGGTGGGAGCCACGGGGCTCTACGCCATCGCCCGCTCGGAATACAACACCTGGGGTGAAAACGGCGCTTTCATGCACAACGGCGCCTGCGCCTACGAGGTGCTCCAGATTTCGACCGACCTCTGCCGCATGGGAACCGTCCGCGACGGTTCGCTGGTTCCGTTCGCCGAAATGACGCTCAACCCGTCGACGCTTTTCGTCGGCTCGTACTGGAACTGGGCCTACAACCTGATCGCTTCGGCCAACGAACTGCTGATCTATTCCGAAAAGAACGACAACTGGGACTATCCCACCGACAAACAGCTTTACCAGGCCGAAGCCCGTTTCTTCCGGGCTTACGCCTACCGCACGCTGGTCTACCTCTACGGCGACGTGCCCTGGGTCGAAACCATCCAGAAGCCCTTCCTGCTCTCGTTCTCGCGCGATCCCAAGATCGAGGTGCTGGGCAACATCATCAAAGACCTGGAATTTGCCAAGACGTACCTTCCCGACAATCCCGACAACGTGAAGGAGGGCAAGCTTACGACGTGGGCCGCACGCCACCTGCTGAGCGAAATGTACCTGCTGCGCGGCGCCGAAGGCGACTATAAGCTGGCCGAGGAGTATGCCCAGGACGTGATCGACTGCCCGTATTACAGTCTGATGAAAAGCCGCTTCGGCAACGCCAAGAACGATCCCGGCGACTATTTCAGCGACATGTTCGTCGAAAACAATCAGAACCGTTCGGCCGGCAACACCGAGGGTATCTGGGTCATGCAGTTCCAGTACAACACGGTCGGCGGCGGCACGAATTCCGACGACTGGACCCGCCGCGCCTGGAATCCCCAGTACCACGCCATCGACGGATTCGCACTGGCCGACTCGCTCGGCGGCCGCGGCCTGGCGCAGATCTATCCGCTGAAGTGGTGGATCGGCGTCAAGGGAACCAACGCCACGACGGCCGGAGAAAAGGAGGGTTTCCCCGATATTCAGGAAAAAGGCATCTTCGAAGACGGCGACATCCGCAACTCGGAGTACAACATCAAGCGCAACTGGTACTACAACAACCCGCTGACGCCCAACAAGCTGGGGCAAAAATGCCCCATCGACGACAAATCGTGGTCGCAGGCCCACCTCTTCCCGGCGCTGAAGAAATTTTTCTTCGGCAAGGAGGAAAACCTCCAGCTTACCGGCGCATACAAGGACCGCATGAAATTCCGCCTGGCCGAGACCTACCTGCTGCTGGCTGAAGCCTACCTGCGTCAGGACATGCCCGATAAGGCCGCCGATGCCGTGAACGAAGTGCGCCGCCGCGCCAAAGTGTCCGACGTTTCCGACGAGGAGATGACGATGGATTTCCTGCTCGACGAGCGCATCCGCGAACTCTACGGCGAAGAGAGCCGCCGCTTCACGCTGATACGCACGGGCAAGCTGCTCGAACGCGTGAGAAAGTACAACCCCGAGGCGCGCGACCTCATCCAGGATTTCCACGTGCTGTGGCCCATTCCGCAGGCTATCCGCGACGCGAATGTCGGCAATTTCCCGCAGAATCCCGGATATGAAGGTTACGAAGGCTAAAAACCTTCGTCCCCGCCTCCGGGCGGATCAGACAAGAATGTGTCCGGCAGATTCCGGACCGTATCAGCAACCACGAAAAAAACAGTTATGAAAAAGATAAAATTTGCATGCAACCTGTCGCTGCTGACCCTTTTCGCACTCGGCCAGTGGGCCTGTGAATGGGACCCGTACGAACACGACAGCGACCCGGTCCGGGAAACTCTGGAGCTGACCGCCTCCGCCTCCCAGATCGCTTTGGACGAAAACGACCTTTCGGCTACGGTACTGACCTTCGACTGGACGCCCGCGCGTCCGATGCCCGACGAGTATCTGGTGTCCTACACGACCAAACTGGACCTGCTGAACAACAACTTCGGTTCGTCCACCGCCATCGTGACGAGCGAGGACGACGGCATCTTCAGCCGGAGCTACACCTCCGAGCAAATCAACAACTGGGCTAACGAGCGCTGGAAAGTGCCCGTAAACAAGACCTTCACGCTGGCGTTCCGCGTCATCGCGGAGTATGCGGGCGGCCCCACATACGAAATGCCCGAAGTGCGCACCGTGGAGGTGACCGTAACCCCGATCAAGGTCGATGTCTTCGATGCCGACAAGGTGTCGCTTTCCGGCACGGCCATCAGCAGCGTGACGGAGATCGAAAAGACGGTCGAGAATGCGAACCTCTATGCCTGGTACGGCGAATTGAGCATCGGCGAGTTGCAGATTCCCGTCGAGCTGGAGGGTCAGACCTACTACATCGTTCCGAGCGACGGCAACGGCGCGCTCCGCGACGGGGAGCTTGTCGACGTGAAGATGACGGAAACCCCCGTTTCGTGGAATATCCCGAACGCCGGCAACTACCGCCTGCTGATCGACATGGAGAACAAGCAGGTGCGCATCTACTCGTCGGCGACCGACCTGAAGCCGCTGTCCGTCACATTCCACCCGAGCGGAGCGGAAGCCAATCCCGAGGCAACGATCGAAGTGCTCGATCTCTACGCCTACGGAGCAGGTACGGGCTGGGGCGCGCGCAAACTCAACCTGAAGCAGAGCTTCGCCGACCCGCAGATCCTGATCTATGACGCCGAAGAGCACAACGGCACGAAACTTTCCAGCGGCATGAAGTTCTGCGTAGCCCAGAATTTCTCGGTCGGCGATGCGGATTACAACCAGAACAATGCCTATTGCTTCACCTGTCCGCTGACGGCAGAAGGCAAGAAGCAGAACCTCACGCTGACTCTCGGCAAGGTGGGCGAACTGCACGGAGGTGCCGACGGAGAGACGCGCAACTCGTATTACACGATCCCCGCTTCCGACCTGCTGATCTTCGATCTGCGTCACGGAACGATCCTGGCCCGGAACAAATAACGCCGGACCGCACGACTGAAAAATATTGCCGTATCGGAATGGAGACTGGGTTCCGGCCGACAGGAAGATACGGCAATATTCCATTACAACGACAATCAATCGTAAAAACAGCAACATGATACACATGAGAAATCTGATGACCGGCTGTCTTCTGGCAGCATTTCTTTGCGCCGCTTCCTGCGGTTGCTCGAAGGACAACGGCGGCGGCGAAGAAGGCGGCCAAGTTGCCGGTGTGACCGTAAAGCCCGCCTACAACAAGTCGGAAGTGCTGCACAACCCGCTCAACGGCTGGGTGATGTATGTCAGCGCGGACTACGATCCCTCCTATTTCGACAAGGAGATCTACGTACCGCTGCTCGGAAAGAACGTAAGGGTGGCGGACTACGCTTCGGCCTGCTATATCCGCACGAAATGGTCCGTGCTGAATCCCGCAGACGGGCAGTACGCCTGGAAAGACCCCAATTCGAAGGTTTACAAACTGGTTCAGAAAGCCCGGGAGCTGAAACTCCCCATCGCTTTCCGCGTCGTGGTGGACGGACGTGACCAGGGCGCCAATACGCCCCAGTTCGTCTACGATGCCGGAGCCGAATACGCGATGTCGGAGCCGAAATACCCCGACCGCAAGACCCCGATGCCGCAGGACCCGATCTTCCAGCGCTACTACGAGAAGTTCGTCGCAGCCCTCGCCGAGGAGTTCAACGATCCGGAATACACCTCGTTCATCGACGGCTACGGCCTCGGCAAGTGGGGCGAGGGCCACAGCGTGGCTTACAACAAGGACGACGTATCGGCTGTCGATGAGAATACGGAAACGGTGAAGCGCGAAGTCCTCGACTGGATCACCAAGCTCTACGCCAAACACTTCACGAAGGTTCCCCTGGTGATCAACTACCACCGCGTACTAGGCCATCCCACGAGCCAGGGCACGGCGAACCCGAACAGCGAAAGACTCGTGGCCCTAGCCATCAGCAACGGCTACTGCATCCGCTCCGACGCCTTCGGCATGAACAACTCCAGCTGGGGTTACAGCACCTGGGAGAAGGCAATCGCCGCACAATGGCGTTACAAGGTCCCCATCATCATGGAGGGCGGATATATCGTCAGCAGCCACAGCTACTGGAACGACCCGGCCGGCTACCGCCAGGGACACCCCGAAGATGTCCGCCAGGGCGAATTCGACTCCTCGGCCGAAGCCCGCGTCAACATGATGGACTTCCGTGTCGGCCAGGAGACCGAGTCGTGGTTCAACGATGCCTTCAGCCTCGTGCAGCGCTTCGTCTCCGAAGGCGGCTACCGTCTCTATCCCGACCAGGTGATCGTTCCCGACCAAGTGAGCGCAGGCAGCCGTGTCAAGGTCGCTTCGCGCTGGCGCAACATGGGCTGGGGCTATTTCCCGAACAACCTGCCGCAGTGGAACTACAAATACAAGGTGGCCTTCGCTTTGATCGACGCTTCGGACAAGGCGCAGAAGGTCTTCGTCGACAAGGACTGCGAGCCTTCGACCTGGGTCGAGAGCAAGCCCTTCTCCTACACCTTCGAAACGCCGGCCGTCGATCTTCCCGCGGGGAAATACACGTGGGGCATCGCCATCGTTGACACGACAAAGGAGAACCGGCCTGCCATCCAGCTCGCCGTGAACAACGAAAAGACGGCCGAAGGCTGGGTGAAACTGCACGAAGTACAGATCAACTAACGCCTGAAAAACCATGAAGAGGGTTGCATTGCTTTCCGCAGCGCTGCTGCTGTCCGTCACCGCCTCCTTCGGGAGCGGCGTCCTGGTCGAGGCCGAGAGTTTCCGCGACAAGGGCGGGTGGGCCGTGGACCAGCAGTTCATGGACCAGATGGGTTCGCCCTACCTCATCGCGCACGGCATGGGCAAACCCGTGGCGGACGCCGTGACGACGGTCGAATTCCCGGAAACGGGAACCTACCGGGTCTACGTCCGGACGTTCAACTGGGTCGCCCCCTGGTACGACGGGGAAGGTCCCGGAAAGTTCGCCCTCCGGGTCGGCAGCCGGAAACTGTCCGCGACGCTCGGCTGCACGGGCAGCGAGTGGATGTGGCAGTGCGCCGGAAAGGTCTCCGTCCGGAAAGGTCCGGTCAGCGTTTCGCTGACCGACCTTTCCGGATTCGACGGCCGCTGCGACGCCGTCGTGCTGACCACTTCCGACGAAATGCCGGGCGATTCGCTCGATGAGTACCGCGCCCTGCGCGCACGGTTGCTCGGCCCCGAAACGCCGGTGGACAAGGGCGAATTCGATTTCGTCGTGGTCGGCGGAGGCATTTCGGGTATCTGTGCGGCGTTGGCGGCCGCCCGTCTGGGCTGCAAGGTGGCGCTCGTGCAGGATCGTTACGTGCTGGGCGGCAACAACTCGTCGGAGGTGCGTGTCGGACTGGGCGGCCAGATCAACGTCGATCCCTATCCGTCGCTGGGTTACCTGCTCAACGAGATCGGCCCCGACCGCATCGGCAACGCCCGCGGCGCCCACCACTACCAGGATGACAAGAAGCTCAAAGTGGTGCTCGCCGAGAAGAATATCACACTTTTCCTGGGTTATACCGTCACCGAGGTCGAGAAGATGGGCGACACGATCCGTTCGGTCGTAGCCGTCGAGGCGACCGAACAGAACCGGATCAAACTTTCGGGCAAACTCTTCTCGGACTGCACGGGCGACGCCTATCTGGCTGCCATGGCGGGTGCCGAGTGCCGCATGGGCCGCGAAGCCCGCGCGGAGTTCGGCGAAAGTCTGGCTCCGGTCGAGGCCGACGGCTTCACGATGGGCGTCTCAATCGAGTGGTACTGCGAGGACTGGAACACCCCCTGCACCTTCCCCGATTCGCTCGACTGGGGGCTGCGGCTCGACGAGTACACCGTCGAACCGGTGCACCGCGCCAACTGGTACTGGGAGGTCGGTATGCGCGACGATCAGGTGGCCGACGCCGAGAAGATACGCGACTACGGCATGTACGTCGCCTATTCGACCTTCTCCTACTGCAAGAACCGCTATTCGAAGAAGGAGGACTGGACCTGCACGCATCTGGTGTGGGTGTCCCACGTCTCCGGCAAACGCGAGTCGCGCCGCGTCGTGGGCGACTACATCCTGCGCGAGCAGGATCTCACGCGCCCGATCCGTCACGAGGACGAGACCTGCACCACCACGTGGCGTATCGACCAGCACTATCCGATGGAGAAGAACTCGCAGCAGTATCCCGGTGCCGAGTGGCTGTCGGAGGGCGTGCTCACGCCGATCGATTTCTACGCACTGCCGTACCGCTGCTTCTATTCGAAGGACGTGCGCAACATGTTCATGGCGGGGCGCAACATTTCGGTGACGCACATCGCGCTGGGTTCGACCCGCGTCATGCGCACCTGCGGCATGATCGGCGAGGTGGTCGGCATGGCCGCTTCGGTCTGCATGAAGCGCAATGCGCTCCCGCGCGACATCTATACGACCTATTTCGCCGACTTGCAGGAACTCATGCGCAAGGGGACGGGACGCACCGACGTTCCCTACACCCAGTTCTATCACCAGGTGGACCGTACGGGCCATCAGGCCGAAGACAGGTAGCGGACTGCCGGCGTGCGGCATGACACCGCACGCCGGCGGATCGCATCCGTCCGCGCGACGTCTTGCCGCGCACCCCGAACCAACCTACTAATCCGACCTAAACCTTGCCGAATGACTTTTATCGACTGGACCATCATCGCCGTTTTCCTGATCGGACTGACCCTGATCGGCTTCCTTTTCTCGAAAAGCAACAGGAATCTCGAAGACTATTTTCTGGGCGGCCGCTCGATGCCTACGTGGCTCGTGGCCTTCGCCGCCACGGGAACCTCGATCAGCGCGGGCACCTTCGTCGGCTCGCCCGAACTGGGGTTCAATACCAACCTGACCTACCTGATGCTCTGCGTCGGGGCGATCCTCGGCGGCACGCTCGTGGCCCTGCTGGTGCTGCCGAAACTCTACAACGCCAATACGATCACCATTTACGGCTACCTGGGCGACCGCTTCGGCGATTCGGCCAAGAATTCGTCGAGCGTCATGTTCCTCGTCGGGCAGCTCTTCACGTCGGGTTCGCGGCTCTTCATCGCCGCGATCGCCGTGTCGGTGATTCTCTACGGCAGCATCCGGTTCGAGTTCCTGATGTATTCGATCATCATTCTGGGTGTCGTCAGTACCGTTTACACCATGGCGGGCGGCATCAAGGGGCTGATCTACATCGATACGATCCAGATCCTGCTGGTCATCGGCACGGGCGTCGTGGCGCTGTTGTTCATCTATTTCTCGATGACGCCCCACATGAGCCTCGGCGACATCTTCGCTACGCTCGCTTCGGGCGAAGTCAAGAATGCGGCGGGCGAGTGGGTCGCGGGCAACAAGTTGCAGATCGTCGATGCGTCGTGGCGCATGGACGTGCCCTATAATCTGATGGGCGCGCTCGTCGGCTGCACGATCTTCAAGTTCGCCCAGTTTTCGACCGATCACGAATTCGTGCAGCGGCAGCTGACCTGCAAATCGGTGAAGAAGGCGGGCGTGTCGCTGGTCTATTCGCAGATACTGAGCCTGCCCATCGTGCTGATCTTCCTCTCGATCGGACTGCTGTTCTACGTCTCCTATTCGACGAGCGCCGACCCTGCGGCGATCATGCAGTACAAGAACGACGCGCGCGACATCTTCCCGCAGTACATCTGCCGCTCGATCCCGACGGGCGTGCGGGGCATTATGGTCATCGGCCTGCTGGCCGCCGCGCTGTCGAGTTTCAATTCGGCGATCAACGCCATGGCCAGCAGCTTCGTCGCCGACATCTACATGCCGCTGCGCAAGCGTATGGGACATGCGATCACGTCGGACAGCGACCAGATGTCGTCGTCGAAGAAAATGGTGGTGCTCATGGGGACCGTGCTCACCGGTTTTGCGATCGTCACGGCCGTCATGCAGGAGAAGAGCGGGCTGAACCTGGTCGATTTCGCTACGGGCGTGATGAGCTTCTCCTACGCCGGGATGCTCGGCGTCTTCCTGTGCGCGCTTTTCACCGGACGGGGCAATACGCGGAGCGTCGTCGCGGCGCTCGTCGTCGGCCTGCTGGTCGTCCTGTTGCTGCAACCCTATGTGCTCGGCCCGTTGAGCGAATGGCTCGTCGGCCGCCGCGTAAACATCGCGTGGCCGTGGTGGTGCCCGATCGGCGGTGTCGTCAGCTTCGCCGTCTGCTGCCTCGGCAAGAAGAAAAATGAAAAATAATTAGTAACTTTACAACCATGAGACAAGTCGTTTTGACCGCCCCGAAACAGATCGAATTCAGGGAGGTCGCCGCCCCCGAGGCGGGAAACCTGAAATCCGACGAGGTGTTGCTGCGCATTCTGCGCATCGGTATCTGCGGCTCGGAGATACACTCTTATCACGGACAGCATCCCGCCACCTTCTATCCGGTGGTGCAGGGGCACGAGTATTCGGCCGAGGTGGTGGCCGTGGGCGGTGCGGTGCGCAAGGTGAAGCCGGGCGACCGCGTGACGGGGCGTCCGCAGCTCGTCTG
>ENA-ORTW01002492-ORTW01002492.1-human-gut-metagenome-genome-assembly--contig:-NODE-2492-length-17062-cov-19.983183_pt1 | contig 17062 bp, 8 predicted proteins | sample MGYA00242072_ERZ509193 | MGnify/ENA primary metagenome ERZ509193 (study PRJEB26280, sample SAMEA2338813) | human gut metagenome | biome: human gut; feature: human-associated habitat; material: faeces... | reverse complement strand
GTGAGGCAGTGACAGACGCCGTAATCACAGTTCCTGCATATTTTTCGGATGCGCAGAGGCAGGCAACTAAGGATGCAGGAAGGATTGCGGGGCTTAATGTGCTTCGAATCATAAATGAGCCAACATCTGCGGCACTCGCATACGGACTGGACCACGGACAGCAGCAGAAAATTCTTGTCTACGACCTCGGAGGAGGAACCTTCGATGTGTCTGTTATCGAAATAGGGGACAATTTGATAGAGGTGCTTGCCACAGCCGGTGATAATCATCTGGGTGGAGATGATTTTGATGAGAGAATCACAAATTATCTTGTCACAGAGTTTTACAGACAGCAGAATGTGGATCTGAGAAAGGATAATACTGCTATGCAGCGTGTCAGGGAGGAGGCTGAGAAGGCAAAAAAGGTGCTTTCATCATCATCCTCAACCACTATCAACCTGCCATTTATCACCACTGTAAAGGGACAGCCGGTCCACATGGAGATGAACCTCACAAGGGCTGAGTTTAATGAGATAACAAAGGATCTGGTGGAGAGAACTGCTATTCCTGTCAATCAGGCACTTTCAGATGCGGGTATTTCCGCAGCAGAGCTTGGAATGGTGCTGTTGGTAGGAGGCTCGACACGTGTGCCGGCTGTTGTTGAGGAGGTCAGAAGAATTACAGGAAAAGAGCCTTCACACAACCTAAATCCTGACGAGTGCGTGGCACTCGGTGCAGCAGTACAGGGCGGCAAGCTCGGTGGAGCAATTGTCGCAGGCAGCAGTGCGGCAGAGATTATACTGATGGATGTCACACCGCTTTCACTCGGAATTGAGACAGTTGGTGGTGTCTCAACTAAAATTATTGACAGAAATACGACTATTCCTACGAGATACAGCCAGATTTTTACAACTGCAGGAAGCTTCCAGACCTCTGTGGATATAAAGGTACTGCAGGGTGAGAGGCAGTTTGCAAGGGACAATAAGCTGATTGGAAACTTCAGGCTAAAGGGCATCAAGCCGGCTCCGGCAGGTGTGCCGCAGATAGAGGTGACGTTTGATATAGATGCAAACGGCATTGTGCAGGTTTCTGCAAAGGACCTGGGCACAGGAAAGCATCAGGAGATTACGATTACCGCAAGCTCAAATTTGTCTGATTCTGAGATTGAGCAGGCTATCCGTGAGGCGCAGGAGTATGAGGCAACAGACGGACAGAGAAAGGCTTATATTGATGCAAGAAGTGAGGCTGATACGCTTGTGCGCCAGGTGGAAAATGTCATGGCTGACAAGGAAAAAAGAAAGGCTATGGACAGCGCACAGAAAAAAAGTGTGAAATCATCGCTTTCGTATGTGAAGAAGCTTATTTCAAGGACAAAGCCCGGAAATGTGAGCGAAGAGCAGGCTGCCGAGATAAAGCATGCGGCAGATGAGCTGAGAAATGCGGCAGCGGGATTGATTTAATTATAAAGGGCTGTAATCAGTAGCTATTATTATTCATTTGGCTATTTACGAGAAGCGGATTTTCATATAAAATATGGGTAAGTGGTGAGTATTCAGAACCACCCTGAATAGTTATAATGTTAATTTAAATCCGAGGAAATAGAAAATGAATGCGAACGATAAAACAGAAAAGGTACTAAGAGAAATTCATATCATGCTCTCAAAGGCGGAGCCGTATAAGCCGGAGCCGAGCAGGGTGATCATAAACAAGCAGCAAATGATAGATTTACTTGCTGAGCTGAATAAGTGTATATATGCAATGCAGGATGAGTATGAGCTTACTGAGCAGAGTCGCAATCACGCAGAGAGAGAGTTCAGAAAGAAGGGGGATCAGATAGTCTGGGATGCAAGCAGAAAGGCTGAGGATGTGTATGCAGCATCGGTTATCTATACGGATGAGGCGCTTTCAAGAGTGCGTGATATCATCAATGATACCAACGAGTCACTTGAAAAGCTGTGCAAGAATATGAAGGATAAGATTGCAGAGCAGGAGAAGATAGTTAAAACTAACCAGTATGAGCTCAAGGGACAGCTTCAGGATTTGTCCGATACGGAGAAGTATCTTAAGATTATCGATGACAGAAATAAGGAGATAGAACGTCAGAAAAATGCAGGTAAACCTGCAGAGGAGCGTACTATTGACAATGAAGAGAAGTCTATCTATGCAAACAGACAGACTGAAATCAAGGTAAATATGGATTATATCAGAAAACTGGGACTTGCTGAGGGCGAGGACCTGGGAGATGGTGTAGTGGGTGAAGTGAAGCTTGCAGACGATACACCTGATGTCGGATCAAATCATAGAAATGATAAGGATGAAGCCAAGGCTGCCGGCTCAAAATCGTCTGTTGATGAGGATTATAAGGCAATAAGCAGAAAAGCCGGCAATCCACCTGTTATCAACACAAAGGAGGGGAAGGAGCTCACAGACGGTATCCACAGAATGTGGCAGAGCATCACCGGAAATAAAGGTAAATGAAATACACCTATGTAATATAAAGCAGCAGTTCAAAACAGAACGGCTGCTTTTTGGCTTATATTTAAAGTGGGTAATATTAAGCAGATTTTAAGAAAAACAAAGTGGATAATCTGATAAAATATAGCTGACTAACGGCAGGAGAAGGTTTCTGTTAAAAATTCATAGAAGGAGGATAATATGACAATATTAGTTTGTGATGACGACAAGGAAATAGTTGAGGCAATTGAGATTTACCTGATGCAGGAGGGCTACGACGTGGAGAAGGCTTACGACGGCATACAGGCGGTTGAAATTATGAAGAATAAAAAAATAGACCTCATGATAATAGATGTCATGATGCCAAAGCTCGACGGAATAAGAGCCACTTTGCAGATACGAAAGGAAAGCAGGGTGCCGATAATCATTCTATCGGCAAAGACAGAGGATGCTGACAAGATTTTAGGCCTCAATGTGGGAGCTGATGATTATGTCACAAAGCCTTTTAATCCGCTTGAGCTTGTGGCAAGGGTAAAGTCACAGCTTCGCAGATATACCACTCTGTCAAGCAATGATGCAGCCGGAGACAAGGTTTATGAAGCCGGAGGTCTTTTGGTAAATGATGATTTAAAAAAGGTGACTGTGGATGGTGAGGAGGTAAAGCTCACACCGATTGAGTACAATATCCTGCTTTTACTCCTTAAAAATAAGGGAAAGGTCTACTCAATAAACGAAATATATGAGAGCATATGGAACGAGGAGGCGATAGGCGCCGACAATACAGTTGCTGTGCACATCAGACATATCAGGGAAAAAATAGAGATAAATCCTAAGGAGCCGCGATATCTGAAGGTGGTCTGGGGAGTAGGCTATAAGATAGAGGACAACAAATGAAGCAGTATACGATAGGAAAAAAAGCAGCGGTCATAGTTTTACATCAGCTATGCATGATACTTATGGTGACAGGAGTGTTTGCCACAGGCTATGCATTCAGGCACGATGCGCATGGAAATATTGATATATATACACTAATATCGCTTGCGGGCCTGGTAGGCAGCTTTGTGAGCCTGGCATATATGGCAAACGTGGCAGGCAGAAAATCAGAGGATGATTACACAATATACTATTTACCGATTGACAAGGTATACTCTGATGTGATGCTAGTGATATTTACACTGCTCATGGTATTTATGGGAAAAGTGATTTCAGGCGTAAAAAACCAGCATTTTGACTATGCATCACTCATTATGACGGCCGGCACATTTACTTTTTTGTTTGATCTGGCTTTTATTATTTTATACCAGAGCATTGTAAGGAAGATAAAAGGCAATATACTTTGCACACACAGCCTGATGTACAAGGGCTATGAGCTTTTGAAAAGAGTTATTGAGAAAAAGGATATCCATACACAAAAAACCAAAGAGATAATGCGCATACAGGAGGCACTTGAAGCTATCTCGGAAGGAGCGCTTGACACTACACTCAATGTCAATGAGTTTCATGGGCAGCAGAAAAAGGTGGCGGAGGCTGTCAACCATATACGCCAGGGTCTTATGAGCTCGGTAAATGAGAGTCTTAAAAATGAAAAATTAAAGGCTGATTTAATAACAAATGTATCGCATGATATAAAGACACCTCTGACATCAATAGTCAACTATGTTGATCTGCTTAAGAGGGAAAATCTGGAAAATGAAAATGCCAAATACTATATACATGTGCTGGAGGAAAAGTCACAGCGCTTAAAGCAGCTTACAGAGGATTTGGTAGAGACATCAAAGATTACCTCGGGAAATGTGAAGCTCAATATGCAAAAGCTTGATCTGGTTGAGCTTTTATACCAGACCGGAGGTGAATTCAATGAGCGCTTTGAGTCGAGAAATCTGACAATAGTTACAAAAATTCCATCAGAACAGATATTTATATATGCGGATGGGCGTCAGCTTTACCGCTCTATTGAAAATCTGTATACTAATGCCGCAAAATATGCACTGGAAAATACCAGAGTATATGTAGAGCTTGAAAAGGCAGATAAAAAGGCAGTTTTTACAATAAAGAATGTGTCTAAGAACGAGCTTGACATAGTAAGCAACGGAAATGTAGACCTGACAGAGCGTTTTGTGAGGGGAGAGAGGTCGAGAACTACTGAAGGAAGTGGACTTGGACTTTCGATTGCAAAGAATCTGACCCATTTGATGGGAGGAAAATTCGAAATTAAGGTAGATGGTGATTTATTTATTGCCACAATTACCTATAATATTATATAATAGTAAATAAAAGAATTTTGAAATACACATACGGAGGTAGAATAAGTGAAATTATATGAAAATGGTGCTTACCTTTTAAACGGTAAGGAAGTAATAATTGATGGACCGGAGGCTCAGGCAGCTGTCAAAAGCAAGACCGGCATGGACATCGATAAACAGACAGCTAAGCAGGAGACAATTGCTTACGGTATTTTAAAGGAGCACAATACATCCGGCAATATGGACAAGCTTCAGATTAAGTTTGATAAGCTTACATCGCATGATATTACATTTGTAGGTATCATTCAGACAGCACGAGCTTCAGGACTTGAGAAATTCCCTATCCCGTATGTACTTACAAACTGTCACAACAGCCTTTGTGCAGTTGGTGGAACAATCAATGAGGATGATCACATGTTTGGTCTCACATGTGCAAAGAAGTACGGCGGAATCTATGTACCACCTCATCAGGCAGTTATCCATCAGTTTGCACGAGAGATGCTTGCCGGCGGCGGAAAAATGATACTTGGTTCTGATTCACATACACGCTATGGTGCACTTGGTACTATGGCAGTCGGCGAGGGTGGACCTGAGCTTGTTAAGCAGCTTCTTGAACAGACATATGATATTGATATGCCTGAGGTAGTAGGCATTTACCTGACAGGAGAGCCAATCAAGGGCGTTGGACCACAGGATGTCGCACTTGCAATTATCGGAGAGGTATTCGGAAACGGATTTGTAAAGAACAAAGTTATGGAGTTTGTAGGACCGGGTGTGTCTAATCTGAGCGTTGACTTCCGTATAGGTGTCGATGTTATGACAACAGAGACTACATGTCTTTCTTCTATCTGGAGAACAGATGACCAGGTTAAGGAATTCTTTGAGATTCACGGTAGGGCTGAGGACCACAAGGAGCTTAATCCGGGTGAGGTGGCTTACTACGACAGATTTATTGAGATTGATTTAAGCCAGATCCGCCCAATGATAGCTATGCCATTCCATCCAAGCAATACCTATACTATCGATGAGCTCAATGCAAACCTCATGGATATTCTTGATGACTGTGAGAAGAGAGCTGAGGTAAGCTTTGACGGCAAGGTGAAGCTTGATTTAAAGAGTAAGGTAAGAGACGGAAAACTGTATGTAGACCAGGGAATCATCGCAGGCTGTGCAGGCGGTGGATTTGAGAATATCTGCGATGCGGCTGACATATTAAACGGACATTCAATCGGAGCAGACGAGTTTACACTGAGTGTTTACCCGGCATCTACTCCAATATACATGGAGCTTGTGAAAAACGGAGCTGTAGCAAAGCTTCTTGAGACAGGTGCAATCGTAAAGACTGCTTTCTGCGGACCTTGCTTTGGTGCAGGAGATACACCTGCCAACAACGCATTCTCTATCCGTCATTCAACAAGAAACTTCCCTAACAGAGAGGGTTCTAAGGTACAGAACGGACAGATCAGCTCAGTGGCACTCATGGATGCACGTTCAATCGCTGCAACAGCAGCAAACAAGGGCTTCCTTACATCAGCAGCGGATATTGATGTCAACTTTACAAAGCCAAAATATTTCTTTGACAAGACTATATATGAGAACCGTGTATTTGACAGCCATGGAGTGGCAGATCCTTCAGTTGAAATCCAGTTCGGACCAAACATTAAGGACTGGCCGGCAATGAGTGCGCTTCCGGAGAATATGCTCCTTAAGGTGGTTTCAGAGATTCATGATCCTGTTACTACAACAGATGAGCTCATTCCTTCAGGAGAGACATCTTCATATCGTTCAAACCCTCTTGGACTTGCAGAGTTCGCACTTTCAAGAAAGGATCCTGAGTATGTAGGCAGAGCAAAGGAAATCCAGAAGGCCCAGAAGGCTATAGAGAGTGGTGAGTGCGCAGGAAAGGCTGTTCCTGAGGTTGCTGAAATCATGGGAGTAGTAAAGAAAAAATTCCCTGAGGCAAGCCATGAGAATATGGGCTTCGGAAGCACAATTTTTGCTGTTAAGCCGGGTGACGGCTCAGCAAGAGAGCAGGCTGCCAGCTGCCAGAAGGTACTCGGAGGCTGGGCAAATATCGCAAACGAGTATGCCACAAAGAGATACCGTTCAAACCTTATCAACTGGGGAATGCTTCCATTCATCATCGATGAGGGAGAGCTTCCGTTCCACAACCTCGACTATATCTTCCTTCCGGGAATCAAGAAGGAAATCGAGGATGCAAAGACGGAGTTTGAGGCATATGTTGTCAAGGATGGTGAATTAAAGCCATTTACACTGAAGATGGGTGAGCTCACAGATGATGAAAGAGAGATAATATTAAAGGGATGTCTCATCAACTATAATCGTAAATAAGGAGAGTTTAATCCGATGGAAGAAACCGGAAAAGCTGGTAAAAAATCAAACATTGAGATAAATGCAGATAAGGGTGCGAAGCAGAATTCGCACCCGGGGCGTGAGGAATGGCCACATCTGATCAGAATAGGTGTCATGGTATTTGTCACGTTTGCAGTCTGTATACTGTTTTTCTTTGCACTGTACAGATTTGAGGGCTTTGCAGGCATATGGAGCAAGCTGCTTGCGGCAGCAATGCCTATTATAATGGGACTTGTGCTTGCATACCTGATGAATCCTGTCATGCTGTGGCTGGAAAGATGCTTTAAAAAGCTTCTTTCCAAAAAGATGAAAAGCGAAAGCAAGCTGCGAAAGGTTTCAAGAGCTCTTGCAATCACAGGCTCGGTTATTATTCTTGTAGCGATTATTTCGCTCCTCATTGCGGCTATTGTGCCTTCTGTCATAGCAAGTATATCGGGACTTATGAAGACACTGCCAAATGATGTTGCGGCATTCATCAACATGATAAAGAACGGCAATTTCGGGGACAGCAAAATTGCTGAGCTCGCGAGCACAGGTTTACAGAATGCAACCGACTACATTGAGGATTATGCCACAGAAAAGCTGATTCCTGAGGCACAGAAGTATGTTGCACAGATTACAACCGGTGTGATTTCGGTAGTCAGAGGCTTATTTAATTTTATTATCGGAATAATCGTGATGGTCTATGTGATGAGTATTCAGGAGACTCTCGCAGGACAGAGCAAAAAGATAATATATGCTGTCTGCAAGCCAAAGACAGGCAATATCATCATTGAGACGATCAGAAAGACAAATGAGATTTTTGGAGGCTTCATAAGCGGTAAGATTATAGATTCACTGATTATAGGTGTGATTGCATATTTCGGATGTCTGATTTTAAGGATTCCATCATCGGTGCTCGTTGCAGTGATTATCGGCGTCACAAATGTGATTCCGGTATTCGGACCGTTTATCGGTGCAATTCCATCGTTACTCATAGTAGTAATTCAGAGTCCGTGGCATGCGCTTTATCTTCTGATATTTATTGTCGTGCTGCAGCAGGTGGATGGTAATATAATAGGGCCTAAGATACTTGGCTCATCTACCGGTCTTTCGACCTTCTGGGTTATGTTTGCCATACTAATCGGCGGAGGAATGTTTGGTTTTCTTGGAATGTTACTTGGTGTTCCAACCTTTGCTGTGATATACTATATTGTGAAAAGAGTTGTTAATTATGCTCTCAGGAAAAAGAAGCTTCCTGAGGACACAAGGGATTATACAAAGACAACAGGCGTAGATACCAAAAATAATAAGCTTAAATACGAGTAGGTGAAATAAGTGGATAAATACGAATACAATCTCAAGCTGGATCAGATAAAAGCCCTAAGCGCCGAGGAGGGCTATATGAGCGCAGCAGAGATTGCGGATAGCATAAATTGGAACAAAATTAAAAATGTAAATACACTCGTTAAAATCGGCGAAATCTACGAGAAGGCCGAAAGATACCAGGATGCAAGGGACATACTTTTAATGGCCTATGACCGTTCACCAATCGGCAGGATGATTATATACAGACTGGCTGAGGTCGCCATCAAGATGGGGGATTATGATGCTGCTACAGAGTATTATGATGAGTTTGTTGAGATAGCGCCTCATGATGATATGAAGTATGTATTAAGATATGCCATCAAAAAAGGGCAGGGAGCTTCATTTGATGAGCTTATCACTATTCTTGAAGAGTACAAGGATGAAGAATACACTGAGGAGTGGGCATATGAGCTTGCATATCTATACCACAAGGCCGGAAAAGCCGATAAGTGTATAGATGCCTGCGATGAGCTCATTCTGTGGTTCGGAGACGGACCATATGTGGAGCGTGCGCTGGAGCTTAAGATGCTTTATCAGCCACTTACCAAGGCTCAGGAGGAAAAGTACAGACGATTCAAGGCAGAGAAGGAAAAGCCGGCTAAGATAAAGGATGAGGATGAGGTCACAGAGATAGGTGCCATGGAGATGGTAAAGGGCGGAGAGATAGTGCATGATGACGTAACTATTCCGCAGATTACTGTAAATCAGGAGAAGTTCAATACTGTAAATTTACAGCAGGAGATTGCCAAGGGTATGCAGCAGATCATGGAGGCCAAGGGCAAGAATGAAGTTGCTGATACGATGGATACCATCAAAAAGATAGTTGAGGATATTCCTTATCTCAAGCTCGAAAAGGAGCAGGAAGAGTATGTACAGCAGCCGGAAGAGACAGAGCATATCGCTACAGATGAAGAGATAGATGGTTCACTTAAGTTGAATTTCAAGGAGCTTTTGGGTGAAGACGCTGACGGACAGATGTCTATGGTCATGAGTGAAAAGACTCAGCTTGAGCATCAGATTACAGGACAGATGTCTATACAGGATGTGCTTGAAGAATGGGAAAAGACCAGACATGCGGCTGAAATTGCCCTTAAAGAGGCTGAGCAGCAGAAGCTTGAGTCAGCTAAGGCAAGAGCACTTCAGGAGGCAGGAGACATCATGGAGAGACTAAATGATGTCATTCCAAAGCTGGATGCAGGTGTCACTCCGAAGGAACTTCTTGAGGAGGAGTATTTGAAGGTGCCGGTTGATATTATAGAGCAGAAAGCTGCCGTGAAGGAGCCTGAAGAAGAGCAGAAACCGGATATGCAGGAGCTTTATGCAGATGAGACTGTGGATGAAGTACAGGAGCCGCAGGAAGCACCGGAAGATACTATAGACGAAGCACAGGAGCCGCAGGAAGCACCGGAAGAGGCTATAGACGAGGCACAGGAGCCGCAGGAAGCACCAGAAGATACTATAGACGAAGTACAGGAGTCACAGGAAGTACCTGAAGATGCTGCAGATGAAGTCAGGGAACCGGTTGGAGAGCCGGAGGATATAATTATGGCAGAGGAGTCTGAGAAAGACGAGATACTCATGCAGCCGACTACCATGATGCCTGAAATAACAGATGATATGTTAAATGTCGATGATGATACATCAGATGATGAGACTTCACAGGAGAAAGAAAACGTTTCTGAGAAGAGAGATTTTGATCATGTGACATCATTTATCGAGCAGGAAATAGCCAAGATGACAGCAAAGAATCCGGGACTGGAGAAGAAGCTGGATATGGCTAAGACAAGAAAAATGCCGGATATTTCATTGCCGGAGGATTTAGACAGCGAAGAAGATGACTCGAAATTGAAAGAAACAAAACATATAAAAGAGCTTACAAGCGAACAGAAAGCTATATTTTCATATTTCATACCGGTAAAGGGTATGGAGGATCAGATCTGCAAGGCATATAATGCAGTGCTTGATCATTTCAACAGGAAAGAAAATGCATCCACAGGCAACCTCATTATACAGGGAGAGCAGGGTTGCGGAAAGACAATGCTTGCTACAAGCTTTATAAAGGTATTACAAAAAGATGGTGAACAGCTTACAGGAAAGATGGGCAAGATTGATGCTGCCGCACTCAATAAAAAGGATGTGCAGCAGGTAGTCAGAAAGATAACAGGAGGCTGTCTCATCATAGAAAGAGCCGGTGATATCGACCGCAGCATAGCTGCCCAGCTATCATTTTTGATGGAGCATGATATTACAGGAACACTCTATATACTTGAGGATACATCAAAGGGTATAAAGAAGGCTCTCTCAATGGATGAGGGCTTTGCATCCAAGTTCACGGAAAAGATATCGGTCCCTATTTTTACAAATGATGAACTTGTATTGTTTGCCAAATCGTACTCTGCAGAGCTTGGGTACAAGATAGATGAGATGGCTATTCTGGCATTGCATAACAGAATCAGCAATATTGAGAGGATAGACCAGGCTACCACTCTGACAGAGGTCAAGGATATAATTGACGAGGCCATAGACAGGGAGGCTCACAGCGGACTTAAGAAGGCTATAAGTATTCTGACAGCCAGGCGATATACAGATGATGACCGAATTGTACTCAAAGAGGATCATTTCAGGGAAAAATAAATACTTATGGGGGGTATATATATGTGTAATTTTACAGCAATGGATTGTTACCTGTTTGGTCAGGCAACACACTATGATATCTACAAGAAGATGGGTGCTCACTTAGCTGAGCGTAAAGGAAAAAAAGGAGTGTGCTTTGACGTCTGGGCGCCACATGCGAGGGAAGTATACGTGTTTGGTGAGTTTAACGACTGGAATGAGACCAGTCATGAGATGAAGCGTGTAGAGCCGGAAACCATGGGAGTGTATGAGCTTTTTGTACCGGGAGCGCAAAAGGGTCAGATGTATAAGTTTATTATAGTCACTGAACAGGGTGATAAGCTGTACAAGGCGGATCCATACGCAAACTACGCAGAGCTTCGTCCGGGAACAGCGTCAATCATCACAGATATCGAGCACTTCACATGGACTGACAAAGAGTGGATGGATAAGAGAGCAGCAAAGTCAGATGCTGATGTATATTCTTCACCTATGGCTATATATGAGTGCCATCCGGGCTCATGGATGAGACATCCGGGCAGGGATGATGAGGGTTTTTATACATACAGGGAGCTTGCAAAATCACTCATATCATATGTAAAAACTATGGGATATACACATATTGAGCTTATGGGTATTTCAGAGTATCCGTTTGATGGCTCATGGGGATATCAGGTGACAGGCTACTATGCACCTACATCGAGGTATGGAGAGCCTGAGGATTTTGCATACTTTGTTGATCAGTGCCATAAAAATAATATCGGAGTAATCCTCGACTGGGTACCTGCACATTTCCCAAAGGATGCGCATGGACTTGCCAATTTCGACGGAACAGCCACATATGAGTATGCAGACCCAAGAAAGGGAGAGCATCCCGACTGGGGCACAAAGATATTTGACTACGGTAAGAATGAAGTAAAGAACTTCCTTATCGGAAGTGCACTTATGTGGATAGAAAATTACCACGTAGACGGACTCCGTGTGGATGCAGTTGCGTCAATGCTTTATCTTGACTATGGAAAGAACGACGGACAGTGGGTGCCAAACAAGTTTGGAGGAAATAAGAACCTCGAGGCAGTAGAGTTTTTCAAGCATATCAATACACTCATACTTGGAAGAAATCACGGAACTGTAATGATAGCCGAAGAGTCTACCGCATGGCCAAAGGTAACAGGCAAGGTAGAGGAAGACGGACTGAACTTCAGCTACAAATGGAACATGGGATGGATGCATGACTTCCTTGATTATATGAAGCTGGATCCATATTTCCGTAAAAATAACCACAACAAGATGACATTTGCGATGAGCTATAATGAGAGTGAGAAATATATTCTGGTACTGTCACATGATGAGGTGGTACATCTGAAGTGTTCTATGCTCAACAAAATGCCGGGCTTAGAAGGGGATAAATTCAAGAACCTCATGGCAGGATATGCATTTATGATGGGACACTGTGGAAAGAAGCTTCTTTTCATGGGACAGGAGTTTGCACAGAAGCAGGAGTGGAGTGAGGAAAGAGAACTCGACTGGTATCTGCTTGAGAATCCGGAGCATAAAAAGATCCAGAACTGGGTAAAGGAGCTGCTTCACCTCTATAGGAGAAACCGCTGTCTGTATGAGCTGGATTCAAGCTGGGAAGGCTTTGAATGGATAAATGCAAACGATGCAGACAGAAGCATCTTCAGCTTTATCAGAAAGAGTAAGGATGGCAAGAATAATATGCTCTTTGTCATCAATTTCACACCGGTAGAGAGACCTGATTACAGAGTCGGAGTGCCAAAGCACAAGACATATCAGCTTGTTTTAGATAGTGAGGATCCTAAGTTTACCGGCAAAACGGTACAAGAGCCTGTAAAGAAGGCTACAAAGGGCAGAGGCAAGGCAGCAAAACAGTCATATAAGAAGCTGGACTATAAGGCAGTCAAATCAGAGTGTGACGGCAGACCATTTTCATTTGCTTATCCACTTGCGCCTTACGGAGTTGCTGTATTTAAATACTAATATACCGGTAAATAGCAGGGTAAAGGACCGCGCCAATTTAAGGCGCGGTCTTTATTTTTGCGTATTATATGTCGATATATAGTAAAAAGATAACTATTCAGAACCACTGAGAACAAAAAAACTGATGCGTCATGCTTGCATGTAAGCAGCAGATTTTCTTGTTCTCAAGGTGGCTCTGAACAGTTGGATAAAAAATACGAGGTATGAATATCCACAAATAAAGGCTGCAGAGATGGTATATATGCAGGGCACGGAGCAGGAAATATGCAGATAGAGAATTTGATTAATAAAAGCACAGATACGAAAAATACGGACACAAAAACCATAAATGACATGACAGCGGGTATGCGTGTGTCAGACTACATAAAGACAGACAGCAGTGACAATATGTCAAAAAAGGCGGCTGTTGTCGGTTCGTCAAACTCTGTTGATATGTCGGATACGATATATGCAAGACCACAGGCTAAAAACGAAGCCGGGAACAACGATGGCACAGATATGGCAGAAAATCTGCTAAATGACATGAATCAGACCTCAGAAAACAGGCGAAATGATATGATTGTCACTGCAAGCACCACCACGAGTGATGATTACAAAGCTGCAAAGGATGACGGCTACGATGTCATTGTCACTGAGACCGATAAGATAAAAGCAGTGCTGGCAAAGGCAGGTGTAGATATATCCATATATGGAGATGATCTGAGCATGGAGCAGCTTACAGACATCACGGGAAGCCAGACTGAAGCGGCCATGCTTGTCAATCAGATGAAAGCATATGATATTCCTGCTACAGATGATAATATAAAGGCAGGTACAGATGCCATAGACCGGGCAAAGAGCCTTACAAATATATCCAATGAGACAAAGGCATATCTGGTCAGAAATAACATGAATCCGACGGTTTCCAATGTATACAAGGCTACGTACAGCAGCAGTCAGGTACAAGATTACAGGCAGAAAACCAAAATGACGGAGATATCAGATGAGCTGTTTGAGGAGCTTAAGCCACAGCTTAAACAGATATTAGAGGAAGCTCATATAGACAGTAGTGATGAGAATCTGAATCAGTGCAGATGGCTGATAGATGAAGATATAGCCGTTACACCTGATAATGTGCTGCTTGCGAATCAGGTAGACTGCATCAACGCAGCAGAAGAAAATGTGAGCAGTGATTTTTATGCAAGGGCAGTGACAGAAGCACTGGCAATGGGAAAAAAGGCTACAGATGCCACTATGTCACAAGATGGTCTGACATTTGACATGGCAAAGAAAGCCTGTGATGTATTAGGTGAGGCGACCGCAGATGACATTGTCACATTAGAGTCAGATAACATACCTGTCACGATAGAGAATCTGTCAAAGCTTATAGCTGCAAGAGGCAAGGATAGTGCAGCATCGCAAGCCTCAGCGAATAAAGCTGCGGATAATCAGATTACAGACAGCCGGGAAGCAAGGCTTGTGACAGCTCAAAGAAAGCTTGAGGAAGCGAGACTTTCCATGACAGCAGAAGCCAACCTTTCACTCATAAAAAAAGGAGTTTCAATAGACACAGAGCCTATTGAACGTGTAGTGGAGCTGCTTAAGCAGCAGGAAAATAAATACTACGGAGCGCTGTTTGGTGAGAGCAGTGTAGAGGCATCTGATGATAGGGTACGTATGTACAATAATGTCTGTGATATTTTCAATCAGATGAAGCAGCAGCCGGCGTATGTACTGACCCTGGAATCCGCTGATGACACTGTGTATGAGCTGTATACAGCAGGCAAAGCAATGAAGCAGTCATTAGAAGCAGCAGCCTCAGGATATGAGACTCTTATGACATCACCGCGGGCAGATATGGGAGACAGTATATCAAAAGCATTTCAGAATGTGGATGATATACTTAAAGAGCTTCAGATAGATACATCTGAAAGCAATCGCAGGGCTGTGCGGATACTTGCGTACAACAGTACCGACATCACAGAGGACAATATAAAGCAGATAAAGTCTGTAGATGAGCAGGTGCAGAGAGCATTCAGCGATATGACACCGGCGGTGACGATTGAGATGATAAAAAGAGGCATATCACCGCTTGATATGAGCATGAGTGACATAAGTGACACTGCCAGACGGATAAAATCAGAAAATCCTGACGAAAGGGATGAGAAATTCAGCGAGTTTCTCTGGAAGCTTGAAAAGAAAAATGAAATCTCAGAGAAGGAAAGAGACTCATATATAGGCATATACAGGCTTATTTCACAGGTGGAGCAGTCAGATGGTGCTGTGATAGGCTCACTTGTTAATCAGGGAGCAGATATTACAATGAAAAATCTGCTTACAGCGGTCCGGGTACGAGGAAAGAGTGCCATGGACTATAAGGTGGACGATACCTTTGCCGGAGTGGACAGTGTAAGCAGGGGCATTAAAATTGACTCACAGATAGAAAGCGCATATCATACAAACTGCCTAAGGGATGTGCTTGATACACTTTCACCTGAGAAAATGGAGTTTGTGCAGTATGACAGCTGGCTTGATATGACTCCGGAGCAGTTAAGGCAGGCTGTATATGAGGCCAACGAGGATAACGCACTGTCAGAGCAATATGCCACAGAACAGCTAAGACAGTTCAATCAGGCAGTTTCGGTGCCTGAGAACGTATATGCTTTTCTGGAGAAATATGATGTAAAAACAACCGCGGTAAACCTCATGGCTGCGTCACGGCTAATGAAAAATCCGTCAGAGACAGTAAGAAATCTCTGGGAGCGTGGAGACAGTGCTACGGCAAGGGCTCTTTTGGATGAGACTCTCAGACGGTTTTCTGAGTCGGTCAAAAATCCAAAGGAGCTTGCGCAGGCGCAGGAAACGCTGGCTGATACAGCTGAGCATGTTATGGATTCGATGATTATAGAGGATAGGCACACAGGTTCAATAGACCTCAGACAGATGAAGCTATTATGCAGTCAGCTAAGGATAGCTTCAAATATGTCGAGACAGGAAAACTATATTGTACCAATAGAGACTGCAGATGGGATCACAGGTATGAAGCTTCGCATAGTAAGAGGCGAGGATAAAAAGGGCATGGTTGACATATTCCTTGAGGATAAAAAATGCGGCAGGGTAGCTGCATATTTTGAGGCAAAGGAAAACTCAGTATCTGCTATGATAGTCACAGACGATGAGCAGACTAAAAAGCTGTTTGAAGACAATATCACTATGTTTGAGGCAGGAATAAGTGATGGTGAACAGCGTGTGCGCATAGATGTGGCACTGGAGCATGATATATCTGCAAAAGAGTCTAAGATGTCAGATATGAAATCGAATACTGAGTCAGATAATGAGACAAAAAAGCAGCTTGATGGCGGTGAAAGTGTCCAGACAACCAGACTATATCACATCGCAGAGCAGTTTATTGTAAATGTCCAGAGGGTGATTGCGCAAGATAGTCTGTAACACCGATATATATTGCATGTGCCAGGTCATCCTGATAGTTTTTGTCAGTAAGAAGAAGTGTCTCAGCAGGATTACTCAAGAATCCACATTCTACGATTACGGTCGGGGATGTGGATTTTTTAAGTATAAAGTATTCTTTATTGGGCTTAATGCTTCGTGGCTTTGCGACACAAAGAGAAGTGTTTAAAGCTCCAAGAACAGAGGATGCGAGCTCTTTTCCTGCATCAGAGGCTTCATAATAGAATACCTGTGGACCGCAGCTTGAATTGTCCTCAAAGCTGTTTTGATGGATACTGATGCTGACTGCCACATTGCTTTTAGACATCAGGGCAGTTCTCTTTGTGAGATCATCTGTCTTTGGATGCTTGGAATTATCCGGGGCGAGGTCGCAGTCGGTGGTTCTGGTCATGACAACAGTAAAGCCTCTGTTTTCAAACAGCTGTTTAAGAGCCATTGCAATACTCAGGTTGACATCCTTTTCCATGACGCCGGAGGTGGAAATCTTACCGGGATCACTTCCACCATGTGCTGGTTGTAGTTTACGCAAATTGTGATATGTATTCCCCAGTATATATGGGGAGTTAGAAATGTATTGAGATTAGATAGCCTTTTTCTCCAAGTCC
>ENA-ORTW01002467-ORTW01002467.1-human-gut-metagenome-genome-assembly--contig:-NODE-2467-length-17145-cov-3.118432_pt1 | contig 17145 bp, 10 predicted proteins | sample MGYA00242072_ERZ509193 | MGnify/ENA primary metagenome ERZ509193 (study PRJEB26280, sample SAMEA2338813) | human gut metagenome | biome: human gut; feature: human-associated habitat; material: faeces... | reverse complement strand
TTGTTGTTATAATAAGTTGTTATTTCTAAGTTCGTCCATAAAAAAAATGCGTTACCCTCAAAAAAGGATTAACGCATTACCAAAGAACTAAAATATCGTTTTTGGAGAAAAGAGAAGAAGTCTGCCGTTTCCGGGTGCAAAACATCCGAATGTAGATAATACTTACTTCTGATTTCCTGTTGATTCATTGTTAGCTTCAAAATTTGTGCAAAGTAACGACATATTTTGCACATGACAAAAAGAAACGTTCACTTTTTTACTGAAATAGTTTACCGCGTTAATGAAACGGTTGTTTTTCCGTTGGCCTTTTTAATGAATACTTTCTTGTATGGTTCGTCGTCATCCGAGTAAACATGTACGCCATTATATTTCCAGGATATTATTTTCGCCCAATATTTACCGCCGATAACGTCTCTATCCGTATATTTATAGGTGATTTGCATTCCATCCTTATCGCCATTTACATAAATCGGAAAAGAATAAGTGCTCTGTCTTTCATCTCCGTAAGCACTCACTTCGCAATAATACAACTCCTCTTCCTCATCATAGACAACCCAGTTATGATTACCATTATAGTTACCATGCTCCGCATTATAGTCTTCTGTACGTTCTATCGGATTAACTAATTCTTCACGCCATGACACAGGGAGTGTATTTTTATCCTCCGGTTTTATCAGACTGTTTCCATTCCCATCTATATAGTAAAATCGTACCGTATTTCCTCTCGAAAAGAAATTTCCATCCGGGATGCTATCATACCAGCCTTCTTCCTCATCAGTCATTTCATCATTACAACCCATCAGGCTGAATGTACCTAGAACGAATAGCAACATTCCTAGTAGTTTTCCTGTTTTCATGATATAAAAGTTTTTAGATACCGACAAAGATATTGAATTAATCCGGTAAACAGAATATTTTCTTTAATAATTGTTTCTTCTAATAGAAAGCTCATTTTCAAGGTTAACAGTAGTAAGCACAAATCATGAAGTAACTACATTTTGATGTATCTTTCAGTTTTTATCCTTATCTTTGTCGTCATTATATAATAAGGTAATAAAAATATGGGAAAAGAAAAAATCATATTGACGGGCGACCGTCCTACCGGAAGACTTCATATCGGTCACTATGTAGGTTCGTTGAAACGCAGAGTTGACCTGCAAAATGCAGGTGATTATAGTAAGATGTTTATCTTCATTGCCGATTCACAGGCATTGACAGACAATATAGACAATCCGGAAAAGGTGCGTCAGAATGTAATTGAAGTAGCTCTTGACTATCTGGCTTGTGGCATAGATCCGTCTAAAGCTACCATCTTCATACAATCGCAAATTCCGGAATTATGCGAGCTTAGTTTCTATTATATGGATCTTGTAAGCGTATCCCGCCTGCAACGTAACCCGACTGTGAAATCGGAAATCCAAATGCGTAACTTTGAAGCAAGTATTCCCGTAGGTTTCTTCACTTATCCTATCAGCCAGGCAGCGGACATCACAGCATTCCGTGCAACAACTGTCCCTGTGGGTGAAGACCAGGAACCAATGCTTGAACAGGCTCGTGAAATCGTTCGCCGTTTCAACTATATATATGGTGAGACATTGGTAGAACCAGAAATCCTGTTGCCGGACAATGCAGCCTGTCTGCGTCTTCCGGGAACTGATGGTAAGGCTAAAATGAGTAAATCACTCGGAAACTGTATCTACCTTTCGGAAGAACCGGAAGAAATCCAGAAGAAGATCATGAGTATGTATACCGATCCGGGACATCTCCGTGTACAAGACCCGGGAAAGATTGAAGGTAACACCGTATTCACTTACCTTGACGCTTTCTGTCTCCCCGAACATTTCGAACGCTACTTACCGGATTATCCGAATCTGGCAGAATTGAAAGCACATTATCAACGCGGCGGACTGGGCGACGTAAAAGTGAAACGTTTCCTGAACTCTATTATGCAAGAAATACTCGAACCGATTCGTAACCGTCGTAAAGAGTTCAGCAAAGACATTCCGGCTATCTATGACATGCTTCAGCAAGGATGCGAAGTAGCCAGAGCTGCTGCTGCCGAGACTTTGGCAGATGTGAAGAAAGCAATGAAGATTAATTATTTCGATGACAAGGAGTTAATCGAAGAACAGGTAAAACGTTTCTCACAAGAATAAGGAAGTTTGCATAAAAACGCATCATATAAAGTAAAGGCTGCCTACTCTAAGAAAGAATGGCAGCCTTTATTATAATATACAATTTAAGTTTTAGCTAACTTCATCTTCGTCATTCTTGAATAATACATCCTTTAATTTCTGATAAAGGAATGAAAGGATCAGTAATATCAGTCCGAGAATGATAAATACAATGATTTTACCGATAGTAGGCATTGCCCACAAATCGTCAAATACAAGTTTAAGCAGAACGATTCCAAAAGTCGAAAGGCTTATCATGCGCATGACTTTCTGATGCAAACGCATCCCTAGTCCCATCTGAACAAATCCGGCAATGCTTAATGAAAGCGAAAGTCCGGCACTGAAATCATCTACTCCTACCTGCCAAAGGAAAGAGCGTACCATTGTCACCCAAAGAAGAGTGACCAGAATATTGAGATAAATAGTGAAACGACTCTTGATGCCGATTAATAGATAGTATTGGCGTGCCACATAGTATATATTCGCTATTACAAATGCTGCCGTGAACCATCGCAGTACAACAGGCACAAAAGCCATGTTCTCCCATTGATCTCCCCATATATTTATGATGTATACAAGCGTATTTATCCCAATAGCTAACATATAGAAAGTCAGATATTGGGTGATCGGGAATCGTTTTCTAAAAGCATAACAAACACTCGAAATGGCAATGGCAGTAAACAAGAACATTGCTCCACTCCTCGTAGCTCCCTCAAAATGCAGATGGAATTCCATCATAAATGTATAATAAAGTATGGCTACAGAGACAAAAAGCATGAAAGGATTCCAGAAACCATATTTCAGTTGACGGGCTGTAGAGAAGAATGATCTATAATACCCTATCAACAGAGCAAATGCTCCCGTAGCCAGCCCTACAAACAAAGAGGTGGCAAATGAACTGTTCAGGAAAATAGTGCTGACAGCATGATGCTCATGCATTACTACACTACATATATCCATCAGGTAAGAAATAAAGGTGAGTCCCACCAGTATCTTTGCCGCATATTCATATACCCGGATTCTCGACTTGATATAAAGCCATAATAATAACACCATTTCTGACGCCCAAACTAATGTTATATAGTTTCCATCCAACTGAATCGGAACGGTAATAGAGACAAATGTCAACACAAGCCCCAGAGTGGTATACACCAGGAATTTATAGTCTTTCCGGCTCTTCCATAACCAAAGCACCAGTCCTAAATTAACAAGAGCAATGAACAGGCTCAACAAACCGCTTGCTTTGAAAGACCATCCCATATTCCGCAAGAACAAAGCTCCCGAAAGCAGATAAATAAAGTTATTCGTTATAATGACGAATACCAGTCCCCGACTCATTGTTCGCATATCTTCCCCACGAAGAATGGAGAACACCGGAAGCAGAAAGATAAAATAAAACAGAGTGGTAAACAAAAACAAGTGTCCCGAAATAACTGTAGAACTGGAGGTATAGCTAAATAAAAGAAAGATTCCCATTATCAGCCAGGTAAAGACAAATGAGATAATCGGAAGCTCACCCCACTTCTTATAAATGGAAAGTCCAAACATACCGAGATTCAGGATACTTACATAAGTGAACAGTACCAGATAACTTCCCTCTCCACTGCTTACGATGAAAGGTGCAAGAAATCCTCCGACAAGTGAAATGATAGCCAGTTCACGCCGATTGTACACCACAGACAGAACAGACATAAATACAGTGACGCCTATCAGAATGATAAACGCCATAGTCTGCGAGAAGATATGATAATAATGGAATGCAATGGCAACCGTAAGATAGAATACAGCAAAAGCGCCACCCGCAAGTAACGAGCTAAATGTACGATATTTCTTTTGCAACCGTTCGGCAACGGCCAGCAATACAGCTCCCGTCAGGAAACCAAGTACGGTACGAAAAGTCTCATTGATCCAATTCTTATCAATAGCATACTTCACAAAGAAGCCTACACCGATGACGAATATAAGGATACCGATCTTTCCGAAGAGATTCTCACCGATGAACTTCTCATAGTTCACTTGTTTCTTTTGTCTTGAAACAGCCGGAGCAACCGGGATAACCGGAACAGTCGGAGATTTAGCAGATTCTTTTCGAACAGCCTCAACACAAATTTCTTCCAATTCTGTTTCAACTGTCTTTTCAGGTGTTTCTTCCAGTGCCTCACGGACTGTTTCAATAACCGATTCTTGTTTTTCCTGAACAACTGTCCCTTGTTGTGCAGCCTTGACTACCGTGACATGCTCTGTCATTTGAGACATCAAAGGAACAGCTTCTGTTTCTTTTACTAATATTTCCTCTTTAGGTTTATGCTCTTCAGTAGTCATCTTTTGCTGAACCTTGAGATAATCTTCCATCCGTTTCTTTATCTCATTCAATTCCTTTTCTATTTTCCCGAAGCGATTATCCAATCTACTCAATAGAACAAATAGCATAACTAAAACAAGTAGCGCATATACAGTATTAAAATCGTCCATAATATCCCAGATTTAAGTTCGATATCACAAATATAGATAATAATTAATAGCCTCAATCAATTGTTATTAAATTATTTAGATTATCTCAACAATATAAGCTTACATCAATTACACAAATCAGACTACAGATCTCAAAATCTGAAGATAGAATCGCCCTTCACCTTTATCCCAGACTCCCGATGAATAAAGAGTTTAATGGGTGAATGGCGACTCTTACACCAGTCTTTCACTTTGCTTTGTATGCAATATCATTATAGCTAATCAGAATACCATTATAGCTAACAGGAATATGCTAATAGCAAAAAACAATATGCTAATAGATTATTTTTTTCATTGGGATGATTAAAAAAAACATTGCAGTGTTTTCTGCAATTAATGCAATGATTTTAGAAAACACTATAATAATATTTTTTTGATATGTAATGTGATGAACACAGTAATGAAAAGGACTCCCTTCACCCACAAACAGTGTATTCATCGAGAGTTCAGAAGAAAGGTGAAGGGGATGAAAAAATTAGTTCTTTGCAGAAGAAATGCAGAGTACCCTTATCAATGCTCTAAAGCACAGCTTTAGGTAGGCTAAAGCTATGCTTTCCGTTCCCTAAAGCTATGCTTTTTCAAGCTAAAAACAACCTATATTTATAATCAGCGAAAGCGTTTTCATATACCAATCAAGTATAGAATCAAAAGTTCACAAGTTTGTGAACTTCACATATTACAACTCGCATTCACATTCTCCACCAAACTAATAAAAAGGCAGCTGAAAGCGAAGATACCTTATTTCAGGATTCGCTTTCAGCCGCCTTCTCTCTTTCAGCAGGCGATCACAAAGAATCGCCGAATACTGAAATTATATGATTACTGTGCTGATTCGACCAATACTACACGGTTCAGAATCGGTTGACCGAATTTGTCAACACCACCACCGGCTGCAACTTTCAATCTATCGGCAGAGATGCCATACTTCTTAACGAGCAGGTCTTTAACAACTTGTGCACGTTCCAAACTCAACTTCTGGTTGAAAGCCGGAGTACCTGTTGCAGAGTCTGCATATCCGTTGATTGTGTATGTAGCGTTCGGAGATTCTTTTATCTTGCTGGCAAGATATGACAAGTTCATTTCTTCCTGCGGAGACAATTTATCAGAACCGATCTTGAAGAATACAGTACGTGGAGCAATGTTAGTATCTGTTATAACAACTTCTTCAGTATCTTCTACTTCAACCGGTTGTTGTGCATTTGCCAACTGCTGTTGTAATTGCATATTAGCTGCTGCCATTGCATTCATCTGGTTACGCATCTGGTTCAATTCAAGTTCAGAGATAATCTGTGGAACCGGACGTTGGAATCCGCGAGTTGGGAAATAATAAGTTACACCAATAGTAGCACCTAAGATACCATCGTAGTCAGGTTTACTTCCGTGTTCGCCGTCAAACTTGCCTTCCAGACCTGTTGCACTCAATTCCAGATTCAAGTCAACAGCATTCGACAAACGGAAGCGGTTGATAATACCTGCATTGAAAGTAGCGGAGTTAGTGTGAGGACGAGAATAAGCATGAGCCCAACCGGCACCAATATAAGGGATAATTTCATATACACGGTTCGGATTGTATCCACCGAAAAGTGCATTCAGGTTAATCATCAAATCACCATGCAAGTTCATGTAGTCCCATCTTTGTTTGTAAGAACCATCTTCTCTCGGACCGCCAACCACATAATTAGCATTTTCGCTGGTGGTGAATCCTTTGGCTTGTAATCCGCTGTACTGCAAACGCAATCCGAATCCCGGAGTTACCCATTTACCAACAGACACGTTAAATGTGGGAGCAACACGATCTCTGAACTTACCGATATGGTCATTGTTTCCATACAATACCTGGGCACCTCCTCCTACAGAGAAGAACCAGTTACTCCAGAAAGGATTAGTTATTACTTGATATTTATCTTGCACCTGAATCACTTCGTATTCAGTTACAGTCATTGTCTGCTGCGCAGAAGCGACAGACGCAACGCCGGCAAATGCCAGCAACATCAGAATCTTTTTCATATACCTAATAGTTAAGTGGTTATTTAAATCTTTTTCTTTGTTGAACTATTTAAATAACACGAACTGAACTAAAAGGTTTTAGGAAAAGATGAATTTATTTGTTTTATTTGAATAATCTTTCGATGTCCTCCTCCTTAATGGTTGTCAAAACGGTTTTCCCATCGGGTGTGTAATTCGGTGAGGGACAGGCAAAAAGGTTGTCTACAAGGCTTACCATTTCTTCATTACTCAACACCTGTCCGTAGACAATAGCCGCTGCCCGCGCCAATGTGATTGCCAGAATATTTTGGATTTCTTCCTTAACATCATTCCCTTTTTCCATCGCTGTATGTAGCATATTACGCACCAGTTCAACCGGATTCAGTCCTTCAATACCCGAAGGGATGCCATTGATGGCATAGCTACCGCCTCCCAGATTGCTCAAATCGAAGCCGACTGCCGACAAATCATCCATAATGCTTTGAAGAACAGCAGCTTCTGAAGCCGGTAATTGTAAGATTTCCGGGAAGAGAACGCCCTGAGATACTCCCTGTTTCTGTTGAATCTGTACCATATAGCGATCAAAAAGCACCCGTATGTGTGCCCGGTGTTGATCGATTAGCATCAGACCCGATTTAACTGAAGTCAAAATAAACCGCCCTTTAAACTGCAAATGCTGATTTCCTTTTTCCATCACCGGTTCGTTGGCATACAAAGTAGAAGAAGCGGCGGATGTCACCGTCTCTATCTTTTCTTCCACGAAGGCCGGTTCGCCTCCAATAGAAGAATCCTCCCAATCCATTTCGGGTTCCGGCTGCGGATTATTCATCTTACTGGCTTTTGTCAGCCCTCCGTACAAATCCTCCCATTCTACTTTCGAACGACTATACGATCCGCCACCACCGCCACCGGCAGAGACTTTAAACGGATTATAATCTGTATTATAATGCACCTTCGGAGGTTCGGAAGATATCTTTTCCTCAAATGCCGGAATGTCAGGCATATCCTCCGTATCAAAATCAATGGAAGGGATAGCACTGAACTTACCCAACGATTCCTTAACGGATGCTGAAAGTATCTGCCAGATGGCCTGCTCATTCTCAAACTTAATCTCGGTCTTTGTCGGGTGAATATTCACATCAATATTAGCCGGATCTACATCAAAATAGATAAAATAGGAAATCTGTTCACCGGCGGGAATCAACTGCTCATAAGCCTCCATGACTGCCTTATGAAAATAAGGATGGCGCATATAACGTCCGTTGACAAAGAAATACTGATGGGCTCCTTTCTTACGGGCAGTCTCCGGTTTGGCTACGTATCCAGAGATTTTCACCATGGTAGTGTTCACGTCTATATTCAGTAATTGCTGGTTGAGCTTCTTACCAAAAATAGCAAGAATACGCTGACGTAATTGTGATACCGGAAGATTGAAGAGCTCCGAATCATTACTATACAGCGAAAAGGCAACTTCCGGATGCACCAAAGCGATACGCTCAAATTCGGCAAGGATGTTGCTCAATTCAGTGGAATTAGCCTTTAAAAATTTACGACGGGCAGGCACATTAAAGAACAGGTTCTTTACAGAGAAGTTACTTCCTTTAGAACAGGATATAGCCTCCTGACTCTCCACTTGAGAACCCGCAATCACCAGTTTCGTTCCCAGTTCTTCCGATTCCGGACGCGTCTTCAGTTCTACCTGCGCCACTGCTGCGATGGATGCCAATGCTTCCCCACGAAATCCCATGGTACGCAAAGCAAACAAGTCCGCAGCTTCCCGTATCTTGGAAGTAGCATGCCGCTCAAAAGAGAGACGGGCATCCGTTTCGGACATTCCTTTTCCATCGTCTATAATCTGGATGCAGGTCTTACCAGCATCCGTGACGAGTACATGTATATTTTGAGCATCTGCATCGATTGCATTTTCCACTAGCTCTTTAATAACAGATGCCGGACGTTGTATCACTTCACCGGCAGCAATCTGATTAGCTACCGAATCAGGCAACAAATGAATAATATCGCTCATAGTTTACTTAAGTAGTTAAAATGACCAGCTTCCCGTCGCCAAATAATGCCACAAATATAAAAGGAAAGCTATGATTATCAATATGATTCCAAAGGATACAGGTTTACGTCCGCTTGCCTTTCTGCGCTTCAGATGCGTAGTTCCTTCGACAAACTTACCGCGAATATCTTCGGGACTGAACTCTTTCTCAGGAAGCATTCCCAATTCACGCTTCGCTTTCTCCTCCATCTTATCGAGCTTCTCTTTCCGCTCGTTCACATAAATGTATTGATGATTAAAGCCCCGAGGTTTCCTCATCGAATTAAAAAACATTCCCATACGCTATTTCAAATCAGGAAAATCCATATTAATTAACTTTCGCCTATCAGTCTTTGGCCGCCGGTCGGTGGTAGGTTTCAGTGTCTCCCCTTCCTTCTTGCCTCTCCAATTGAAAATATCCTCTTTATTTAAAGGACGGACATAGTCAAACCAGGCAAATGTAGACAGCCTCAGCTTATCGGGAGGTATCTGATCCATTGGATATAATGTTCCGTTGGACTTACCAACAAACATACCCTTTTCCATCTTCTTTTCTTTCAGATAAAGATGAAGTACACTTCCTTCCATGTTATTAAAACCGGTCATTGTACTGTCTTTTTCTTCCGGATAGAAAGCAGTCATCACATTACCTATCACTTCAATATGCCGCATATCACCGTTTTCGAAATAGGCTTTCATTTCTTTACCGGACACCTGGTTATAGTGAATGGAATCTTTCATCTCTACCGTCAGTGCCTGGTTGATAATGTGCGCCCAGTTAATGGTACTGTCATTCATATAAATCTTGATCTCCTCACCGAGCAGTTGCTGACCTTCATTCCAAAGAATCGGGTCCGTATACATGGTCAGGCAAGAATCTTTTGAATTATAGACCAGTGAGTCGCAAACACCCTGCACATCAGTACGATACATACGGACCTTATGATAAGCTTTCATCAGGCGGAATACTGAGTCCGTATTCAGATTATAGGAAACAAGCTGCAACGTATCTCCATGCATAAAGAGGCTGTCACCTTGTGAATAGTCAATAGCAACGGCACGTTTGGTGGCAAAAGCAGAATCGGTCAATTCATTATAGAAACAATAATTGCCCGTCAGCATATTTTTATTGATGGTATCTGTCATTCGTATATTATCGAACGCTTCACCATATCCCACTTTCCGGTCATAAAACAAGCTGTCACCAATCAACTTCTTTCCGTCATTCGTCAGAATAGAACGATCCAACAATTCTGCCTGTTCACTCAATGTATTATAAAAGCCTCGTTCTGAATAGATATGATTATTATCACTCACAATATTCGAAGGACCGAGAATGGTAGCAATCTTAGAGAAGGTATTATATTTCAATGTATCCGATGTCAATACAAACTTAGGATTCACCAATTTCACATCATGATTGAACACCGATTGTTTGGTAGCCGGACTGTATTCTCCCCAGTCTGAGGTTAATACATTCTCTTCATCCATCAAAGTCCCTCCCTCAAAATAATAACCGAGATCATAAAGACGGTCATAATTCAGACTGTCAGTCAGCAGTGTCGTGTTCCGGTTGATCATTTTTACGTTCTCACGAATCTGCGCAATCTGCGTCATTCCATCATAGTAAAGATAATCACCATAGATGAACAGAGTGTCTCCCTGCTCCATACGTACATTACTGAATGCTTCTACCGAATTGGTTTTCTCGTAAATCAAAGCACTGTCACAAAACATATACATACTGTCATGACGCAGCTTTACATTTCCGATCAACACTTGAACATCCGGTCGGGCAAGCTTGTCAGCCTGTCCTTGGTTTGCATGCAACAAATACACTTTCGTCTTTTTATTTTCCGGTTCTTTCTTTGTACCTTTGGCAGTTTGCTTTGTTCCATCCTCAGGTTTTACAGCCGGGGTCTCCGTCTTTTTATTCTGTCCGGTGGGCTTCACCTGCGCCACAAGGCATACGGCAAACAGGCATAGAAAGCCTATAAGGAGCCATCTATGCCTGTCTTGTTGTTTATTTTTCTTATTCTTTTTCAGCATATAAAGTCAAAGCAAGGTTATATCAGTCATTCTTGACCCAACCCGGATACTTGAAGTCACACTTCTGCCAGTTCGGATCAATACGTACATACGTATGTTTCTGTTTGTTCAAAATCCATTTCTGCAACATCTCTTCCCGACGCTTATCCATCACTATTTCCTTCAAATCCTGATAGTCTTCCGCAATGGTAGCTTTATGACCGTTGATCTTTGCTTTCAGTTTTACAATGGCACAAACTTCTTTTCCATCTTTCTCGTTGATCATCGTAAAGGCTTTGGATATTTCACCCACATTCATCTTATCCACTACTTTCGCAACATCCTGCGGCAAATCCTGCATCTGGAATTTAGAAGTAGTGATGCCAGTACGCTCATTCGTATTCACCATAATACCGTGATTATTACGAGTATCTTTATCTTGTGAAATCACAGAAGCAGCATCATCAAACGTAAACTTATTCTGACGAATATCATCACCGATAGAGTCCAGACGGGCACAAGCCTCTGTCAATTCCTTTTCAGAAACTTTCGGGCGCAACAGAATGTGACGGGTATTCACACGGTCACCGCGCTTCTCGATCAGCTGAATAATATGATAACCAAATTCCGATTCTACAATCTTGGAAACCTTCTTCGGGTCTTGAAGACTGAATGCTACATTGGCATAAGCCGGGTCAAGCATACCACGTCCCATAAAATCAAGTTCACCACCCTTGATAGCAGAAGCCTTATCTTCAGAATACAGACGTGCCAGCGTAGAGAAATCAATCTCCCCTTTTGTCACACGATCCGTATAATCACGTAAACGTCTCTTTACGTCTTCTATTTCCGCAATAGGAATTTTAGGTTGCAGGGTGATAATCTGCACTTCTACCTGAGTGGGAATATAAGGGATACTGTCCTGAGGAAGATCTTTGAAATAGCGGCGTACTTCTGCCGGAGTCACCTTGATTTCTCCTACCAGTTTCTGCTGCATTTTCTGTACCGTCAATCCATCCCGGGCATTTTCGCGCAACGTTTCACGAATTTGAGTGGCAGTCTTATTGAAGTATTCCTCCATCTTCTCTTTAGAACCAATCTGCTGAATATACATATTGGTCATCATATCTACGCGCTGAATGATTTCCGCTTCGGAAACTTCGATACTGTCCAGCTTTGCCTGATGCAGGAATAATTTCTGCACAGCGATTTCTTCGGGTATTACACAATAAGGATCGCCTTCAAATCTGCGTCCATTATACAGGGCATCCATGCGTGCCTCTTCCACATCTGATTTCAAAATAGCTTCGTCACCTACTACCCAAACTACTTCATCAACCACATTATCTTGTGCATAGGTTGCCACATTAGCAAATATTGCCAGGACAAGGGTAACAACAAATCTAAAGTTCACAAACTTCTTCATTCTTTGTATTTAATAATTATATATAATCTTCTTCTTACTTACCGCCTGCTGATACAAGTCGTTCTTTACCTGTTCCATAAAGCTCACCCGTTTCTGATTTACCAGTAAGTCTTTCACTTCCGAGCGGGCAAATTCATACGGTTTCTCCTCACCAACTCCGCGATAATCGCTCACATTCAGGAAATAATAATAAGCCGTATCTTTCAATTCTACCTGACGGTGTTTGTTTACGTACTCTTCCGGTGCCTCTACTTTCAACGGAATCATGTCCAGGACATCGGTCACGGACACCCATTTATCATAGAAATATTCATATTTCACCGCATTCTGCAAACTATATTTTTCCAGGCTCTCGATAGCATCCTGTTTTTCCGACTTATACCATCTGCGCACATTATTCAACTGCGGAGCTGTCAACGGCACTTTAATAAACAATCCCTTAATCAACGGACTTTCCAGTTTAAACAATTCCTTGTTTTTGCCGTAATACTCTGCTATCTCGTGTTCGGAAATATCATTCGTCAACTTCTGGTTAATCAACTCCTGCTGATAAGTATGCATTATCAACGCTTTCCGATAATTCTCCACCAGCTTGTCTACATCCACATTATCGGGGATATTGTTCGCAGCTTTCTCATACAATAAAATCTCTTCCGCCCAACTACGAATATAGTGCTCGGTGAAGAGAATGCTATCATCTTTTGACAATCCGACCGGAAGCACGGACATCAAATCTTCTTTATATAAAAAGTTACCGTCCACCTCTACCAAAGGAGTCTTTCCTTTATGGTCATGCTGTTCCTTGCACGCTCCACAACCAAGAAGGGTAATCAGTAAGAGGACTAATATTCGCATCGGCAACTAAAATCTACTTATTTAAGGTACGAAGATAGTGAATAATCGGTTACATCAGTTATTATTAACTGTTTTTAAAACCTCTTGGTTTATTTCAACCTTACCGGACTCACTCAATTCCCGCATCCAGCACGTGTCAAGATAGCTTCGATAATCCTTTCGAACCCGATCAATTACTTCCCGATAATCATCCGGACCTTTCATTTTTTCGCCTACTACAATAGTAAAAGGATAAGACATCAAAGGATCAAAATCGCCCTTCTTAAAAACCAGTTTATCTATATATTTATTGTCTCCGTCGGCAAAAATTCCTTGTTCAACTTGTATCTTTTCCTCCCCGGATGTATTAAAAGTTTGCCGAAGCTTGTCCGCCCACTCTTTTTCCGGCACTTTCTTCAGCATTTTTTTGGCTTGCTTTGCCGTCTTTTTATCAACGCAATGAAGCACGACTCCTCTATACCGGGGGCTCTCCCACCGATAATCCGACGAATGAAATTTAAAATAAGTAGCCAATCCCGCCCGGTCATTAGCTGCGGGCAAATCTATTTTCTGACGTGTTATCTCTTCCACCAAATAGTTTTCATCAGATTCCCGCAAGGCATAAGGAATTTCCGGATGCTTTTTATCGATATTCCGGCTTTCATAATCCAGCAATGACTTAGCTATAAATCCTTCCAACTGCCGTTTAACAGCTTGAGGATGAGAAGAGGCAAAATGCGTGAACATAGTTCCGGTGTATGCTTGTCCGTCAATCGTAAACAGGGTTTGTTCTGTACGGCCTTTCGCCAGCAGTTCTTCCATTGCCGCTTGATTGGGAGCATACTGCCATGCCTTTTTCAAGCGTTCGAGCACCGCGCCTGTACCTTTGTCCAAAATCTCCTTGCGCCGTAACCGTTCCATTAACCTGGCACTGACATTTTCGTAAGCAGCTGTTTCCTCCCGATCCATCACTTTCAAGATATGAATCCCTTCAGGAGTGAAAAAGGGCTGCGATGCCATACCTTTTGCCAGAGAGAAAGCAACATTCTCAAACTCGCTCGTTGTTTCCAGACATTCGATCCATCTACTTTGCTTATCATCCGAGTATATTTCGACCAAACGGTTAAAGTTCAAATCCGGCTGATTCTGTATCATCCGGTATATAGAATCCATCCGCGTTTTTTCTTCTTCTAAATGCCGGGAAGTGATTGTCTGTGGCAAACGTTTGAAAATCTGCATCACTTGTACCCTGCCGCTACGTGCTTTCAATCCCATCTTCTGATAGATAGCACGGGCACAACTATCCATCACTTGCCTGTCTATCAGATAAGATTCCACCAATTCGGTCCGGCATTTCTCCTGTTGTTTACGAAAAACAGAGGTCGTATCAAGTCCGGCAGCCCTGGCTGCTTCCACTTTCAACTTCGATTGAGCGAAAAGTGCCGCATACTCTTTGGACGAAAGTCTGGCATTTGAACGTTCCGCATAACGGCGGTATGCATATTCAAATTCCGAACGGAGTATCTCTCTTCCGTTAACACGCATCAATACCGGATCTTCCTGTGCAAAGACCGCGACCACAAAGAGAGAAATACATCCCAACAACAGGCTTCTTTTCATCATCAATTTTTATTTTTCAAACAACAAACGGTGAGCAGTGAACACCCTGCTGATTATACAGCCTGTTCACCGTTCACCGTTAATAGTTCACCGTATCTATCTATTATTCCGGACGGCTATAGTTAGGCGATTCACTGGTAATCGTCACGTCGTGCGGATGACTTTCCATTACACCTGCATTGGTAATGCGGGTAAACTTAGCGTCATGAAGTTTCTCAATGTTAGCAGCGCCACAGTATCCCATACCTGCACGCAAACCGCCAGTCAGCTGATACACAACTTCGAAAAGCGTACCTTTATAAGGAACACGGGCAGCGATTCCTTCGGGAACAAGCTTCTTCACATCAGCAGTTCCACTCTGGAAGTAGCGGTCTTTCGAACCGTTCTCCATTGCTTCCAATGAACCCATACCACGATAGGATTTGAATTTACGACCATTAAAGATAATAGTGTCACCCGGAGATTCTTCTGTTCCGGCAACCAATGATCCGATCATTACGCAATATCCTCCGGCAGCCAATGCTTTCACCACGTCGCCCGAATAACGCAAACCACCATCGGCAATCAAAGGAATACCTGTACCCTTCAATGCTTTTGCTACATCATAGACAGCTGACAACTGTGGAACACCTACACCGGCAACCACACGAGTTGTACAGATAGAACCCGGACCGATACCTACTTTCACTGCATCAGCACCAGCTTCCGCCAAAGCCTTCGCAGCTTCGCCGGTAGCAATATTACCTACTACAATATCAATATTCGGGAAGCGTTTCTTTGCTTCTTTCAGTTTTTCAATAACGAACATAGAATGTCCGTGAGCTGTATCGATCACGATAGCATCCGCACCGGCATCTACCAATGCCTGCATGCGATCCAGCGTATCGGCAGTAACGCCCACACCTGCAGCTACACGCAGACGACCTTTGGCATCCTTACAAGCCATCGGTTTATCTTTTGCCTTTGTTATATCTTTATAAGTAACAAGACCGATCAATTTCCCATCCATTCCGACAATCGGCAATTTCTCGATCTTATGTTTCTGAAGAATCTGTGCTGCAGACTCCAAATCTGTAGACTGATTGGTAGTCACCAATCTTTCTTTGGGAGTCATAACCAGATCAATATGTTTGGTCATGTCTCTTTCGAAACGCAAATCTCTGTTGGTAACGATACCTACCAGATAACCTTCATCATCCACCACAGGAATACCGCCGATTTTATATTCAGCCATAATTCCCAAAGCATCGCTAACAGTAGAACCTCTCTTAATAGTAACAGGATCGTAAATCATACCATTTTCAGCACGCTTTACAATGGCAACTTGTCTTGCCTGCTCCTCAATAGACATATTCTTGTGAATCACACCGATACCACCTTCACGGGCAATGGCAATAGCCATTTTCGCTTCGGTAACCGTATCCATGGCAGCCGTCACAAAAGGAATTTTTAACTCAATGTTTTTTGAAAACTTAGTCGAGAGATCGACAGTGCGCGGTAAAACTTCAGAATAAGCGGGGATCAACAATACGTCGTCGTAAGTTAACCCATCCATTACAATCTTATCAGCAATAAATGACATAGGGCTGTGCGTTTAAAAATTTATTGCGTGCAAATATACGGTTTTTATTCAAAATGCGCAAACTGTACGCCAGAATATTTAATGAGGGGGGCTAATTAATACTTATCAAAAAGAATTGCCTTAAAAGAACACATTCAAAGAACCGAATTAAAGAACAACTTTAAAGAACAAGATTATGGAAAGGCAGATTTTTATTAATGAGATGCAAGCTCGTTTCAATTTAAGAAAACCACGTAGCGAGAAGCCAACCAACCTCTATTTAGTATGCAGAATAAACAACAAACAAGTTAAACTATCTACAGGGGTAAAGATATATCCAGACCACTGGAATGAAAAAAGACAAGAAGCATATATCAGCGTACGCTTATCAGAGTTAGATAATATAAATAACACTATAGTGAACAAGAAAATCACAAAACTAAAAGAATATTTCATCGAATTTAAGCATTATCTTTGCATGCATCCAGACGAGATTGGAGAAAGTATGAAACTATTAAAACAACACATATATAAAGATAGGATGAAGAAAGAATTACAGAAACCCGCAACGTTTATAATGAAGCAAATTATAGAAGCAAAGACTTGTGCAGAAAGTAGTAAAAAACAATATCGTTCTAACATAGACAAATTTGAGCGTTTTCTCAAAGACAATGAAATCCCCAATACATGGGAGAGCATGAATTTAGATACTATTAATCGTTACCAAAAACAAATAATAAAAGAGAATCCATTACATCCGCATAACACTTTGCGCAATATAATTAAAGGAACTATATTCAATTTACTAGGAATAGCAGATAAAAGACTAGATATTCCTTTCAGATGGTCTGACAGTAACCTAAATAGCTTTGAGTTCGTGAAAGACAAATCCAACAAAGAATTAGCTGACAACAAAAAAGTTTCATTAACAGAAGAACAACTGAATAAACTGGATAAGGAG
>ENA-ORTW01002448-ORTW01002448.1-human-gut-metagenome-genome-assembly--contig:-NODE-2448-length-17220-cov-5.442412_pt1 | contig 17220 bp, 8 predicted proteins | sample MGYA00242072_ERZ509193 | MGnify/ENA primary metagenome ERZ509193 (study PRJEB26280, sample SAMEA2338813) | human gut metagenome | biome: human gut; feature: human-associated habitat; material: faeces... | reverse complement strand
CAAGCCGGATAACCCGGACGTTCCGGATGTGCCGGAAACTCCGAGTGAGCCGGATGTCCCGGATGAGCCGGAGACCCCGAGCAAGCCGGATAACCCGGACGTTCCGGATGTGCCGGAAACTCCGAGTGAGCCGGATAACCCGGACGTTCCGGAAGTACCGGATGTTCCAAGTGAGCCAGATATACCGGATGCACCGGAAACGCCGAGTGAGCCGGATGCCCCGGATGTGCCGGATACTCCGGACGTTCCTGCAACCCCGGATATACAGGAATTACCATCATATACTATAGGAGAGCTTGACTATTCGCCAGTATTTAATGCAAATTACTATTATCTACATAATGCTGACTTAGCGAATGCGTTTGGAAAAGATGCACAGGCATTGTTTAATCATTTTATTAGTTATGGTATTTATGAGGGAAGACAGGCATGCGAGTCTTTTAACCCTTTGAATTATAGAAATAATTATCGGGATTTAGATGCCGCATTCGGAGAAGATTTGTCTGCATACTATGCTCATTACATAAAATACGGCAAAGCAGAGGGAAGAAGCGGTGTTAATATTAATACACCTGATACCGTTCCAGATTATACGCCGGATGTTAAACCGAATTATGATTATGTAATTGATGGAATTGATTATTCGGTTGTGTTTGACGCAGATTACTATTATAACACACATCGAGATGTCGCCAATGCATTTGGGAAAGACAATAAAGCTTTATTCAATCATTTTATGACATATGGCATATATGAGGGAAGACAGGCAAATATAGAGTTCAATGTTGAAGCATACAAGGAAAGATATAGAGATCTTTCTGAAACATTTGGTTCTGATATCAGAACTTATTATATTCACTATATTCTATATGGTAAGGCTGAAGGAAGAAGTGCAGTGGGAGGTAGTGGATATATATATGATGGTATAGACTATTCGGCTGTATTTGATTCAGGATATTATCATGACCATTATGGTGATTTGGCTAATGCCTTCGGTTCCGACAGCGTAGCTCTGTTTGAACATTTTATAAAATATGGTATGGATGAGGGAAGACAGGCAAGCACTGGTTTTAATGTATATACATATATGAACAGGTATCGTGATTTGAATGCTGCATACGGAAGTGATTTGAAAATGTACTATCAGCATTATATAAAGTATGGAATCTCAGAAGGAAGAAGCGCACAGTAGAGAAGATAAGTTTTTGTATATTGATTATGCCATCCATATCGGATGGCATAATCAATATATATGGAAGAAATGGAGAATATAGATGAACAGAGTATTAGAAAACAATAATTTAAAGGTAACAATAAGCGACGCAGGTGCCGAGCTTATCAGTGTATGGGATAAGAGCCGTAATGCCGAGCGTATATGGAGAGGTGATTCGGCGGTATGGGGAAGACATGCACCGATTCTTTTTCCGTTTGTCGGAAAGGTTGCCGGCGGAAAGTACAGCTACAAGGGAAGAGAGTATAAGATGACATCGCATGGCTTTGCGCGCGACAGGCAGTTTGAGCTTGTCAGTGGGGATGGAGGGTCTGTGACACATGTGCTTAGGTGGAATGAGGAGAGTCTTACGGTGTATCCGTTTGAATTTGCACTGTATGTGAAGCACAGCCTTGAAAATGCGGATTCGCGTTCTGTGAAGGTGGAATGGAGGGTTGTCAATGAAGCTGTTGAGGGCGGAGAGGATATGCTGTACGGAATTGGCGGGCATCCTGCGTTTACATTTCCGAGGGAGGTGAAGCCGGTTGACTGTTCGCTGAGAATATACGGTGGAACGGCGGCTGTTAATGGGAATAATATAAGTGATAACGTGGCTATCTGCAGGGCATTGAGATATCGCCTTCTGGATACGGCGGGCTGTATTGATATGTCACAGGAGTATGTGCTTGATATGCCGGAGAGCTGTGCTAGGATAACGGAGAATATGTTCGATAAGGATGCGCTTATTGTTCTGGATAATCAGGTGAACCACATTGAGCTTCTTGATGCGGCGGGAAAGGCTTATGTGACCATGGATTGTCAGGGCTTTCCTTATTTTGGAATATGGTCGAAGGAGGTTGATGAATTTATCTGTCTTGAGCCATGGTATAGCGTTGCCGATGTCGCGGGCTGTGACGGAAATATTGAAAATAAGGCAGGAATGCAGAGGCTTGCAGCCGGGGACAGCAGGGAGTATGCGTATACGATTACCTTCTAAAAATATACAGCTTCTGAGTGTTGTGTGAAGATGATGAACCCGGATATTATATATTTTAGTACAAAATTATTCTGTAAAAAGCGGAATTTTTTGTTATTTAGCTCCGGATGCAAAATGTGTCGGTTTAATCTATGAATGTACTGGGCATGCTTTACAGCCGGGATTATAATTACACTGAAAAATAAAGGACAAATATATAAGGAGTTTTATGAATAAAATACATAATAAAATAATAAAAATAGTAATGAGTTTTGCGCTCACGCTTGGTGTGATTTTAGGCGTGGCGGGAAGCTTTTATGAGAAAACATCTGCAGACGCGGATGACAGTAATTTTACAAACCTGATTATTTTTATGAGATTTGCGGATGAGGATGAGTTTATTGATGATGTATATGAGAATACGCCGGTAAGAAAAATAACGGACAACTCCTACAATACTGCAATGTACAATGTCAGTGATTATTACAGGAATGTTTCGGATAACAAATGCCGCATAAGGAGCGTATATCTGTTAGATAACGGTGGGTCGATTAAGCTGTCGCATGAGAGGGGCTATTATGCGGAGTACAGTGAGACAAATCCAATCGGTTATAAGAACAGCGGTGAGGCGGGAGCCCGTATGTATGAGCTGAAGCTTGACTGGTCGGATGCGGTGAAAAAGGCGGTTGAGGCGGGCAACAGGATATCCAATTATGATGGGACTGTCAATTATGGTTATGATGAGCTTGACAAGGATGGGGATGGCTGCATAGATTCCATAACGATAATTTATAAAAATGCAACGCAGAGCAACATAGCGGTAGGCTGGGGATCACCCTTGTGGAATTATAAGGATTATGCTGATTATTTAGTGATTAATACGGATAAGGGAAGCGTAAAGAGCAGAATGTATGTCCAGCTGACCAACTCGTATACAAAGCCGGATGGAGATACGCTGGGTTATCTTTATAAGGATTCACAGGGGAATGTCATAGTGTCACAGGCAGCGGCTATCCATGAGATGGGGCATATAATGGGGTTGAAGGATCTATACAATTCCTCACAGAGTTCTCCGGTGTATTACATGTCTGTGATGGCAAAGCATATGTCGCCGATTCCGCAGTTTCCTTCGGTAAAGGAAAAGGAGGTTCTCGGCTGGGTTGAGGACGGAGACGTTCAGACAATTACAGCCTCAGGTGAGTATAGTCTAAGGGCACTTGGAACTGCAGGACATGGAATTGCAGGATATAAGCTTGATATTCCGGAGAAGGGAAAGACGCTTTATCTGGAATACAGGAATTTTGCGTCAAATGGAAACAAGTATGATTCCCAGTACAAGGAGCTGTATAAAACAAATGGCAAAAGAGTTGACAGTCTGCCGATGAAATCAGGTCTGGTATGCTACCTTATTGATACAGGGACAAAATTTCCGAACAATATGAACTCTTCACCTTCTAAGTGGAATTATCAGGTGCTGGGCAATCAATATTCTACGATGGTTGATGCGGCGGTTGGAGTAGATGAGGAAAAGTGGATTACAGATAACCTTAGTATCATGGTGACGGCGATTGATGGCAATACACTTACTTTTACAATAAAAGGAAATTTTGCGGAGCATATTCACAGTGGTGGACAGGCAACCTGCGTCAGCCGCGCCAGATGCTCAGTCTGTCATCAGGAATATGGTGAATTTGATGATAGTAGACACGAACATACCATGGTTAGAGGTGACAAGGCACCGAGCTGTACAGAAGTTGGATACACGGGCGACACATATTGTACGGATTGCAATAAAATGGTGAGCATTGGCTCAGACATAGACATGATTGCGCATGAATTAGAGCATGTGGAGGCACGGGCAGCTACCGCAGCACAGGAAGGTAATATAGAGTATTACTATTGTAAAGTATGTGGAGAGTGTTTTCTTGACAAAAATGCAGCTGATACTATAAAAATGGCTGATACAATAATACCTAAGCTGGCACCTGTAATCATAGCGGGAAATGATGCAGCTATAGATGCTTCCTCGGGCAAGAGTGCTGTATTCAGGTCGAATGCGGCATTTGCCGATTTCATACGTGTTGAACTTGACAGCAAGGAGCTTGTAGAGGACAAGGACTACATTGTAAAGGAAGGAAGTATAATAGTAACACTCATGCCTGAGGTTATCAGCAATCTGTCTGAGGGAAGCCACAAGCTTGCTATAGTGTCTTCAGGTGGAACAGCAATCGCAAATTTCTCTGTAACGAAACCGCAGCAGCCAAGCAGCGAGGAGCAGTCAAGCAGCGAGGAGCAGCCAAGCAGCGAGGAGCAGCCAAGCAGTGAGGAGCAGACGAGCAGCGAGGAGCAGTCGAGCAGCGAGGAGCAGTCGAGCAGCGAGGAGCAGCCAAGCAGCGAGGAGCAGTCAAGCAGCATAGAGCAGCCGAGCAGCGAGGAGCAGTCAAGCAGCGTAGAACAGCCGAGCAGTGAGGAGCAGTCGAGCAGCGAGGAGCAGTCGAGCAGTGAGGAGCAGTCAAGCAGCATAGAGCAGCCGAGCAGCGAGGAGCAGTCAAGCAGCACTGCAGCAATAGGTGGTGAGTCAGAATCGAATGGTAATTTGGCCGGAGGTTCCACGGAAACAATAAGCGCTGATGGGAACGGCACCGGTTCCGGGGATGAAGGCTCCGAGGATGGTATTGTCCATATCTCTCCGAGTACTGGAGGGAAAATTCAGATAAAGGCATGGGCTGTTGTTGGCACATTCCTGATGGGGGCATTTATATTTTTAAGAAAGAGAAGATAAAGATGTTCTCTACCTGAAATAAAAAGTGCTTCTTAAGCCTGTCAGCAATTTTAAATGATGGGGAAAATATTATTTGCCTTATCATATCATTACATGAAATTGAAAAATGAGTTATTGCTCATAGAAATTGAAAAATGAGTCATTGCCATATTGTTCAAAAGATTTAAATATGATATAGTTAAACGCAGATTATAATTTGTAAGGTGATACAGCCTATTGGTTATAAACATGTGAGTATATGATTGAATTTTTGCGAGGTGAAAATGTATGTGCGGAATAGTAGGTTTTACGGGTGAGCATCAGGCTGCACCGATTATACTGGACGGTCTTTCTAAGCTTGAGTATCGTGGTTACGATTCGGCGGGTATGGCTGTCCGTGATGGAGATGGAGAGTACCAGATAGTCAAGGCAAAGGGCAGGCTTAAGGCTCTTTACGAGAAAACGGATGGAGGAAATGCAGTGTATGGTACCTGCGGCATAGGTCATACAAGATGGGCAACCCATGGTGAGCCATCGGAGGTCAATGCACACCCTCATATGGCAGATGATGGAAATGTTGTTGGTGTACATAATGGTATTATAGAGAATTATCAGGAGCTTAAGGAAAAGCTTGTCAAGAACGGTTATTCCTTCTATTCATCGACAGATACCGAGGTTGCGGTAAAGCTTGTTGATTACTACTACAAGAAGTATGAGCATACTCCTGTGGATGCGATTAACCATGCGATGGTGCGTATCCGCGGTTCTTATGCGTTTGCATTTATGTTCAAGGATTACCCGGGAGAAATCTATGCAGCAAGAAAAGACAGCCCGATGGTTCTTGGTGTGAGTGATGGTGAGGCTTATGTTGCCTCAGATGTTCCGGCAATATTAAAGTATACGAGAAATGTATATTATATCGGCAATCTGGAGATGGCTCGTCTTAAAAATGGACAAATTACCTTCTATAATCTCGATGGCGATGAGATTGAAAAGGAGTCTGTTGAGATTAAGTGGGATGCTGAGGCAGCTGAGAAGGCGGGCTATGAGCACTTTATGATAAAGGAAATCCATGAACAGCCGCGTGCGATAGCGGATACCCTTCATTCTGTTTACAAGGACGGAACTCTTGATTTATCATCCGTTGGCCTTGCAGATGACGATATTAAGAAAATTTCACAGATTTATATAGTTGCATGTGGTTCGGCGTACCATGTCGGCGTTGTTGCGCAGTATGTCATGGAGGATCTTGCCAAGATTCCGGTGAGGGTTGATGTGGCTTCAGAGTTCAGGTACCGCAAGCCGATTCTTAAGAGTGATGATTTGGTTATCATCATCAGCCAGTCGGGTGAGACGGCAGACAGCCTTGCGGCGCTTCGTCTTGCAAAGGAGAAGGGCGTCAAGACACTTGCCATTGTAAATGTCATCGGAAGCTCCATTGCGCGCGAGGCTGACAGCGTGTTCTATACCCTTGCCGGCCCGGAGATTGCGGTTGCCACAACAAAGGCATACAGCACACAGCTTATTGCCTCCTACTGTCTCGCAATCCAGTTCGCCAAAGTTCGCGGTGAGCTGACAGAGGCGCAGTGTGCAGATATGCTTGCGGAGCTTGAGACACTTCCTGATAAGGTTACCAGGATTCTTGATGACAAGGAACGTATCCAGTGGTTTGCCGCTAAGCAGGCGACCATGCGGGATACCTTCTTCATCGGACGCGGTATCGACTATGCGGTGAGTCTTGAGGGAAGCCTGAAGCTCAAGGAGATTTCTTACATCCACAGTGAGGCCTATGCTGCCGGCGAGCTTAAGCACGGCACGATCAGCCTTATCGAGGACGGAACTCTTGTAATAGGAACTCTCACACAGGATGCTCTCTACGAAAAGACAGTGAGCAACATGGTTGAGTGCAAGAGCCGTGGCGCGTACCTTATGGGTCTTACAACCTACGGCAACTACGAGACAGAGGATACCTGTGATTTCACGGTATACATTCCTAAGACGGATGCCCATTTTACAGCGTCGCTTGCGGTTATACCGCTCCAGCTTCTTGGCTACTATGTATCGGTGGCTAAGGGACTGGATGTTGACAAGCCAAGGAATCTGGCTAAGAGCGTTACAGTAGAATAACACTTGGGACAGGGGTCAGACCCCATGTCCCAATGTTGGGACACGGGGTCTGACCCCTGTCCCAGCGGATAAGCTATGCCATTTCCGGATTATGGAGATGGCATATTTTTACATCATAATGGTATCATATATGGCATTTATTTACTTTTAAAAAATAAGTTTCATATAAGATATATGACAACTCTGGCAGGTTACAGATTGAAAATAATGTAGTAAGATAATATAAATGCATATAAATTCAACGCACGATAATGCAGGATGTGGAATGGGGACAGGGTGAGCATGGAAGAAACAGAACAAAAGCTATTTTCTGATGTTGAAAGGTTGCTGGCGTATGCACACAGTGGGCATGAATATATTATTGACGCTATATATAATGTATTTGGAAAAAGAATTTTACAGCATGGATATGCGGATGTCGGCTACATACTGAGGGCGGGGAAATATGGACTTAATAAAAATGTCTATTATACAAAATTGCCCGGTTCAAAAGTCCAAAAGCTGTTTGTAAAATCCTGTATTCCTTCGGAGGACATGGAGGTTATGCTTGAGTATCTGGATACGGTGCTTGGACATGCTTCGGCACTTGATATTGAGGAGGAGAAGGCATTGATATTCTGGCTGTTCCTTCCATATCGTTTTGTCACAAAGACGTCGATTAAACGAAACTATCTCAGGATATTACTCACAGGCTTCTTTAAAAACACAAGATATGTTGACCGTTATGATGCAGAGTTCGTGGTTGCTGATGAGATAGTGTACAATGCTCATTCTTGCCATGTTGAAGTTATAAATTCGGTTGAGGAGTACGCACAATATACTTTTTCACTCAAAGGGGAAAACTCAGATGAGACATTATTCTACCGAGGACATTCACTGCTTGACTATGTCCTTGTTCCCGGAATAAAGAGAAAGCAGAGCTGGTTCACGAATGAAAGTATAATGTATCAGGAGCTGCTTGTCAGATGTGCGCAGAATTTTACCCACTGTCAGACCCACTTGGAGTATCTGGTTGAAATGCAGCATTATGGCCTGCCAACGCGGCTGCTTGACATAACAGAGAATCCGCTGGTTGCACTTTATTTTGCATGTTGCAGCAATAGAGAGCACATAGGGGAGGTAATTGTGCTCACAACAGGGCAAGATCATGTGCGATATGCAAAGAGCGATACGGCAGCATTGCTTGCGGCGCTTCCGACGCTCAATTATCGTGAACAGGCACAGTTGTACCGATTATGTATGAATGGACTGCCTGAAGCGGAGGACGCAGAATATCAGGAGCTTGCCGGAAAGCTGGCAAGTGAAGTCAAATCAAGAAATCCTGCATTTGAACCGCGAATCAGGAAATCAGACATAACCGGACATGTATTTGTGACACCGATACGAAACAACCAGCGCATTATGAAGCAGGATGGTTCATTCATAATATGCGGTCTTACCGGTGAGGGCGGCGACAGCGACAATCTGGACAGTCTTCGCTGCAGGGATACCGAGGGAAAGCAGCTGGTTCTTGTGATTAAGGACAAGGAGACAATATTAAAGGAACTGGATACACTTTCAATCAACAGAGCCACCCTTTTCCCTGAGATTGACGATGTGGCGGAGTATCTGAAGGGGAAGTATGGGGAGTGAATGATGGATAATCTTATATTATCCATCATTTTCTTTTCCCACCCTAAACCCCTTCCTCGGGTGTTTATTCCTCAATATATCTCTCTGCTTCCCCACTGCGACATGTGTATAAATCTGTGTGACGTTAATTGAGCTGTGTCCGAGCATTTCCTGAATGTAGCGGATGTCGACATCGGCTTCCAGAAGGCTGGTGGCGAAGGTGTGGCGGAACATGTGCGGGGTGATGTGCAGGTCAATGGCGGCGAGGGAGCAGTATTTGTTAATCATGCGGCGAACGGACTGGTCGGACAGGGGAGCGCCGGACTGATTCACAAAAAAATGTGCAGAGGAGGATATTTCGGTGGAAAAGCTGCGGCGGTATTCATCGAGAATGTGGATAACGTCATCGGAGGCAAGCTGTATATAGCGCTCCTTGTCGCCTTTTCCGTATATGAGGATGGTTCCGTCGATGAGATTTACATTGTCATTTTTGAGATTGCATAGTTCGCTTATTCTTATGCCGGATGAGAACAGCAGCTCAATTACGGCGGCATCGCGGAGAGCGTTTCGCCGTTGGTAGGCGGTGCCTGCTTCGGAGCGCCGGGTATAGATGGTGGATAGAAAGCTCTCGACTATGTGGAGCGGGATTGTTTTAGGGAGGATAACCGGTTCACGAAAACGTGTATGTATTTTTGAAAATGGGTTGCGGTCTATTAAATCCTTGTATTCACAATAATGGAATAGAGCTTTAATAGAGGCAATTTTGCGCTTAGCGGTCTTTGGTTTGTATTCGGCATGGAGCTTGCTTATATAGCTTTCAAGAATTTCCGAGGTGATGTCGGTTATGACTTCGATTTGGGTGGAATCGGATATAAAATCTGAGAATTGGCGCAGGTCTATGCGATATGCCTTGAGGGTCTTTTCGTCTAAGCATTTTTGTGTGCGGCAGGAATCTAAATATTCGGTGATAAGTGTTGATATACTGTTCATGATATGTTTGTCTCCTTAAAGTTTTTGATTAACATAACATGAATTGAGCGAAAAAACATTATATTTACCGGAAAGAGTATTTAAACATATTATTGCCATATATCGGAGGCAATGTTAATATTAAAGCATTGGCTTTGGGACAGGGACCAGACCCCTGTCCCAAAGGAAATATATTAGCAAGGAGAAGGCAATGAAGTACGATTATTTGGTGGTTGGAGCGGGATTATATGGAGCGGTGTTTGCGCATGAAGCGAATGCCAGAGGCAGGTCGGTTCTTGTTGTGGAGAGAAGACCGAATATTGCAGGAAATGTATATACGGAGAAGATAGAAGGAATCAATGTGCACAAGTATGGAGCACATATTTTTCACACAAATAACAGGAGAGTATGGGAGTATATTACCGGGTTTGCACAGTTCAACCGTTTTACCAACAGCCCGGTTGCCAATTACCATGGTGAGCTTTATTCGCTTCCGTTTAATATGTACACATTCAATAAGATGTGGGGTGTTGTGGCTCCTGAAGAGGCGAAGGCTAAGATTGATGAGCAGCGTGGAGAGATTAAGGGGGAGCCTGCAAATCTTGAGGAGCAGGCAATATCCTTGGTCGGCCGTGACATATATGAGAAGCTGATAAAGGGTTATACTGAGAAGCAGTGGGGGCGTGCCTGCAAGGAGCTGCCGGCCTTCATTATTAAGAGACTTCCCGTGCGTTTTACATTTGATAACAATTATTTTAATGCGCTGTATCAGGGAATACCGGTGGGTGGTTATACGAAGCTGGTTGAGAACCTCCTAGATGGAGTAGAGGTAAGGCTTAACACGGATTATCTTGAAAATAAGGCAGAGCTTGATGCCGTTGCAGATAAGGTTATCTATACGGGACAGATAGATGCTTATTTTAATTATTGTCTGGGACATCTTGAGTATCGCTCTGTGAGATTCGAGAATGAGCTTCTGGATATACCTAATTTTCAGGGAAATGCGGCTGTCAATTATACAGACAGGGAGACACCGTGGACACGTATAATAGAACACAAGTGGTTTGAGTTCGGCAAGGATGAGAAGGGAAACGACCTGCCTAAGACCATAATAAGCCGTGAATATTCCTCCGAATGGAAGCCGGGGGATGAGCCGTATTATCCGGTAAACGATGCAAAAAATAACGAATTGTATGCACAGTACAGTAAGCTTGCGCAGGCGGAGCCTAATGTGATATTTGGAGGAAGGCTTGGGGAGTACAAGTATTATGACATGGATGCAGTTATACTCTCTGCACTGGATTTGTGCGATTCTTTATGGACGGCTTTTGAGTAGGCGGTCAGGGAGCTCTCACCTGTCCACAAATAAGAAAAGCTCTCGTAGGTATTCCTTGCGAGAGCTTTTCTGTCAGCTTCATAACACTTATATGCTTATGCAGGCTCTTCTTTTTTCTTTTTCTTTTTTAATACTATAATTGTCATCAGTAACAGGATGATGAATAGTATTGACAGTATTGCAGCAGCAATTCCGAAGACCTTCTGAAGCATGAGGTAGTTGGCTGCATTGACCATGGAGGTCTCGGCGAAGTCAAGAAACGCACGTGAGCTGCTGAAAAGGTATCGTTTGATGAACTGCCATATACATATGGCATCTGAACATCCGGCAATTATGTCAAAGAGAATCAGGTAGACCTGAGTATGCTTTGATTTTCCTGCAGTTGAAGCATTTTTCTTCATGAACACGGCACATAGAATGAATATGATGATGCTGGCAGTAAGTGCAGCGAATAACGGAATATAGGTTTTCCATGTAGCGGAAAAAGCACCGGATTTTCCGTCTGCCGGTACCCGGTAAAGGGTGACAAGCATCTTGGAGGCATTGTTGTTTACATCATAGGCCTCTATTTCAAAGATATTTTCGCCGATGTTAAGGTTGGCGGTGTATGAGAACGTGCTGTCGGCAAGCTCAGTTTCAGTCTGATTGATGGTAAGCCGGACAGCGTCGGATACGCTTCCGAGTATCACCGCAGAGTCTGTGTAAAAGGTTTTTCCGTCAATGTCATCTATCAGAGTGATGGTTGGAGGGTACTTGTCTAAGTACACTTCCGTATCAATGATGTATGTGGTATGCTCATCGGCTGAAAAGGAGGCATATACGGTGTTTATATCGGAATCGGCATCAAAAAACAATGAGCCACCGTTTTCAACTGGGAAGCTGCCCTCATTTCCATTCAGGTTTACATGTATTTGGGCAGGGTTGGTTGTCTTGTACCTGAATTCAATCTGCCCACTGCCGTATCCAACAACAGCGCCGACAGGAGTGTACAGGTATTCCTTTGTAAAATCTATTTTCCGGATAGTTTTTGCTGACCATATTCCGTTTATCATTGTCTTTATGGAAAACTCAACAGAATCGGCATCCTTTGGAAAGGCAATCTGCATTGTCTTGGTGTCTTTTTCAAGCTCTGCATCAAAGAGGACTTCATCGCCGCATGAGGCAGTCACATAATATTTTTCATCGGACCATTTCGCATAATCGGACCAGTCCATTGTAGATATGCCTTCTGTGAAGTCGATAGTGATATCGAAGTTTTCCATTGCTATAGGTTCAATCGTGTTATTCCACACAAAGTTTTCCGAGGAAAATGAATCGAAAATCTCCGCATCGCCCTCATAGTAATAGGCTTCAAGCCGCAGATAGTATGTGCCGCTAGGAAGAGCGGATATGTCAACTGAGCATGAGTAAGCCTCATTCGGCATGGTGAAGCCGCGGGCTATCATGCTGTAATCGTTGGAATCGGATGAGTTTATGGCGTACAGTGTATAATCGTAGTAGGCTTTGCGGCTGTCACTGTCCGCTTCAAATTCAACCAGAAGCGAATTATTCTCCTGTACGCTTGCGTCGAGATATTGAATCCATATTCCGGTATTTTCATCAATAATGGAATAATCTATTCCTGAGTTACTCTTAAGGTCATATTCGACATACCATTGACCTTGTTCAGCGGATTTTACGCGGTAGGTTGCCCACAATTCGCCCTGAGCGTAGTCTATCTTTTCGGTGTCCGCCTTTGTGTATTTATCTCCTGATGGGGATATGAATGTAATATCCACAACTTCTTTGTCGAAGCTGAATAAGATTACAACGTCCTGTTCTGAATAAGCGTAAAAAATCTGTGCCTGCTTTGAAGCGGCGGAGACAGGAAGTGCCGCAAACACGCATATTATGATAGCAAATAAAAATAACAGGAATGATTTTTTATTTTTCATATTGTTCTCCTTTGTCATATTAGTTCAAGGTTCCGCTCTTGGAGCTGCCGGCTCCGTTTTTGTCAATATAGTAGTAGAAACCGTTATTTTTGCCCTTGCTGTCCTGTTCATTGCCTTTCAGGATAAATTCTACATTGTCCTTTTTGGTTAAATGGAAGCCGAGAGCGCCTGTTGACTCCTTTTTGGATTCAAAGTTGAACAGCCACCAGTTGATATCGTATTTTGCTGTGCCGTCATAGACAATGCCGATAAATTCGGTATGTCCATCAAATTCAATTTTTCCGGATACGTCCGCATAAACATTCTTTTTCTTGCTTTGCCATGTGAGCCCGGTCGAAACACTTGCCGATAACCCCTTCACCTCTTCGGAGTTAAGTCCAAGCACGGAATTGGTATAATTGAATACTCCGACCTGGAGGGTTGTCTTGGCAATCGTGATATCATCCAGGATGTTGAATTTAGCTTCCGCACTTATTTTAAATGGAGAAAATTTAAGTGAGAAAGTGGTGTCCGGCATTTCAAATACGCTGTTGATTCCGGTTATTGAGGCTATCTTAGGGAAATCCTCTTTTAAGTCACCGCATGACAGCGAGAATTTTCCTGTGAGGTTAATCTTCCAGAAATCATTGTTTTCAACACAGCTCTTGATGTCTGAGGCGGAGCCGGAGAATTTCTTGATTGTAACAGGAAGCACTGTAGGGAGCTTTATAGGTACTCCGGGTTCCACGCTCAACTCAACCGAATCGGCAACAAGCTTCGTATTTTCCTTGCCGGTTTTGTTATCCTTTACTGTCGTCTGTTTGACGGTGACCTTGGCACCGAAGCCGGACTGCCTTGCCAGCATGGCAAAGCGGACCAATCCGCCGACGCTGTATTCGTTCTTGTAGGTGTCAACATCCACCGAAAGGTGACCGTTAAAATGCACGGCATTGTTAAAAAACCTGCCTTTTATGGAGGTAAATGACAGCTTGTCCTGGTCATTTTGCAGTTTGGTTGAAAATTTTATTCCTACATTTTTACTGTCTATTGATATATTTCCAAAGTCAAATTCAAATGCTTTTTTGTCATCCATATCCAGCCATTTTTTCATTCCGGGCAGTTCAAGCTCACCACTGGAGTGATATATGCCTATATGGTTAGGATAAAGCCTTATATTGATATTATCAAATGTTACAAGGTGTAACAGGCTCAAGGAACCGGTGCTTATATCATCAACGAGGTAGTCCGATTCGTCCGCTTTTGCGTTGGTGTCATTGTAAAGTGTGAACCGGTCAAGCTTTGGCAGGTTAGCAACGGTCCCCTGATTGGCGAGGTATTTTGCGAAGCCGGTGGCTTCTACCGGGTCGAAGGATACATACGAACCTGAACTGTCATATACGGTGATGGAGCCATCGTTTTCCAAATCACCTCTGAGTTCAATATGTCCCTTGAAGTGGAGCCAGTCGTTGAGTGTGACATTTCCGTTCAGTATGGTGGTTGTTCCGTCGACGTTTTTCTCCATCGACGTAAAGACGTATTTGCCGAATGTGGTTCTAAATGCACTGTGATCGAAAACCTGGAAGCCATTCGGTATATATTTTTTATTGCCGTTGATGACAATTTCCACATTGTATGTCCCGATAGCGATGTTGGAAGGGACGATTACGTTATATGTCTGTTCATTTTCATATGTGGCGGTAAGCGTATATGAGGTCTCTCCGGATAGCTTGATTGATATTTCGTAATCCTTGCTAAAACCGTTTCCTTTGAGTTTGACAGGGATGTCCTGTGGCACGGAAGGTTTGTTTATGGTATACGGTGCCAGGCCGAAAATGAGCATATCGCTCACTGTGAGCGTTTTTTCTGCGTTGTTTTCTGTGATATCCGCTCCTTCCTCATCCTTCCTTCCGACAGAATAAGTCTTGATATCACGGAGATTCTTTGACGGAAATGCGACCTCAAGTGTTCGCCCTGAGCCGGTGGTTGTATCAAGCACCTTGTAGGTCAGCTCATACTGGCTGTACATCTGTGAATGGAGCATGTCATAGAAGGCAGTAAGGCTTGCACTGTCGGAAACATATACAAATTCGCCGTTTCCGCTTCCGGCAATCGTGTTAAGGTAGGAGGTGTCCACATCGCTGCCAAGTCCCATAGTATATATTGTGACGTTATTTTGTGACGCCAGAGTTCCAAGGGTTTCATATATTTCACTGTATGAATGAGGGAAATTGTCCTGTCCGTCCGTCATCAGTATGAGGACATTATTCTCATCCTTGGCGGCTGTAAATTGATTCAGGCAGTACTCAGCGGCGGAAAACATTTCAGTGCCGCCTTCCGCGTACATTGACTGTGCAAGGGAAACAAGGTCATCATCCGGGGTGTTGAAATCCATGAAGGTTCCGACCGCGTTGCTGAAGGTTGCAACGGCGAGGTTCTCATCTGAATTTTTTTCGTTGATGAAGGTTGTGACGGCGTTTCTTAAATCTTCAATGCTTCCGCCCATGCTGCCGGACACGTCGCACAGAAGGAGGACATAGGAGGTCTTAAAATCTATCTTTTTGAGTTCGTAATCTGTTATTTCTTTGTTGCAGTCATAAATCTTCAGGGCAGCTTTCAATTCATCAATATCCTTGATGTCGCAGTCAATCTGCACTCTTGCAGTTATATTTTCAAATTCAGAGCTGTCGATGGAGCCTATGAATATTGAACTTTTCACGCGGCTTACATAATTTATTGCCGTTTGTGAAAAATCGGGCTGTGACTCATCAGAATCACTCGTGGTACTGTTTGCCGCTTTTGCTGCTGCTATGTATGGCTCAACCCTTACCGGAAGCGAGTGGTCGAGGGCTGTTCCCACATATTTAGGGACATTTTTTATCTCATCAGACACCTCAGTGTTGTCGATTACGGACATAAGGCTGAGCATGGCAGACGAATATTTCTTGTCGTCAGAGTTTTGGGATGTGTTGAGTGCCGCCTGTATATAGGTCTGGGCGGATGTCTCATTTCCAAAATAGTTGTCAATCTTGGCAGCCTGCAAAAGAACCTTGGAGGTGTCGGTGCTGTCTACGGAGCTGTTTTCGGACACAAGCTCATCCTTGATTGTGAGCAGGACGATATCGCCAAGCTGTGAGGTGAGTGCATTGACGCGTGCCTTTAACTGTTTACGTTCCTGTTTGTTAAGACCGCTTCCGGCATTTTGATAAATCTTTGACAGTGCTTGCTTTAACAGTCTGGTCTGGGATGGATTGAGCTTCCTGAATTCATCGGAAAAATTTGATTTTGACACTAAATCATCCATGTACAGTTCGGATGCGACCATAAGCTCCTGATAGGAGGAGCTGCCGTCGAGACTTTTTACGAAGCCGGAGTAATCTTCGCTCATAATGTATGTCTTGATTCTTGCATTCTGCACGGGAGGAAGGGTGAGATACTCAGGGTGTTCCTTTTCGATCTCCTTGAAGCCGTCCTTGTAGTCCGAAAGAATTTTCTTATTATCTTCGTCGCCCGGCTCAACCGTGAGCTGGTCAAGCTCAACAATCATACGTGCATAATCGGATGCCAAAGCTGAAATAGGGTAATTTTTTTCAATATTTTTGAAAATATTCCGGGATACGTCATCGGAGGTCTGCGAGATTATACTGCTTATTGTCTCATAAGAGTCCTGCGTGTAGCCGTAGTCCTCAAGTGCGGCATCGGATTGGGTGAGGTAGTTGATTGTGATAAGGTCGGAGACGCTTGCGGAGGCTTTGCTTCTGGCAAAGACCACTTCATTGTCCTCAGCACTCACAAGGGAAGAGTTGTTGCACAGGTAATCATATAGAGCCGCGGCGCGCTCATAGTCGGCTTCGGACATGGCAACGCGGGCATATATAAGCCGACAGTTGTCGTCATAGCCGTACTGTCTGCTATACTGGTCGATAACTTCGTCAAGCTGTGTGTACGCGCCTTCCGAATATAGGGCATAAGCAAATTCAATTAATTCTTTTTGTGAGAGCGTGTGAGGGGATTGAATTTCCTTAAGTGAACCGGACGCACCGAAGAAGATGGATGTCCCACATCCGATGGTCAATAAGAGAGTGAAAAGTATTTTTTTAAATCCGATGGCACGCCGTTTTATCAAAAAGAATATGGCACCCACGGTTCCGGGCAGCAGCCCTAGTCCAATCTGTAGTAAAATATTCATAGTTTATCTCCTGTAGATTTATAAAGTCACTATAATATAACTTTACCATAATAATATAAAAAAATAAACATGTATTTTGGGACAGGGGTCTGACACCGGTGTCCCAGTGCACTTGTGGGACACCGGTGTCA
>ENA-ORTW01002432-ORTW01002432.1-human-gut-metagenome-genome-assembly--contig:-NODE-2432-length-17305-cov-3.389855_pt1 | contig 17305 bp, 13 predicted proteins | sample MGYA00242072_ERZ509193 | MGnify/ENA primary metagenome ERZ509193 (study PRJEB26280, sample SAMEA2338813) | human gut metagenome | biome: human gut; feature: human-associated habitat; material: faeces... | reverse complement strand
GCAGAATGCGCGCCGCGCCAACTTCAACTCGCCGAAGAAGGACCCGAACGCCACGCTCAAGATCATCCCGCTCGGCGGCCTTGATGGCATCGGCAAGAACATGACGGTCTTCGAGTGCGGCGACGACATGGTGCTCGTCGACGCTGGCCTTATGTTCCCCGACGATTCGCAGCCTGGTATCGATCTGGTACTCCCGGATTACACCTATGTTCTGGAGAACGAGGAAAAGCTCCGCGGCATCGTCGTCACTCACGGCCACGAGGACCACACCGGTTCGCTACCGTATCTGCTGCAGGACCTCAACAACAAGGTGCCCATCTTCTCGAGCAAGCTGACGCTTGGCTTTATCGAGGGTAAGCTCTCCGAGTTTCGTATTCGTGCACCCAAGTTCCGTGAGGTCAAGGGCGGCAGCCACGTCAATCTGGGTGGCATTTCGCTCGACTTCTTCTCGATGACGCACTCAATCCCGGGCGCTCTGGGTGTGTTCATCCGCACCAACCAGGGCACTGTTATGCACACCGGCGACTTTAAGCTCGACCAGACGCCCATCGACGGCGTCACGCCCGACTATGCCGCTATCAGCCGCTTTGCCAAGCAGGGCATCGACCTGCTGCTGTCCGATTCCACCAACGCCACAGTCCCCGGTTTTACCAAGTCCGAGGCCGAGGTTGGCCCCAATCTGCTGCATGCCATCAAGAATGCTCCGGGCCGCGTGTTCGTCGCGTCGTTCTCGAGCCACATCCATCGTCTGCAGCAGATCTGCGACGCCGCCCGCAAGTGCGGCCGCAAGGTTGTCGTGACCGGTCGTTCCATGCTCACCAACACCCGCGTGGCGCGCGAGCTCGGTTATCTCAACATCGATGACGCCGATATCATCGATGCCTTCGATATTGACAACCTGCCCGACGACAAGATCGTCGTCATGTGCACCGGTTCGCAGGGCGAGCCTCTGTCGGCCCTTTCGCGCATGGCTAACGGCGAGCACAAGACGCTCTCCATCCACGAGGGCGATACCGTCATCCTCTCGGCAACGCCGGTCCCCGGTAACGAGAAGGCCGTTCAGCAGGTCGTCAACAGCCTTGCCAAGCTTGGCTGCGACGTGTGGGATAAGAACCGCGCCCTCGTTCACGTCTCGGGTCACGGCAGCCAGGAGGAGCTCAAGCTCCTGATGGCCATGGCCAAGCCTACGTACTTTATGCCGGTCCACGGCGAGGCCGTGCATCTACGCGCCCATGCTCAGCTTGCACGCAAGATGGGCCTCAAGGACGATCACATCTTTATCCTCGACAACGGAGATACGCTTGAGATGCGTGGCGGTATCGTCAAGCGCGGTACGCCTGTCGAGTCTGGCGTCGTCTATGTCGACGGACTGCGCATCGGTGATACCGACCCCATCGTCCTGCGCGATCGTCAGAAGCTTGCCAACGACGGTATGGTCACGGCTGTCGCTATCGTTTCGCTCAAGCACAAGAAGATCGAGGCTATCGAGTTCTCGGGCCGCGGCGTCTCCTTTGCCATCGACGATCAGTTCTCCGAGGATGCCTCCGCATCCATTATGAAGACGATCGAGAAGGGCAAGTTCAGCTTCACCAGCAGCGGTTCCGATGCCATTCGCAAGGCCGTGCGCGACTCACTCTCTAACTTTATCTGGAGCCGTACGCGCACTCGTCCGATGATCATCCCGGTCGTCATGGAGGTTTAGTTTGGCGCGCGGATCTGCACAAAACGCCAAAGGCAATAAAGCCAACAACCAACCGGCATCTGCTAAGGGTGCCGGTTCCCATCTTCGTGCCAATAAAGGTCACGAGGCCGACTTCGACGATTTTGAGCCCCTGGTCGAGCCTTCGGCCAACCGCGATATCGCCGGCGTTGTCATTGCCGTTTTGGCGATTGCGTCCTTCATTGCCGTGATTTCGCCGGCGACCGCACCCGTTACGGCTGCGGTTGCCGGTTTCTACCACCTGGGCTTTGGTCTGGGCGCCTACGTGTTGCCGATTGTCATTTTGCTGTTTGCCGCCACGCTCTTTTTAGGCGAGGATTCGCCGCTCAACGTGCGCTCTGTTGCGGGCGGTGCCGTGGTCTTTATCGCCGTCGTCTCCATTCTTTCGCTGATGGTGCCGGGTACGAGCGACTCGTGCGACCTTATGTTCACGCTGCAAAACCTGTCCGCCTCGGGTGGCTACATCGGTGCGTTTATTGCGAGTGCATTGCAGAATGCCCTGGGTAAGCCTATCGCAATGGTGGTCCTATTGGGTCTGGCCGTCGTTGGCTTTGTCATCATCGGCTTTTCGGTGGGCGGCGTTTTGCGCTCTGCCCGCGACCGTGCGGCCGATTTTGCCGAGCGCCGTCGTGCCGACGTCAACGCGAGTCCGTGGGGTGACGACGAAGCCCTGTCGGTGCCCGGCGTTGCCCGTCCGCACCTGAGCATTCTTCGTCAAAAGGGCTCCGATATCGCCGTGACCACGGTGATGGGCAACGATGATGACCTGGTTTTGGACGATGACGACGAGGACGAGGATCCGTTTGTCGACGTGTCCGATGCCGTGGAGGCCGAGCGTGCCAAGACGACGCTGCTGCCGCGCCGTCATGCCAAGAAGAGCAAGACGGCTCCCAAGCTCAATACGAGCGAGCCCGACCCGTCTTGGTCCGAGAGCGAGATTGAGCTTACCGAGGGCGATGACGAGGACGAAGAGTCCCCGCTCGAGACTGCTAAAACCACCTTGCTGCCGCGTCGTCAGGCAAAGCGCGGTCAGGTAACCGGCCAGCTTTCGATGGAGGACGATCCGGCCAAGATTGACGTGTCCGAACCGCCGTTTGCCGTGAACCCTGTTTCTGCCGCGCCTCAGATTCCTGATTTCCTCAAACACCCTAAGGTTGCCGATGCACCTGCTGCTGATGCTGCCGAAGCTGCTGCTGACGGTGATGGGGGAGCGGACAATGCCCCCGCGGATAACGAGGGCGAAGAAGAGGATGGCCTTAAGCTTCCGCCGATCGAAATCCTGCATGCAAACCCTCAGTCCGCTTCTGCCGCGTCTTCGGACAAGGAGCTGGAACAGACCGCCGAGTCGCTGCAGTCCACGCTGCTTGAGTTTGGCCGTAGCGCTCGCGTCGTCGGCTGGATTGCCGGTCCCACGGTGACGACTTTTAAGCTGCAGCCCGGCGAGGGCGAGCGCGTGAGCAAGATTTCGAGTCTTGAGGATGACATCGCGCTGTCGCTTGCTGCTCAGTCCGTGCGTATCTTTGCGCCGATTCCCGGCACCTCGCTCGTGGGTATCGAGATCCCCAATCGCAAGCGTCAGAACGTCAACTTGGGCGACGTGCTGCCCTATGTTAAGGGCGGTCCGCTCGAGCTTGCCATCGGCCGCGACGCAGAGGGCACGCCGGTCGTCGCCGACCTCGCCAAGATGCCCCACTTGCTGATCGCCGGTACCACGGGTTCCGGTAAGTCGGTCATGATCAACTCCATCATCACGACCCTGCTCATGCGTGCGCTCCCCGAGGACGTTCGCCTGATCATGGTCGACCCCAAGCGCGTCGAGCTCGCAGGCTATAACGGCCTGCCTCATCTTTACGTGCCCGTAGTGACCGAGCCCAAGCAGGCCGCGAGTGCCTTGCAGTGGGCGGTGTCCGAGATGGAGCGCCGCCTGAAGGTCTTCGAGCGCCTTAACGTGCGCAAGATCTCGACCTATAACGAAAAGCAGGCCGCCGGCGAGTTTGAGCATTACGATAACCCGCCGCAAAAGATGCCCTACCTGGTCATCATCATCGACGAGCTTTCTGACCTGATGATGGTTGCCGGCAAGGACGTCGAGGCCTCGATCGTGCGTATCGCCCAGCTGGGCCGTGCCGCCGGTATCCACCTTATCGTGGCGACTCAGCGTCCGAGCTCTAACGTGGTGACGGGTCTCATCAAGGCAAACATTACCAATCGTATCGCCTTCAACGTCGCAACGGGCATCGACTCCCGCGTCATCATCGACCAGATGGGTGCCGAAAAGCTCACCGGCTTGGGTGACATGCTGTTCTCTAAGGTCGACTGGGGCAAGCCCCGCCGTATCCAGGGCTGCTTTGTTTCGGATGACGAGATCAACGAGATTGTCGAGTTCGTCAAGTCGCAAAGCGAGCCCGACTACCATGAGGAGATTCTGTCGGCTGTGGCACCTGCCTCCATGTCCATGGCAGGTGGCGGCGGGATCGTGCGCACCGGCGTTGCCGAGCCTCAGGACGACGATCCGCTTATCTGGGAAGCCGCTCATATTGTGGTGGAATCGCAGCTGGGCTCCACATCTGGCTTGCAGCGTCGCCTGAAGGTTGGCTATGCGCGCGCCGGGCGTATTATGGACATGCTGGAAGAAAAGGGTGTCGTCGGACCGCCCGATGGCTCCAAGCCGCGCGAGGTCCTGCTGGATGAAGAAGGCCTTGCCGCGCTGGAATCCGTCGACGCCGAGATGGCACGTGAAGATCGTGAGTTTGGAGGATTCTGATGGCTGCACGCTTTGGTGACATGCTGCTCGAGCAGCGTCGCCGAATGGGCCTTTCCATTCAGCAGGTCGCCAACACCATCAAAATCAGGCCGCAGATCATCGAGTTTTTCGAGAATGGCAATTTTGCATCGATGCCTCCGCGCGGCTATGCGCAGGGCATGATTTCGAGCTATGCGCGCTTTTTGGGCCTCAATCCGCGGGAGGTCGTCAACGCTTATTTTGACGATTTGATGGCATATGAGCGCGAGACGTCGCAGCAGGGCGGTCGTTTTCAGGACGCCGCCGGCTACGTCAATTCGCGTTCCTCGGTCGACAACGGCCGCTTCCTGATGGTTCAGGGCGGGCGTTCGACGCGTTATGGCCAGCGCCCTCAGCAGGCTGGCTATGTTACCGAAACGGGCTCGAGCGAGGAGATTCGTTCCCAGCGCGATCGTTTTCGCAGCACGCCGGCGCCCGAGGAGCGCGCACTCCCCGCTGCCCGCGGTGTCGCACGAGACCCTCGTGCCGGCTACGGGGATGGTGGTTATTCCGATCGCGGGTACCGCGGCGTTTCTTCCGGTCGTCCGCGCGGCGGCTATGCAGACGCCGATACTACGCAGGTGACGCCTCGCCTTCGATCTCAGTCACGGCCTTATAGCCAGCGCTCCTCAGCGCCTCGCTCGGGTCAGCGCAACTACCAGGGTCGCGGCGAGCTCGCCCCCCGCTCGGGCCAGCGCAATATGCAGCGCCAGGGCAGTTATCGCGGACGTTCCGACAATAACCGCGGTCGCATGCCCCAAGGCACTGGTCGCGGTGGTTCAAATCGTGAACGCGGCGGTGGGCGTGCTCCCCAGAACAACGGTCTCGATCCTCGTATCGTTTACGCCGGCATCGGTGCCGTGGCGCTGCTGTTGATCGTGCTCATCGTGGTGCTCCTACGTGGCTGCGGCTCCTCGGCGCCCGATTCGACGCCCGAGACGCCCGTTGCCACCAAGACAACGACTAAGAAGTCTTCCAAGAAGACCGAATCCGTCGATGAGGATGAAGATGCCGATGAGGCGACGGACGAGTCCACCGATTCGGACGCCGCCAAGACGACGGCCAATAAGGAGGAGAACGAGGTCACAAAGGTCAAGATCTCCGTTGCCAAGGGCAAGACTGCTTGGATTGAGGTCAAGGTTGATGGCAAGTCGGTCTATGGCGCCCAGGCGACCGGACCCTTTGAGCAGGAATACACGCCCGAGTCCTCGATCGAGATCACCACGTCCAAGCCTTCCGATGTCACCGTTACCAAGAACGGCGAAAAGGTTCGCTACGACACTAAGACGTCGGGCGTGGCACGCGTGACGATCACCGTTCCCAAGAAGGAGACGACCGACTCCAAGGACGGCGAGAGCTCCGACGGCACCGATGGCACCGATGGCACCGACGGAACCGATGGAACCGATACCCAGTCCACGGACGGCACCGATACCGCCACCGACGGGCAGACTACGCCTTATTCAGACGACTATTCGTACGACAGCTACTAAGCCGCTCGTAAGCGAAAGGATTAACCATGGCTAAAGATTCCAGCTTCGACGTCGTGTCCGAGGTCAATATGCAGGAGGTCGACAATGCCTTCCAGCAGACCACGCGCGAGATTTCCCAGCGCTATGACCTGAAGGACTCCGGCGCCACCATTGAGCTTTCGAAGGGCGACAAGCTCTTTACGATCAACGCCCCGGCCGACTTTGTCTCCAAGCAGATCGTCGATGTCCTGAGCTCCAAGCTCATCAAGCGCGGTATCGATCTTAAGGCCGTGTCCTGGGATGCGCCTCAGGCTGCATCGGGCGGTACCGTGCGCGTGCTCGGTCACATCGTCGAGGGTATCGACCAGACGACTGCCAAGAAGATCAATAAGGACATTAAGGATCAGAAGCTCAAGGTCAAGGTGACGATCGAGGCCGACAAACTGCGTGTTTCCTCTGCTTCCAAGGATGCGCTGCAGACCGTGATCCAGTTCCTGCGCGACCAGGACTACGGTCAGCCGCTGCAGTTCACCAACTACCGCTAATTCATTCGAAAGGACCGCTCTCCAACATGGATACTCCGTTGGGCTCCGCACTCTATATCACCCTCGGGTGCGCCAAGAACGAGGTCGATACCGACCGTATGCGTTCGCTGCTGACCGCCGCGGGCTACGAGGAGGCATTCGATCCGCAGGATGCCGATATCGCCATCGTCAATACGTGCTCGTTCCTTGCCTCTGCAACGTCCGAGAGCATCGAGACCACGCTCGAGCTTGCCAATGAGGTGCAGGACGGCGTTCGTTCCTGCCCGATCGTCATGTGCGGCTGTGTGCCGTCACGCTACGGCGACGACCTGCCCGACGAGCTGCCCGAAGTTGCGGCCTTTGTGAAGGCCGACGAGGAAGGCGGCATCGTGGCGGTCATCGATGACGTGCTGGGTGTCGAGCGCGAGATTGCCGCCTATATTCCGCAGGTCAAGCGTACCGTCGAGGGCGCTGTCGCCTACGTCAAGATCTCCGATGGCTGCAACCGCTTCTGTAGCTTCTGCATGATCCCGTATATCCGCGGTCGTTATCACTCGCGTAATGCCGAGAGCATTATCTCCGAGGTGCGCGACCTGGTCGCCGGTGGCGTGCGCGAGATCGTTCTGATCGGTCAGGACACGGGCATCTGGGGTACCGACTTTGCCGACGAGGACCTCGCCGAGGGCGAGCCGCGCAATCTGGCGCAGCTGTTGCAGGCCGTTGCTGAGGCGGTGCGTCCTCATAACGTGTGGGTCCGCGTACTCTACCTGCAGCCCGAGGGCATGACTGACGAGCTTATCGAGACCATTCGCGATACGCCCGAGGTGCTGCCCTATATCGATATCCCCGTGCAGCACTGCGATGCGCGCATCCTTAAGGCCATGCGTCGCTCCGGTTCGCGCCAGGAGCTCGAGGATCTGTTCCGCGACCTGCGCGAGCGCATCCCCGGTATTGTGATTCGCTCCACGGCCATGGTTGGCTTCCCGACCGAGACCGACGACGAGTTCCGCGATCTTATCGACTTTATGGACACCGTCGGCTTTGACTACACGAGCGTCTTTGCCTACTCGCGTGAGGAGGGCAGCCTGGCCGCCAAGATGGAGGGGCAGGTCGATGAGGAGGTCAAGCTCGAGCGCGCCCAGGAGGCCATGGACCTGGCCGAGTCGCTCGGTTTTGCTGCAACTGCCGCACATGTGGGCGAACGCGCCCAGGTGATCGTCGACGGTATCGAGGAGACCGAAGACGGTGCCGAGCTCATCGGACATGCCTGGTTCCAGGCGCCCGATTCCGATGGCGCGGTGCATCTGGATGCCAGCGAGGCATCTGTGGGCGATATTCTGACGGTCGAGTTTACCGATAGCTTCTGCTACGAGCTTATCGGTCATGTTGTGGAGTAGGAGAGCGTCGTGGCTAACGAGAGCAATAAGGAACTGACGAGTGTTTGGACGCCCGCCAACATCGTGACGTGCGTGCGCATCGTCTTCATTCCGGTGTTCATGATCGTGTCGGCGCTGTCTCACACAAGCGTTGCCGGTACGGATTTGAGCACCTTCGACGGCCCGCTCGCCGCTGCCGCCTTTGTTCTGTACGTCATCCTGTCGTGCACCGATAAGGTTGATGGCTACCTGGCTCGTTCGCGCAACGAGATCACCGACTTCGGTAAGTTCCTGGATCCCATCGCCGATAAGTTGCTCGTGTTCTCGGCTCTGCTTCTGTTCTTGGATTTTGGTACCGTAACCGTGTGGTCGGTGTTCATTATCTTGTTCCGCGAGCTGCTGGTGAGCGCCCTGCGCATGGTCGCGAGTGCGGCCGGTGTGGTCGTTGCCGCCGATAAGCTTGGCAAGTACAAGACGGCGACGACGATGGTTTCCATCTGCGGCTATCTGTGCGTCTTTGCGATGGCCGGTCTCCAGCTGGGGCCGGTGTCGCTGCTGCTCGGTGTCTATTCGGTGTCGCGCTTCCTGTACGCCGTGGCCGTTGTCTTGACCGTTATCTCGGGCGCTCAGTACTTCTGGAACTGCCGCAAGATCGTCTTTTCGGTCTAGGTCCTGGTAGGCATGACGGAATCATTTGAGCAGATTGCCGCGCATAACGAAGAGCTCGCACGCGATATTGTCGAGCGTGCAAGCGTTCGTGGTGTGACGGTTTCGACGGCCGAATCTCTGACAGCGGGCATGATCGCCTCGACGATCGCCGATATCCCCGGCGCTTCGGCGGTGCTGCGCGGCGGTGCGGTGACGTACTGCGACGAGATTAAGCATCGCGTGCTCGGCGTTGATCAAGAGACGCTCGACCGCTATACCGCGGTGTCGTATCAGACGGCGCGCGAGATGGCTGCCGGTTCGCTGGAGCTGTATCAGAGCGATATTGCCGTGAGCGCAACGGGCTACGCTGGGCCCGGTGGAGGGACCGAGGACGATCCGGCTGGAACCTTTTATATCGGCTGGGCGTATCGCTCAGCCGATGGGGGAGTGCCGGTCGTGGACTCCATTCGTTGTCACTATGAGGGCGATCGTTCGTGTGTTCGTGCCCATGCGGTCGCGGAGGCACTGGGCCGCATTGTCTACGTGCTCGATTCTATGGAATAGACGTGTTTTAAGGGGCCTCCGGGCCCCTTAATTGTGGAGATAGGGACCTCTGGCGAATTTGCTCTTTGTGCAGGTAGTTGGCGTATTCATGTTTGTCTTGCCTTGCTTGGTTCGCCTGCGGTCAAGTTTTTGGTCAGTGTTTGGTCAGCGTTTGGTTGGGTTTTGGAAAGGCCGGCTGCATATGATTTATCTGAACGGTTGACCACGAACAGCCGTTCGTTTATTATCGATGCAGGTTGTTAAGAGGAGGGCTATTCATGGCCAAGAATTCAGGTCCCGTACGTACCGTTCATGCTCGCACGACGGGTAAAGAGCGCGATGAGATGATCGCCACCACCAAGGCCGAGATCGAGAAGAAATTCGGCCAGGGTTCCATCATGAGGTACGGCGACGGTGGTCCCGAGCTCGAGGTCGAGGCCATTCCCACGGGCGCTCTGGCCCTCGATGCCGCTCTGGGCATCGGCGGTGTGCCGCGCGGCCGTATCGTTGAGATTTACGGTCCCGAGTCCTCCGGTAAGACAACGCTTTCGCTCGAGATTTTGGCAGAGGCCCAGGCAATGGGCGGCGTCGTGGCATTTATTGATGCCGAGCACGCGCTCGACCCAACGTATGCCGCGCGTATCGGCGTGGACATCGATGAGGTCCTCATTTCCCAGCCCGATACGGGCGAGCAGGCGCTCGAGATCGTCGACATGCTCGTGCGCTCTGGCGCCATCGACGCCATCGTCGTCGACTCTGTCGCCGCTTTGACTCCGCGTGCCGAGATCGAGGGCGAGATCGGTGATACTACGGTCGGCCTTCAAGCCCGTCTGATGAGCCAGGCGCTCCGTAAGCTCGCCGGCTCGCTCGCCAAATCTAAAACGACCTGCATCTTCATTAACCAGCTGCGCGAGAAGATCGGCGTCATGTTCGGCAACCCCGAGACTACGACGGGCGGCCGCGCCCTCAAGTTCTTCTCGTCGGTGCGTATCGATATTCGCCGCATTGACAGCATTAAGCTCAAGGACGAGGTCATCGGCAATCGTGTGCGTGCCAAGGTTGTTAAGAACAAGGTCGCCGCTCCGTTCCGCTCGGCTGAGTTCGACATCATGTACGGCACGGGCATCTCTAAGGAGGGCTCGATTCTGGACATGGCCGTCGAGTGCGGTATCTGCAAAAAGATGGGCTCTTGGTTTGCTTACGGTGAGGACAAGCTCGGTAATGGCCGTGAGGCCGCTAAGGCCTTCCTGCGCGAACACCCCGATTGTGCTGACGAGATCGAGCATAAGGTACGTCTCGCCTGCGGCCTTGAATTCGATGACGATGCTCCGTCAGAGGTCGAGCTGACCGATCAGCCCGAAACTGACGAGTTCGATGAGCTTTACGCCATCGATGGCTCCGCGATGCTCGATGATGACGACGAGTAGCGGATGCCCTCATGTCGTATACAGTGACCGAGGCTACGGTCGTCTTTCCCGATAAGAAGGCGGCCTCCTCGTTCTCGAGTGGGTATGCATCAAAAAAGCCTTGTGCACATATCGACTGTGAGCTCGAGGGCGGTTTTGAACGATCCATCTGGATTCCTGTTCGTGTCGCGCGCCTGTTCCTTAAAAATCGCCCCGATCTTCCCTGCGATTGGGATGAGTTTCGCGAGGCGGTGCAGCTCATTGAGCGTAAATGCGCGCTTACCATGGTGACTGAGATGCTGTCGCGCCGCGACCATGCCACGGGTGAGGTCCGTGACAAGCTGGCTCGTTACGGATTTCGCCAACCCGCAATTGATTTTGCCGTCCAGCGTGCCACTGAGTATCGCTTTTTAGATGAGAACCGCTTTTGCTCGTACTTTATCGAGGAACGCAAACGACGCGGCTGGGGACAGCGCAAGATTGAGACCGAGCTCAAGCGCCGCCATGTCGTACTTGATGATATCCCCGGCTATCCCGAGGAGTTTTTTGCCGTGGAGGACGACTTGGTTCGCGCATCGGCTTTGCTCGCGAAGCGTCGCGTTCCCGAGACACGTGGATTCGAAAAGCTCGTCCGGTTTTTAATGGGTAAGGGCTTTTCGTACCACATCGCCGCCGATGCCGTTAAGGCGCGTCTCGATGCCGAACGTGGGGAATGTGCAGTTTAGACACATGCTAGACGCATGCGTTTTGCGTACCCGCCGTTCACCGCGTTTTAGTCGCCGTACCGGGTCCATTTATTTGACAGTTGTTACGGTTCAACGTACGATAAACAATGTCATTTGCTTTGTGATATGTGCTCATCTTTGATGAGTTTGTTTATATGTTTATCTGTATCCGACCCGCATAAGCTGCGCCCATATTACTCAAATGTCGCGAGCCGTTCGCAAGGACGGTTCGCTTTGTTGTGTAACGTATCCATAAAAAGGAGTGAGCATGCCTATTATCGCAGCGCTCGTTGGCATCGTTTTGGGTGCCATCGCCGCCATTGCCTACATGCGCACCGCCAAGCAGGGTAGTCTTCACGAGGCCGACGAAAAGATCCAGTCGGCTCACGCACAGGCTGAGTCCCTAATCGGTGATGCAAAGCGTCAAGCCGAGACCCTCAAAAAAGAGGCTCTGCTTGAGGCCAAGGAAGAGATTATCAAGAACAAGCAGGCTGCCGAGGCCGAGGACAAGCAGCGTAAAAGTGAGATTCGTACGCTCGAGAATCGCGTGATGCAGCGTGAGGAGTCTCTCGATCGCCGCAACGATGCCCTCGACAAGCGTGAGCATCAGCTGTCTAGCCAGGCTGGCCAGGTCGAGAAGCGCTCCCGCGAGCTTGAGGAGCTCTGCGCCAAGCAGACCTCGGAGCTCGAGCGCATCGCCGACCTGACCCGCGAGGATGCTCACAAGGAGCTTCTCGATAAGGTTCGTGGCGAGGTTACCCACGAGGCCGCCACGATCATCCGTGAGTCCGAGCAGCAGGTTCGCGCCGAGTGCCACAAGACCGCTCAGGAGATCTTGTCCCTGGCGATTCAGCGCTGCGCCGCAGATCACACCGCCGAGGTCACCGTTACCTCCGTGCATATTCCTTCCGATGATCTCAAGGGTCGCATCATCGGCCGCGAGGGTCGTAACATTCGCACCTTCGAGCAGGTTTCCGGCGTCAACCTTGTGATTGACGACACGCCTGAGACCGTCGTGCTTTCGAGCTTCGATCCGGTCCGTCGTGAGACCGCCCGCGTCGCCCTCGAGAACCTTATTGCTGACGGACGCATTCATCCTGCCCGTATCGAGGAGATGTATCACAAGGCCGCCGACTTGGTTCAGCAGCGCGTGCGCGAGGCTGGCGAACAGGCTGCCTTCGATACCGGTATCCACGATCTGCATCCCGAGATCGTTAAGACCCTGGGCGCTCTGCGCTACCGCACCTCGTTTGGTCAGAACGTGCTCCAGCATTCCCTCGAGGTTTCCGACCTGTGTGGCGTGATGGCTTCCGAGCTTGGCCTGGACGTTGTGACCGCCAAGCGTGCCGGCCTGCTGCACGATCTTGGTAAGGCTATCGACCATGACGTCGAGGGTCCGCATGCCGTTATCGGCGCCGAGCTCGCCCGTCGCTATGGCGAGAAGCCCGTTATCGTTCACGCTATCGAGGCCCATCACGCCGACGTCGACCCCAACACGGTGCTCGATGTTCTGGTCCAGGCTGCCGATGCCGTTTCTGCCTCTCGCCCCGGTGCCCGTCGCGAATCGGCCGAGAATTACATCAAACGCCTTGAGAAGCTCGAGGAGATCGCCAATTCCCATGACGGCGTCGAGCGTACCTATGCCATGCAGGCTGGTCGCGAGGTCCACGTCATGGTTCAGCCGGACAAGATTTCCGATGCTCAGTCCACGGTCTTGGCTCATGACATCGCCCATCAAATCGAGGAAGAGATGGAGTATCCCGGTCAGGTGCGCGTCGTCGTGATTCGCGAGAGTCGCGCTGTCGATATCGCTAAATAACATGAACGACGCGAACGAGCTCATCTCATTTATCGCGTCGATGTCGGGGGAGGGCAACCTTCGCGTCGAGGAGAACCTTGGCGAGGGGTATGTCCGCCTTCGCGTTTCGGAGGCTGAACGGCGCCAGGCAAAGCACGACATTCAGCATGTCGAGGATATTGTCATTGAAATGCTGCGCAACGCTCGTGATGCCGGCGCCGACAAGGTCTATCTCGCTACGACCAAGGAAGATGGCGTCCGTACGCTCGTCTTTCTGGATAACGGCTCGGGTGTGCCGCAGGATATGCAGGAGCGCATCTTCGATGCACGCGTTACTTCCAAGCTCGATAGCATGAAGATGGATCGTTGGGGCGTTCACGGTCGAGGCATGGCATTGTTCTCGATTAAGCAGAATACCGACGAGGCACGTGTTGTCGCGTCGGATGTTGACCTTGGCTCGGTTTTTAAAGTGAGCGTCGCTACCGACCGCCTTGGCGAGCGCGCCGATCAGTCCAGCTGGCCTCAGGCCGTGAAGGACGAGGACGGTCACTATGTCTGCGCCCGCGGCCCTCACAACATCATTCGCGCCGCCTGTGAGTTTGCCCTCGAGGAGCTGCGCGCCTGTGATGTCTATCTGGGGTCTCCGTCCGAGATCGCCGCGACGCTGCATGCACAGGCCTCCAGCCGTCTCGATGCTTCTCGTCTTTTGTTTATCGACGACGAAGCCGAGCTTCCCGTGGTCGATCGTCTGGGTCTTGCTTCGGATGCGGAAGACTTTATCCGTATCTGTTCGGGTTTGGGCCTTGAGATGTCCGAGCGTACGGCGCATCGTATCTTGGCGGGCCAGATTAAGCCCGTTCGCGGTGTGACCGCACGCCTGCTTCGCGAGCGCGATTCATCCTCGCATGCGTCTGCTCCGGTTGATCTTGCTAAAGATCGTCGCGGGCTGCGTATTGCCAAGGACGACATGGCGCAGTTCTCGCGAGCCGTGGAGCGCGACTTTAACGATCTTGCATCGCGGTACTATCTCAACCTTTGCGGCGACCCCAAGATTCGTGTTTCACGTGATCGCATCACTGTGACGTTCGATCTTGCCAAAGAGGAATAGCATCTTTACCGAGTCCGTTCGGTACGATACAGTTATTGCAGTTAAAACGTACTTTTAAACGCAGGAGTTTCTTCATGGATTGCCTGAAGGTATCAAGCAAATCATCGCCCGCGTCCGTTGCCGGCGCCATTGCCGGCATGGTCAAAGATGGTGTTCCCGTCAATATTCAGTGTGTCGGCGCGGGTGCCGTCAATCAGGCCATTAAGGCTGTGGCCATTGCACGCGGATTTTTGATTCCGACCGGGTTTGATATTTCCTGCGCGCCGGTGTTCTCCGACATCCTCATCAACGGGGAGTCGCGCACGGCCATCCGTCTTTCTATTTACGTTCATCAGATTAATCGAGCTGCTATGGATAACGTTGTGATGGACGACGTTAAGCCTGTTGCATAGAGTATTTACTCTTTGCCCGCCCTCTTTGATCCCACCTATTCCACCTCGTTAGGACTTATACACATGGACCAGGGTTCCGTACGCGACATTCTTGCCGGTAAAACCTACTTCATCCGCACCTTTGGCTGCCAGATGAATCAGCACGACTCCGAGCGCGTGAGTGGCCTGCTCGATTCGTATGGCTGCCTCATGGCGCTCGATCCGGAGCATGCTGACATTGTCGTGTTCATGACGTGCTGCGTTCGTGAGGCCGCTGACACCCGTCTGTACGGTCAGTGCAACTCTTGTAAGAGCCTCCCGCCTTCGCCCTCGGGTAAGCGCGTGGTCGCCGTGGGCGGCTGCATCGCGCAGCGTGACGGCGAGGGTCTGCTCACCAATGTCGATAACGTCAATGTTATCTTTGGCACGCATTCCATCGCGCATGTTGCCGAGCTCATTGCCGAGGCATTTTTGGACGGCAAGCGCCATATTCGCACCAATGAGCACGAGGACACGGATGCGATGAGCATGCCGTGGCATCGCGAAACCCAGTATCACGCCTGGGTCCCCATTATGACGGGCTGTAATAACTTCTGCACCTATTGCATCGTGCCGTATGTGCGCGGTCGCGAAAAGAGCCGTCCTTTCGAGGAGATTGTCGACGAGGTAACCGGGCTCGTACGCCAGGGCGTGCGTGAGGTCACGCTGCTGGGTCAAAACGTCAACTCCTATGGTCGCGACCTGTTTGGCAAGCCGCGCTTTGCCGACCTGTTGCGTGCCGTGGGCGATACGGGTGTAGAGCGTATCTTCTTTACTTCCTCGCACCCCAAAGACCTGCTGCCCGAGACTATCGACGCTATGGCCGAGACGCCTGCCGTCATGCCGCAGCTGCACCTGGCAGTTCAGTCGGGCTCGACGCGCATCCTTAAAGAGATGAATCGTCGCTATACGCGCGAGGATTATCTGGGGCTCGTCGATCGCATCCGCAATCGCATGCCCGATATCGCGCTTTCGACCGATATCATCGTGGGCTTCCCCGGAGAGACCGAGGAAGACTTTGAGCAGACGCTCTCGCTTGCTGAGACGGTCCGTTATGCTCAGGCCTATACGTTTATCTATTCCAAGCGCGCCGGTACTCCGGCCGCCGAGATTGACGACCCCACCCCGCATGAGGTAATTCTTGAGCGCTTTAACCGTCTGGTGAAGGTTATCGAGACTACTGCGCATGAGTATAACCAAGGTGAGCTCCACACCGTTGTGCCGGCGCTTATTGAGGGTACGAGCAAAAAGAATGACGCGGTGCTGCTGGGCAAGAGTCCCAAGAATCAGACCGTGCATGCGCCTATCCCCGAGGGTTACAGCATCGATCAGCTTGTTGGCAAGATCGTTGATGTTGACGTTGACGTTGCCAAGACCTGGTATTTGTCCGGCTCCGTTGTGGGCGAGCCGCGCTAATGGTTTCTCCCAGGGCAGGACTTTCCGCCGTTGCGATCGTCGGTCCGACGGCGGTTGGTAAGAGTGATGTTGCCGACCGTTTGGCAGCTCGTCTTTCGTCCGAAGTGCTGTCGTGCGATGCGATGCAAATCTATCGCGGCATGGACATCGGTACCGCAAAGATGGCGCCCGATGAGTGTACGGTGCCGCTGCGTCTCGTCGACATTGTAGAGCCGGGTGTGCCATATTCTGCTGCGCTTTATCAGGCTGACGCTCGCGCGCATGTTGAACGTCTCCTTGGTTCGGGTTGCCTGCCGGTTTTTTGCGGAGGTACGGGGCTGTATCTCAAGGCCGCCCTCGATGAAATGGACTTTCCTTCGGGTGAACTTGAGGACGATCGTCGTATGGGCTATCAGGAGCTTGCCGAGCGTATTGGCGAGGAAGAGCTGCATGCCCTGCTTGCCGAGCGCGACCCAGAATCGGCTGCTGTTATTCATCCCCATAATGTGCGCCGTGTGATTCGTGCGCTCGAGATGCATGATGATGGTATCTCCTATGCACAGCAAAAAAGTCAGTTTAGTGTTCCGCGCGAGCATTATCATGCTCTATGGTTTGGTCTGACGCGTAATCGCGAGGTGCTCTACGAGCGCATTAACCTGCGCGTCGATCTGATGTTTGAGCAGGGTCTTGTCGATGAGGTTCGCGGTCTTATGGACCAGGGGCTGGGAGATGCCCTGACTTCGATGCAGGCAATTGGCTATAAAGAGATCATTGATGCTTTCAATGGCGTGATTTCTATGGATGAGGCTCGCGAACTCATCAAGATGCGTTCGCGTCGCTATGCCAAACGTCAGCTTTCGTGGTTTAAGCGCGATGACCGTATCGTGTGGTTTGATATGGACGAGTTTACGATCGATGAGGTCGTTGAGGACATCCTGCATCGTATTGAGGCTGCCTAATGGCCCGTTTCCCCCTTGTTCCCACGGCGCCCGAGCCCGAGCGTGCCATATTAGTTGGTGTTGAGTGGCGCGACAATGCGTGGCCGCTCAATCGTTCGCTTGACGAGCTTGAGCGCCTGGCCCATACGGCTGGCGCCCAGTGCGTGGCACGCTTGTCACAGCGTCTGGTCAAGCCGTATCCAAAATCGTTTATCGGCTCCGGTAAGGTTGAGGAGCTTTGCGGGCTCGTGCATCGTATGGATGTCGATGTTGTTATCTTCGACGACGATTTAACGCCCTCGCAGCAGTCGTATCTGGAGAAAGCCGTGGGCGAACCGGTTAAGATTATCGACCGTACGGCGTTGATTCTCGATATCTTTGGCCTGCACGCTCAGACCCGTGAGGGCCGTCTGCAGGTGCAGTTAGCCCAATTGCAGTATCTGTTGCCCCGCTTACGCGG
>ENA-ORTW01002415-ORTW01002415.1-human-gut-metagenome-genome-assembly--contig:-NODE-2415-length-17379-cov-2.593223_pt1 | contig 17379 bp, 14 predicted proteins | sample MGYA00242072_ERZ509193 | MGnify/ENA primary metagenome ERZ509193 (study PRJEB26280, sample SAMEA2338813) | human gut metagenome | biome: human gut; feature: human-associated habitat; material: faeces... | reverse complement strand
TTGATTTTACTGACTTTCTTCAATGTAACCTTATTATAACGTCCTCCCCCCATCCTACCATGTCATTGGGATATCTGCCAAAACCCGGCAGTTTCTTTGCACCATTGATCAGATATGCCTTGAGTTTCTGCCCATACAGGTAAGGATCATTGCCTCTGACTATGCCCCATTCCATCAGGAGTGCTGCACTGCCGCTGACTATAGGGGTTGCGAAGGAAGTTCCCGACACCTGCTGCGTACCACTATCCGGTATTGGCACAGTCAGATTCACTCCGGGAGCAACGATATCCGGCTTGCTGAATGCAGTTCCAAAAGGCAGTCCATCCTCACCAGCACGCCCCTCTTCATAGCGATATACATACCCTCTGCCTGAGAAATCCGCATACGCTGAAGTTCTTGTATCATAAGCGCCCACAGTGATTGCCCTGAGTGAAGTAGATGGAATCGTCAGCGTTACCTCCGGGGTTGGCAGGAAAAAGCCGGTTCCTGTATTCCTTGCCGCATAGCTTGGCAGATACATCCGATACTCCCCTGTCACCACATTTCGGGGTGTCAATACCAGATTCCATACTCCTTCATTGATATATCTGCCCACAGGAATCATATCAATATAGATCTCCTGATTCACTGAATAAGGCAGAGGTTCTCCAATATAGCACAGCAGCTGTGTCTGTTCCAGAGTCCTCCTTATCGTGGCTATTCTCCTTGTCTCCAGCTGTACTTCCTCCCCTCCCGGTGAACGTACCACCAGTCCAAAATCATCATTGGGATGCTTCCAGATCTGAATACTCAACCCTGTTTCATATGCTGCTACCGCCAGATCTATGTTCTTCTGCGTAAGGGCAATTCCTGCGGTGTGGCCATTGGAAGCCCCTTCATTCCCACTTCCTATTATAATAGCTGTTCTACCTATCTCCGAAGCATTGTCTATGAATCTTTCAAGCAGGGATTCCCCACGGTGATCTCCATATGTATTGCCAAAGCTTAGATTCACGACCACAGGCATATTTAATTCTACTCCCAGATTCACTGCATAAGAGATACCTCTCATCAATTGTGTGGTTCTTGGAAAAGACTCAGCCAGAGGATTCCCCAGCTTCACCACAACTAGCTGTGCCTGCGCTGCCACACCTGACTGGGAACCGGCTGCCAGGGCAGCTACTGCTGTTCCATGACCTGATATATCCTGCTGGGGCACAATGGCAAGTCCTGCCTGTCTGCTGCCTGCTGCCAAAGCTTCGTTAATCTCGTCTCTTGTATACAATACCCCTTCTGTATACCCCTCAGGAGGCAGTCGGTTGTGTTCTACATCCGGAATCGCTGATTGATCCCATAACGTCAGAATACGGGTTGTTCCATCCGCATTTCGAAATTCTGTTAAAAAATAGTCAATCCCACTGTCTAAAACAGCAATTAACACCCCCTGTCCTGTCAACCTTGGATCTCTAAGTGTCACCTGCGGAATACAGGATGCTTCTTTTGCTCCATAATCCATATCCCTTCCCCATTCTGTATACATAGATTACCTTATATGAACAGAATATGAAAAGCGCACCAAAAAGTGCGCTCTTTACATACTGCTTTACAATATTCTGATATCCCCCTGCATCGGTGGGATTCTCCATGCTTTATCTGATATCTCCTGTTCTTCATCTGAATTGTTCAAAGCAATCAGTATTTTCTCCTGTTCATTTTCTCTCAGGAACAGATATAAGCCCTTCTCATCCTGACATAGTACTGTCCTATATGTTCCGTTACGAATTGCACTGTGTTCCCTTCTGATCTGCGCATATTCCCTCAAAATATCATAGCAATTATCCTCACTGCCCCAGGGCATCGGACTACGATATGCATTCTCTGTCTCTCCTTCAATATAATACTCATCTCCATAGAATACCGAAGGAACTCCATACCCCATAAAGAGATAAAAATATGCCAGCCCCAACCGTCTCCTGTCTCCCACACAATAAGAAAGAAATCTGGGAACATCATGTGTATCAAGAAAATTCATCTGTACCAGGCTCACCTGCTCTGGATATCTCATAATCATCTTATGCATCTGTGCATCAAATTCTGATACCGTCATAGTCCTCGTTGCGAAGAAATCCTTGCACAGATAAGAAAAACGATAATTCATCGTTGAATCAAACTGATCTCCAAGAAGCCATACTCCGGCATCCTCCCATATCTCACCAATCAAGAAAAACTGGAGTTTTACGGCTTTTACAGCTGTCTTAAAATGCCTCCAGAAATCATGGTTCACCTCATTTGCCACATCCAACCGCCATCCATCAATATCTGCTTCTCTGATCCAGTATGTTCCTACATCTATCAGATATTTCTCAAGCTTTGGATTGGAAGTGTTGAGCTTAGGCATCTCTTTTACATAAGCAAAAGCCGCATAATCCGGCGGTTCCTTGTAACATACCGGCTCCGGCATATCATAGAACCAGTCATAATACCGTGACTTGCTGCCATATGTTAATACATCCCTGAAAGCAAAGAAATCAGGTCCACAATGATTGAACACTCCATCCAGAATCACCCTGATGTGATTTCTATGACAAATAGCAACCATTTCTTTAAGCTCTTCCAGCGTTCCCATACAGGCATCGACCATAAAATAATCGGCTGTATCGTATTTGTGATAGGAATTTGCCATAAATACCGGATTCAGATAGATGCAATTGATTCCAAGCTCTCTGATATACTCTATATTCTCACTGATTCCCTGTATGGTTCCTCCAAGTCTGTTAGCAGATATCATGCCATCCCCTGTTTCAATAGATTTCGCCATTTTAACAATACTGCCTTTTTCCGTGGCAAAGCTATCTGGAAATATCTGATACATAATCAGATCCTGTGCCCACGCCGGTGGACTGATAATGTCCTCTCTGCGGATATACGGGAACTGAAAATACTCTGTTCTGTTGTAGCCTATCTGTGTACAGAATCCTCTTTCATAATAATATTGTCTCTGGCAGCCATCTTCCAATGCAAAGTAATAACACAATCTTGGATAAATATTGTTAAGTCTGGTTTCATAATAGTCAAACAAGTCATCACTTGACACAAGTGTCATTTTTATATTTGTCATTCTGATTACAGGATTTTGGTCTACCCGGTCTCCATAATAAAGCTGACAGCTGCACAGATCTCCCTTTGCTGCACGCAGCCTGATGGTAATGTCTTTTTCCCCAGTTGCATATGCATACTGCGAAAGAGGTATATGTAAAATTGCTTCCTTCTTCATATCCTATCCTTTCACCGCTCCACCTGTAATTCCATCAATATAGAACTTCTGCATCAGCAGAAACAGAATGGAGATTGGAATTGCTACAATAATGCCGCCTGCACAGAATACAGAGAAGTAGTCTCCTACCAGCGTTCTCTGCACCAGATTAAAAAGCCCCATGGCAACTGTCCAGTCTGTAGGATTCTTGGAACGGATCATCAGCTTCGCCATAACAAAATCCATCCATGGTGTCAGGAAAGAATTAATAACCGTATATACAATAATGGGTTTGGACAGTGGAATCACGATTCTGGTAAAAATACATAACTGCGATGCACCTTCCAGTGTTGCAGACTCTCTAAGCGACGCCGGTATCGTATCAAAAAATCCCTTACAGATCAGATAGCCTAGTCCAGAGCCCGCTGAATATATGATGATAAGTCCCAGCATACTGTCTGTCAGCCCTATCAGCTTCATGACAAAGAAGATGGCAATCATGGACAATACTCCCGGAAACATATTCAGGATAATTGCGAAACTCATAAGCGGCTTACGCATTGGGAAACGCATACAACTCATCGCATATGCCACCATCAATACCAAAAAGGTAGAAATGACACACGTACAGCAGCCTATTATCACGGAATTGCGAAACCACGCTGGAAAATTCGCCACCGTATCCGGTCTGAAGAATAGCTGTGCATAATTATCCCACGTCCATTTAGTCGGAAAAAAATGCATGGTATTGATGCCTTTATAGCCACTCAGCGACGTCACAAATAACCAGATAATTGGAATCAGCCATATAAAGGCGAGAAAAGCCAGCAGAAGATGTTTTCCGATTATTTTGCATTTTCTTTTCATTTACTGGAATTCTTCCTCTCTGTTACCGGCAATCATTCTGGTAAATCCAATCAAAGTAAATACCGCACACAGTACAAAAACGCATATTCCAATAACTGATGCCATCTTATAATTGGAATAGTCATTCGTTAATGTAAAGAGCCACGTCACCAGCAGATCTACTTCTTTTGCATTGGAATTGGCATAACGCATATTGCCCGTTACATAGTCACTGGTCAGAAGATATATGACATTAAAATTATTGATATTGCCGATAAAAGCTGTAATCAGTGAAGGGCCTGTCACGAACAGCATATACGGCATTGTGATCTTGCGGAAAATCTGTGCTTCATTGGCGCCGTCTATCCTTGCACTCTCCAGCTGTTCCTCTGGAATATTGAGAAGGATTCCCGTGGCACTCAGCATCTGATACGGTACACCCACCCAGATATTGATTAACACGATCATGACATGCGCCCAGCCAGGCTTGGATAAAAAGGGAATATAAGAAAGCCCCTTTCCAACCAGTCCAAGGTTCTGTAACACCTGCGTCAATCCGATTTTGCTGCAGATACTGTTGACAATACCATAATCTCCAAACATCTTACCGACTAATAATAAAGTAACGAACTGTGGAATCGCTATTGTCACGACAAACAGGCTTCTCCACATCTTTTTCCACCTGACAGTCTTGTCATTAATGAGTTTGGCAAGCAGGATTCCACCAAAATAGGTCGTAAAAGTGGCTAGAAATGCCCAGATCAGCGTCCAGACCAGAATCCTGATAAATGCATAACCAAAAGTAACTGTTGATGTGGAAGTAAACAATTCCCTGAAATTATCCAGTCCCACCCAGGTAAACAGATATGTGGGGGGCTGATGATTCATGTCATAATTGGTAAATGCAATGGCTATCATGAACAGGATAGGAATGATATTGACCAGCAATACACCTATACCCGGCAAAGTAAGCAGTGTAATATGAAATTTAGCATTGATCAGCTCCCTACAGTCTTCCCTGAATGAATTAATATGCTTACCTTCTGATTCCTGCTTCTGTAATTCATAAACTGCCCTTAGATTGCTGATATACAAAGCAATAAAGGCAGCGATAAACAGAATTCCAATAATACCGCACAGAAGAATCAACAGGGAATTATCATAATCATTCACTGTCTTTTGCAACGTAGTCAGATCCAGGTATTCTTCTCTCTGTACTGTACCCAACGTATTTAATTTACAGATATACTGCCAGGAGAAACGAAATGTGAACAGAAAGAACAGTACTTCTATCACTGTCATAATGATTCCCTTGGCATATTGTCCTCTGGCACAATAGCCTGCTCCCATAATAATCATGGAGAGCCGCGTTGCGGCATCTCCATTCTTACATATTTCCAACAATTTCTTCATGATACCGCATCCTTAATTTGTAACTGGTTGTGTGATACCCTCTACAGCTTCATCCAGAAGTGACTGCACATCTGTATAATTGCCTTCTGCCAGCGCCTGCCCCAAGGTTGCAGCCGGGTCCCAGTATGCATTGCCGACTCTTTGCAGATCCGCATAGGCAGACTGTTGTGCCAGTGCAGCAAGTGCAGGAGCTGAGGCGATTTTATCAGAAGCTGCTGCATTCAGGTTAGAAGGTCCTTCACCTGTAGCAACACCGATTGCTTCCTGGCTGTTCTGACTTGTAATATATTCTGCCAGCAGCATAGCCCAGCCTGTATTCTTGGAATATGCATTCACTCCAACGAATTTATATCCTGCAAAAGACCCCATCTGTACCTCATCTCCATTTACAGTAAAGGCAGGCAGTTTCGTTGCAGCATATCCATCACCATATGCCTCCATAAAACCAGTTGTTGCCCATGTCCCATTTACGTCTGCTATCATCTGACCATTCAGTGCAAATGCCTGTGCATCTTCATTAACACAATTCACCATGGCACTGCTCTTGCAGATATCCGTTACGGCTTCTGCAACTGCTGCCCCTGTATACTTCGTATCTGTTGCATTCCAGTTACAGTAATTTGTTCCATCATCCTGTCCGTACATTTCCAGTCCGGCACCCGCGAAGAATCCATATAAATACCATGCACCGGATACTTCCATACCAACTGTCTTACCCTGCTTCTGGGCTGCTGCCAGCAGATTATCCCAGGATGACACATCTTCTTCTGTCAGATAATCCGAATTATAAAACAGGAAATAACCATTAGACGCTGTCAGCGGATAAGCATACAGCTTACCATCTACAGAAGCGGCTTCTACTGTAGACGCTGCATTTGCAGTCTTAGGATCATATGTAAAAACAGCATCTACACTCTGCAATGCTCCTGCATTTACCAGATCTGTCAGCTGATCATCTGCAAATACGAATACATCCGCTGCGGATTCCACATCCTTCAATACATCATCCTTGCAGTTCGCCTCAGACTCTGCGCCAATTGTAATATTAAATTGCACATCAGGATAAGTATTCTTAAATTCATCTACAAGCTGTGCCATAACTGTCTGATATTCTTCTGTCTCAGCACACCATAATGTCAGATCAACCGGCGCATCTGTAGCTGCAATCAGATTGGCAATTGCATCATTGCTGTTATTATCACTATTTTCTGACACCTGTGTCGTTTCTTCTGTTTTGACTTCTTCCTGTGTTTTCTCACTGTTCTGTGTCTGCTCACTCTGATTCTGTACAGTCTGCTCACTGCTTCCACAACCTGCTAATAAAGAGGAAACCATACACATACTGATACATGCTGCTGCTAATTTTCTTTTCATTTTCCAACCTCCCATTTTCTTTATCTTTCTACGAAACTTTTCCTAAAAGTCATGTGAATCATGTCCTTTTGTATTTTCATCATATCTGCAAAATATCAGTTTTACAATGTTTTTGTGTGATTGCAATTGACTTTTGTTAAGAAACCGCTATACTAGATTTTAAGATTTGTCGATTTTTCAAATGAAAGGAGATATCGTTATGTCAGTCACGATTTCAGATGTTGCTTCCAAGGCAGGTGTTTCTACTTCCACTGTGTCAAAGGTCATTAATAACAACCCTACGATCTCTGCTGAGACAACCGCCAGAGTCAACGCTGCAATTAAAGAACTACATTATATTCCTAACTCACGCGCTGTCAGCTTCGCCAAAGGACAAGCCAAAAATATCGTGTACCTGTCCACTCTTGGAAAAGATATCGCTTATGAGAATCCTCATATGTTCGACATTATGTGTGGTGTTTACCATGAACTGACCTCACATCATTACATGATGTCGCTGGTAGATACCTCTGAAGAATCCTATCCCGGTGAACGGGCAATCGTGGAAATCAAAAAACGTTCCGCAGATGGACTCATTATTCATGGTTCCATCGTAAACGAAACGTTAGCGAAGCATTTATTGGAGGAAGAAATTCCTCATATTATTATCGGACACCCGGATTTTGAGACCAGACTCTGCTGGATTGATACCGACCACACTCTTGCCGGCGAATATGCAGCAGACCATATTTGCGAATGTGGTTATACCAATGTCTTCTTCATTGCCGGCCGAAGAAATGATGCTATCTCCAATCAGAGGCTCAAAGGGTTTAAAAAAGGGATGATACATCATAAGGAATATATCACCCGCGAAAATATCGGTTATACAAATAATACTCAGGAAGGCGCTTATGAAGTCACCCGTACTATGCTGCAGAAGCTCCCGAAGCCGCAAGCCATTGTCTGCGAAAACAATCTGCTGGCGCTGGGTGTTGTCAATGCACTTCGCGACCTGTCTTTCTCCATTCCAGATGATATCGGATTATTGACATTTGATATATATCCGTATTCAAAGATCATTACGCCACAGCCTACTGTCATCGACATCAACATGTACGACATCGGCATTCAGGCAGGGCGCATGATGCTTCATAAGCTGGAGAATCCAAGGCTGATGGTACAGAGCTTCACCGCTCTTCCGACCCTGATTCAGGGGTAGACTACCACCAGAATCATATAAACGGCAGTGCTTCCTATAATACTGAGCAGGGTATTCTTCTTCCACAGATGAAGCCCTGCACATACTGCTACTGCGATGAGCTTGTTCTTACCGGCTCCTGCATTCATCTGCTTAGGAAAGTCACCAGTACGAACTGAAACGCACCTGTATACACAGTCAGACTGGTATGCAGTGACCAGCCCCAGCCAAAACCTGCCTCCTGCATCATCAGCCCATATGCCATGCTGACAAAGAAATAACTACCCATAATGGGCAGTGCATGAAGAAAAGCCTCTTTACAAACTGTCTTTCTATCCATTATGCCGCACCTGTACCAAGCTGCATCTTAGCCAGTTTATGATAAACGGCTTCTGCCAGCCTTCTATGTCCTTCCTCATCCAGATGCTCCTGATCTATGGGACTTGGCTTGGCATAATCAGAAGCAGCAAGGAAGTCTGTTCCCTGTTCTATTGCTATCTTCTGATAAACTGCTTTCAACTTCTTGGAAGTGTTGACTGATTCTGTATCAAACTCAGGGTCAAACTGTGACTTCCATACCTCTTCACCCAGCAGAATAGGGGATATCAGCAATATCTTGATACTCTCATCTGCCTGTCTTACCTGTCTGATCAGCTTCTCGATTCCTTTACCAATGACCTCTGCCGGTGCATGATAATATGTCTTACAATCATTCGTTCCCAACATGATGATGACTGTATCTAAGGGCTTGTGACTCTCAAGAAGAGCAGGAAGCAGATCGCTACCCTTACGGTTATCGCGCAGCTCATCCTCAAATACGGTAGTTCTTCCACATAACCCTTCCTCTGTAACGCGAATGCCCTCCTGATAAAGTCTGTCCGCAAGAATCCCTGTCCATCTTACTTCCCATGGGTATCTTCCTTCTCCACCAGGTATATATCCGTATGTATTAGAATCGCCAAAGCACATAATTTCTCTCATAAATGACACGCTGCCTTTCAGTTAATCTCTTCTTTTCCTACTTGATTAGTATGATTAATATGAATTCATTATAAACAGGAAAGGGCAGAATGTCAATATCTTTATGATGAGATTTTCTCAAAACGGTACTTCTGCTTCACATCCGGGTACTTCTCATGATCCACTTCGCTCATGAACATGGCGTATGGTCTGGCGCATATCTTAAATGGCGTATACATTGCCTGATAAATAACCAGTCTTTCTCCTGTCTCTGTATGCTGTGCAAAAGCCAGCACCTTATACAGATATTCTGAGGTCTGAGCTGACACCCACTCTCTCTTAAAATGCTGCACAATGTCTCCTACATGAATATCTCTGTCAGGGACATTCTCCTGTGGTGCTTCCGGCTCTGTACTTAACTCCATATACTCTTCCTTATCCAGAGATACCGGTATTCCAGACTTTCCTGTGATATGCACACCACCATACCATGTCCCTGTCACTTCACAGATATCACCTATATTATATTCCAGTGAATATTCATCATTTTTCTTAATAATCTTTACTTTGCTCATGATTCTTCTAATCTCCTTTTTGCTCATTTACTTTCCAAAATTATCTTTTTGAGCTGTCTTGCCGCAGAATTCAGCGGATGCTGCCAGTCATATACCATACATATATTCCTTTCCGGTATGTCTTCTTTCAGTGAAATCTGCACTATTTCGTGCTTTTTAATAGACTCTCTTGCCATTGGTTCCGGCAGAAAAGCCAGACCCAGTTCACATTTTACCAATGGAAGAATCTGATCTGTTGTCGCAGTCTCCGTATCCGGCATCAGTTCCAGTCCATGAGATAGAAACAGACTGTTGTAAAACCGAAATGTCATAGTTTCTTTTCCAAGACATATCAAAGGGTAATTCTTCAGTTCTTCTAATGAGAGTTCCTGACTTCCTAATGCCGTAAATGTCGTTCCACCTACTAAAATTTCTCGAAAAGGCTGCAGCAAGACCGCTTTTAGAGGCATTTCCACAGCTGCAGGTGTAGAGACCACAGCAAAATCTATTTTACCACTTTTTACAGCTTCTATCGCTTCCGGGGTTGAATGATTATATATTTTCAATCTGATTCCCGGATATTTCATATGGAAAGCCTTTAATTTATCCAAAAGAAATATATTCAGCGCAGTTTCACTTGCTCCTATCGCAATACTTCCATGGGAAAGTCCTGTACTATCAGTAAGCTCTTCCTCTGCGGTCATAAGCTGCACCATAGCTGCAGATACATGCGTATAGAGCTTTTCTCCTTCCGGCGTTAATTGAACACCACGGTTCGTCCGCACAAATAGTGTTGTATGTATCTGCTGTTCCAGACAGTTCATTGCTCTTGTAATATTCGGCTGGCTGTTTTCCAATGCCTGTGCTGCCTTCGTAAAATTACGATACTTGGCTACATAATAAAATATTTTATAGTATTCAAAATTAACATTCATTCTTTTCTTCCTAATATATCAATTTATTATTTCAATTATATCAATTATAGTTTTTACTTATTTCTACCTTCATAGTATAATTCACAAGAATTAAAAAGACAAGAAAGGATGGATAAAACATGAAGGAAAAAACAATTTTCCCAAGAGAAGAACGATCAGACATGCTATTTCAGAAAATATTAAATGATTCCTGGGCATGTGAAAAGCTGCAGGAAACATTTTGCCAGCATTTATTCTGCAACGATGATCACGAAACTCCACTTTCTCCGAAGGAATTTACTCAGGCATTATTCAATTCTTACAGCAACCGGGATCTGTCTGCCTTTCTTATGGCAATCTGTCAGAATACCCTGTTTGATCTGCTGAGAAATTCTTTTCTGATTCCTTATCGTTTCAATGCAGACGGCAAACAAAATCCTGTAATCATGACGGATAATAAGGGAGCTTTACTGCCTGAGTACAGGAATACAATTCATGAGAAAGAATATAAGCACTTCTATGAAGTATACCATGATCTTGGAAATCAGGAAAATATATATCTGGCACAAGCCTATTGCTACAGTCATTCCTATGCATCAGATGAAATGAACATAGAGCAGGAGGTCATTGAAAAGAGCACCGGTGTACTTCTGATTCGTGAATTACCCGATACCGTGAAGTTAAAAGAAACCGAAGCAGAAGCTTATTCTGCCGTATGGGATCTTATGATCGAACTGGAGAAGAATCTCCCCATGGCGTACGTCTTCTATGGACAGGATTCTCTGGTTGAACATAATGAACGATATGATGAAATCGGTATTTTTCTTCCAAACTCTCTCTTTTTGAAGAATCTGGAAAGACACGTTGCCAAAGCAGAGGAAATCATATATGCAAAAAAATAATTATACTGAAATTATGGAAAAAAATCATATGGAAATTCCCTGGCATGATTATGCCAGAAAAGATAATGATATCTTAATCAACAATGCCGATCTGATTGAAAAGGCATCTGTCATAGGCCGCGTAGGTCTGATTATGCTTTCCTGCGGAACCGGTGCTTGGCGTGTTCGTACTTCTATGAACCGGCTTTCACAAGAATTAGGAGTGACCTGTACAGTCGATGTCGGCCTCATGTCCATTGAATTTAACTGTTTCGATGGAAATGACTGTGTCTCTCAGTCATTAAGTATTGCAAATACTGGTGTAAATACCTCCAAGCTTAATCGAATGGAACAATTTGTCAATAACTTTCCAATGGAAGAAGCTCATTTAACCGGTGAAGAGATTCATAATCGGTTAGATGAAATCGAAGAGATACATGCCCTTTACTCTCCCACCATACTGGGATTAGCAGCAGCTCTCGCATGTTGTGCATTCACATTTCTGCTTGGCGGTGGATTGGTAGAAATGGTTCTTGCCTTTATTGCAGCCGGCATAGGAAACCTGGTCCGCACCAAGTTGATCAAACATCACTATACCTTATTTTTAAATATCGCAATGTCAATTTCAGCAGCATGTCTGGCCTACGCACTATGCCTTAAACTGGCTGAAGTATTATTTCACCTTCCGGCTTTTCATGAAGCAGGATATATCTGCTCCATTTTATTCATTATTCCCGGTTTTCCTTTTATAACCAGTGGAATAGACCTTGCCAAGCTGGATCTTCGCTCCGGTCTTGAAAGACTTACCTACGCCATTATCATCATTCTTGTTGCAACCATGTTTGCATGGATCATGGCTCTGCTGTTGGACCTTCAACCCCTGACATTTACATCCATGAGCCTGAATCCAATCCTGCTTCTATGCCTGCGAATCATTGCAAGCTTCTGTGGAGTATTCGGATTCTCTATTATGTTCAACAGTACCATTCCCATGGCTGCCATTGCTGCATTGATTGGCGCCGTTGCCAATACATTTCGACTGGAACTTATTGACTTCACCGGTATGCCGCCGGCTGCTGCAGCATTCATCGGGGCTTTATCAGCCGGACTGCTGGCATCTGAGATCAAGAAGAACAATGGTTATCCAAGAATATCTTTAACTGTACCTTCCATTGTAATTATGGTACCTGGGCTTTATTTGTACCGTGCCATTTACAATTTTGGAATTATGTCCCTGACGGAAGCCGTTTCTTGGTTCACTTCCGCAATCATGATTATCATCATGCTTCCTCTGGGACTGATCTTTGCAAGAATATTAACTGATCGTACATTCAGATTTTGTACCTGATTCATTTACTTAAAGGAGGAAATAACAATGCTTACAGCAGTAACAGGAATCAATTGGGGTGACGAAGGAAAAGGTCGCGTCATCGACTTGCTTGCAGAGCAGGCAGATATTGTAGTCCGCTATCAGGGTGGAAATAACGCAGGTCATACAGTCGTTACCGACCAGGGCAAATTCGTATTGAATCTTCTTCCATCCGGCATATTACACCCCGATGTAGTATGCGTTCTTGGAGATGGTATGGTAGTGGACCTGGAACATCTTTCAAATGAAATCTCTCAAATACAGGCAAAAGGAATCACTGTTAACCCGGAACACCTGAAACTTTCAAAGAGAGCCACAATCTCTATGCCATGGCATAAAATTCAGGATGAACTGGAAGAAAACAGACTTGCCAAAACAGGCTCCGCTTTTGGCTCAACACGCCGTGGAATTGCTTATGCCTATAGTGATAAATATCGTAAAAAAACAATCCGTCTTGGCGATCTGCTCCATCTGAATGAAGAAAATATAAAATCCAGACTCAAAACCATGCTGGATGCAAAAAATCTGGAACTTGCAGGCTGCTATCATCAGGAACCTATGTCCTACCCTGCACTTTTATCCTGGTGTGAAAAGCAGGCTCTACAGTTTGCTCCATATATTACCGATACTAGCGATTATCTCAACGCCGCACTTGCCCAGGGTAAAAAAGTCGTGTTGGAAGCTCAGCTAGGTGCAATGAGAGACATTGATTATGGTATTTTTCCTTACACTTCAAGTTCTTCTACGATTTCTGCCTATGGTCCCATCGGTGCTGGTATCCCCGGACAGCCCCTCGATCACGTTGTCGGAGTCTTAAAAGCTTATTCAACCTGTGTTGGTGCCGGCCCTTTTGTTGCTGAAAAGGCAATGTCTGAAACCTGGCAGGAAATATTACGTCAGTCAGGTGGGGAATACGGTGCAGCTACCGGGCGTCCACGCCGTGTCGGTCCTTTTGATGCAGTCGCCAGCAGATATGGACTGAAATGCCAGAATGCTGATCTCATTGCCCTGACTAAACTGGATGTATTATGTACCATGAAAGAGATTCCTGTTATTACAGGATACAAAAAGGGCAATATTCAAATGACAGAGTTCGATCCTATGGAGAATCTGGAAGACTACACACCTATAATCGAAATGCTTCCCGGATGGAATACTGATATATCTGCATGCCGTTCTTATAAAGAATTGCCGGATAACGCAAAATCCTATATTGAAAAACTGGAACAACTGCTGCATCATCAGATTCAATTCATTTCTGTCGGTGCTGAACGAAATCAATATTTAACCAAAGGAGAATTGTTATGAGACATTTAATTGATCCACTTGATTTTACAGAAGAAGAAACAACCCGCATACTGGATCTGGCAGAACGTATCTCATTGTATCCCGATGCATACTGTCATGTTGCCGATAACAAGAAGCTCGCTACACTTTTCTATGAGCCAAGTACCAGAACCCGTTTATCTTTTGAGTCTGCCATGCTAAGCCTTGGTGGACAGACTCTTGGGTTCTCAGGTGCTGAGCAGTCAAGTTTCACCAAGGGCGAAACAGTAGCAGACACTGCACGCGTAGTAAGCTGTTACTCTGATATCATAGCTATGCGTCACCCCAAGGAAGGGGCTCCCCTGCGGGCATCTATGTATGCCAGCGTTCCTGTCATCAATGCAGGGGATGGTGGACATAATCATCCTACCCAGACGTTCATTGACCTTATGACTATTCGCCATCGTAAAGGACGTTTAAACAATCTGACCATAGGATTCTGTGGGGACTTGAAATTTGGCAGAACTGTACATTCCCTGGTAAACAGCCTGGTTCGCTATCCCGGTAACAGATTTTACTTTATCTCACCCGAGGAACTTCGCATCCCTGACTATATGATAGAAGAAACCTTAGTTCCAACCCAGACTCCTTACGAGGAAGTATCCAGTCTTGAAGAAACCCTTCCAAAACTTGATGTACTTTATATGACTAGAGTTCAAAAAGAACGTTTCTTCAACGAAGAGGACTATATTCGTCTGAAAGATACTTATATTCTTAACCGTGCAAAATTAGCTCTTGCAAAAGAAGATATGCCGGTTCTTCATCCTCTTCCAAGAGTTGATGAAATTTCAACTGACGTGGACGATAATAAAAGAGCCGCCTATTTTGAACAGGTTCAAAATGGCAAATACATACGTATGGCTCTCATTCTGGCATTACTGGAAATTACAGATCCATTAACAGGAAAGAAGGTACTCTGATGTTAAAAGTAGAATCCATACAAAACGGTGTTGTAATCGATCATATCCCCGTCGGTCAGGGAATGAATATCTACCAGTTACTTGATTTAGACTCCAATGCACAATCCATTGCACTGTTACAATCTGTAAAGAGTCATAAATATGGACTGAAAGATTTAATAAAAATAGAGGGAACTACCCTGCCTGAACGTCTGGACATTTTAGGATATTTGAATAAACAAATCACTCTGATTATAATCAAAGATGGAAAGGTAGAGAAAAAATACCACCCTATTCCACCAAAGATTCTAAAAAATGTAATAAGATGCAAAAATCCCCGCTGCATTACAAGCATTGAAGCAAACTGCAATCATATATTCCAACTGTCTTCTACCGGAAAATATCGCTGTTTGTATTGTATCAGGAAATCTCCGTCTGGCATTAATATACATTTATGTAAAAAGGTATCGAAACGTCAATATCGACACTTCGATACCTTTTTTATTTTATCCTCTTACCTGTAATGCTGCCGCTACCATATTTCTTAAGCTGGCATCGGTCTCTTCCCAGCCTCTTGTCTTCAATCCACAGTCAGGGTTTACCCATAACTTATCCGGGGCGATTTTCGTAAGCATGAGATTGAGTGCGGCTACAATCTCTTCTACAGATGGTACTCTGGGTGAATGGATATCATATACACCAGGTCCAACCTCTGTCTCGAAATGATGTTCTCTTAGAGAATCCAGAATCTGCAAGTCGGATCTGGATGCTTCAAAGGTGATCACATCTGCATCCATATCATCAATTGCAGGAATAATGTCTGTGAACTCACTGTAGCACATATGTGTATGAATCTGTGTCTCCGCTCTTACACCGCTGTGAGTCAGTCGAAATGCCGGGATTGCAAAGTCAAGATACTCTGTATACCAGTCTGATTTGCGAAGCGGTAACTTTTCTCTCAGTGCTGCTTCATCGATCTGTATCATTCTGATGCCATTTGCCTCCAGATCCTGTACTTCATCTCTGATTGCCAATGCAATCTGGGAGATAGATTCTTTTATAGAGATATCTTCTCTTGGGAAAGACCAGTTCAATATTGTAACAGGGCCTGTAAGCATACCTTTCATGACCTTATTCGTTAAGGACTGCGCATAGACTGACCATTCCACAGTAATCGGTTTCTTTCGATATACATCACCCCAGATGACAGGCGGCTTCACGCATCTTGTTCCATAGGACTGTACCCACGCCTTCTGAGTAAAGAGGAAACCTCCCAGTGCTTCACCGAAATACTCTACCATATCGTTTCGCTCATATTCACCATGCACCAGCACATCAAGCCCGATTTCTTCCTGCCAGGTCACACATTCTGCAATTTTCTTCTGATTAAACTCCTTATAAGCCTGTTCTGATATTTCTCCCTTACGGAAAGCCGCTCTGTTCGCCTTAACATCCTTCGTCTGAGGGAAGGAACCTATTGTTGTGGTTGGAAGCTTAGGCAAACCTAATACCTCTTTTTGTAACTTCTGACGCTCACTGCGCTTGGGAAGTCTGATATAATCACTCTCCGTTACACCCGCAAGTCTCTTCTTCACATCCTCATTCTGACAGTCTCTGTCATTTGCAAAAAGGTTCTGATTTGCCTGATATACTACATTCTGCGCATATTGTTCCGTATCTGCCAATACGCTCAATTCCTTTAATTCTACCAGTTTCTCCTCTGCATAGGCAAAATAGTTCTTATATTCCTGTGGTATTTTATCCTCATGCTTTAAGGTATATGGCACATGAAGCAGCGAACAGGAAGTGGATATTACCACATCAATGCTCTCCTCCTGCAACTGTCTGATAATCGTTAAGGTTTTGTCATAGTGATTCTTCCAGATGTTTTTTCCATTGACCAATCCCGCAAATAATTTCTTATCCTGTGGGAAACCATATTTTTCAACGAGTGCAGCCGTTTCTTTGCCCTCTATAAAATCCAGTCCGATTCCTGCAAAAGGCATCTGAATCAAATCAGAATAAATATCTCTCACATCTCCAAAATATGTCTGACACAGGATCTGGCACTTCTCTGCACAGGGAAGTACTGCGTCATAAATCTTATGAAATAAAGCCACGTCCTCATTTGACATATCCCGCACAAGAGCAGGCTCATCGAACTGCAGCCATGCAATCTGCTTCTCTTCGCATCTGTTCACCAGTGCCTTATAGGCATCTATGAATGCATCCACATAATCCTCTGCTGTCTTTGCTCCAGTATAACGACACAGCTTTAACATCGTATATGCACCTGTCACAATTGGCTTTGTCTCAATTCCAAGCGCCAGGGCTTCCTCATATTCCTTCCACAGTTTATCCCCTGTAAGGCTGATGACCGTATCGTCCTCTACTTCCGGGACGATATAATGATAGTTCGTGTTGAACCATTTCT
>ENA-ORTW01002397-ORTW01002397.1-human-gut-metagenome-genome-assembly--contig:-NODE-2397-length-17484-cov-12.738252_pt1 | contig 17484 bp, 17 predicted proteins | sample MGYA00242072_ERZ509193 | MGnify/ENA primary metagenome ERZ509193 (study PRJEB26280, sample SAMEA2338813) | human gut metagenome | biome: human gut; feature: human-associated habitat; material: faeces... | reverse complement strand
CCGCCATCATCCACGGCGGCCCCTTTGCCAACATTGCCCACGGCTGCAACAGCGTCATGGCCACCAAGCTCAGCCTCTCACTGGCCGATTACGTCATCACGGAGGCAGGCTTCGGTGCAGATCTGGGTGCCGAGAAGTTCCTGGATATCAAGTGCCGCTATGCCGGCATCGCCCCCAGCGCCTGCGTGCTGGTGGCCACTGTCCGTGCCCTCAAGAGCCACGGCGGCGTTGCCAAGGCTGACCTGAACCAGCCGAATCTCGAGGCTGTCAAGGTTGGTGCCTCCAACCTTGTGCGCCACATCGACAACCTGAAGAACGGCTTTGGCCTGCCTGTGGTGGTGGCCATCAATGCCTTCCCCACCGACACCCCGGAGGAGCAGGCATACGTTGAGCAGGTCTGCGCCGAGCAGGGCGTGCCCTGCGTCCTGAGCGAGGTGTTTGCCAAGGGCGGCGAGGGCGGCAAGGCTCTGGCCGAGAAGGTGCTGGAGGTCATGGAGGATCGTCCCATCCAGTACGTCTACCCGCTGGAGATGCCCCTGAAGCAGAAGGTGGAGGCCATCGCCAAAAAGATCTACCGTGCCGACGGTGTGAATTTCAGCGCCGCCGCTTCCAAGACGCTGGCCGAGCTGACCGAAATGGGTTACGGCGACCTGCCGGTCTGTATCGCCAAGACCCAGTACAGTTTCAGCGATAACGCCAAGCTGACGGGTGCGCCCACCGGCTTTACCATGGAGGTGCGGGAAGTCCGCCTTGCCGCTGGTGCCGGTTTCGTGGTGGTCATCTGCGGCAACATTATGACCATGCCCGGCCTGCCCAAGAAGCCCGCCGCCGTCAATATCGACGTGGATGCCGAAGGCAAGATTACGGGACTGTTCTGATTGAAAAAATATGAAGTCCCATGTCCGCACCGTTAAGGTGCTGGGTATGGGACTTTTTAGCTCAACAAATCGGAAGCGGTGGAGAAAAAGATGAAAGCTTACCACATGAGTCAGACACTGCAAGTTGGGGATAAATTAAAAGCTGGATACAAGAGAAATGAAATTCGTTGTAGAGAGGTTATCAGCACATTAGAACAATCTGAACAGTGTCTCGAAACAACGATTGCGTCGATGAAATTGCAAGGTGATGAATGGCGTGAATATGTAAAATGGTGTGTTGAAGGAATCTTTGAATTTGTAAGAGAAACCGAATTTTCTTTTCTTCCAAGCCGTTTAAATTGCAGCTACTATTTCGACAATATTGAATATTATAAAGTGTTATATGAAGCTGGCTGGGCTCAGAAATCGGAAGAAGAGAGAGCGCAAATTCGACTTTTTGAGGTTGACCTTGAAGAAGAGAAACCTACAAAATATGATATGCTTCTTTTCGATGAAGCTTTTGATGTTATGTTGAACACAAAAAATATAAAGGGTGTAGTAGAATGCGCCCGAAAATATTTTTCTGGAGAATGTAGCAATAACCCTGTTTGGGAAATTATGAGTGACAAACCGGCGATAGCAACAAAAGATATAACGGAAATCTTACTTGATTGCCTTGGCCGGGTCAAACAATGAAAACATTTAGTTTTATTGTTTGGCAAATCAAAATACCATTCTATGAAATCCCTGTGTTAGGCCACTCTCCCTTTTCTATATACAAATCAACTATAAGATGTTATGCAGAAATTATTCTGAGGCTGAAAGTTTCCAGTGATCTGGAAGAATACAAAAACTCTATTATCACGATGTGGAGCATCAGCCAGAAACGCTTCCGCCGTCTTTTGCGTCAGAGTGAGATACTTTACAAAAAGGGATAAATGTGGTATCCTAAACATAGGATAAGAAAGGTATTTGAGGTGGTCAATTTCGTGGCAGCCACACGCCGATGGTAACGACAAGGGCTTAGGCTCTGAGAGATGCAGGAGAACGCCACGCCTGCCAAATACCAATCGATGGGGAACGGTTTAGATGCCGTTCCCCGTTCCTGTTTGTATGACAAAACCGCCCTTCCGGTTTGATACCGGAAGGGCGGTTTTTCTATGTGAGTATTCAGCTTAAGCCGTCTGTTGGCCCACGGTGTGGGTGGCGAGATATTCCACCCAGGCGGGGTAGCCCTCGGGCTTGATGTGGATGCCGTCAGGCTGCGCGTACTCGGCTTTCAGGTCGCCATTGTCATCAGCAAGGGCTTCCCACAGGTTGAGGAAAGCGCAATTCTTTTCCAGCGCAATGGCAGCCAGCTCATTGTTGATCTCGCACAGCCGCTCTTTGTACAGGCCGGGATGGCTGCTGCGCACCTCGGGCCGGACAGGCGTGATGGACTGCACGTAGATCTGCGTGTTGGGCAGGGCCTGGGAGATCATATCCAGCATGAGCCGGTAGTAGGTGAGAAAGCTGGAATAATCCCCGTCCCGGTTGAGCACGTTGGTACCCAGCAGGATATACAGCACCGGGGGCTGCCGGGCTGTCAGCACCTCCATGGGGACCTCGGTGCCGCCATCGGAGCGCTTGCAGGTGGTGCCATTGACCACGACGCTGGGGTTTGCGCCCCGGTAGGCGCAGAAAGAGGCCTCCGGCAGGCCGCTGGAATAGATCTGCATCCCCTGCGTCAGGCTGTCGCCCAGAAAACAGACGTTGGCAAAATAACTGCGGTCCACGGCGGTGGTGCGGTCCAGCGCGGCCAGCCGGAAATCCATGGCGGTGGACCCGGCAGAGGTGGTCTGCACGGTCAGCCGCCGCGCGGGCGTGTAGCTGATGGTGTTCCACTCGCTGCTCTGCAGCTCCTGCTGGAAGATGGTCGGACCCTGCACGGCGGCAGGGCTCTGCTCCCGGTGGAGGCGCTTCCACAGCAGGCCTACGGCGCTGAGCAGGATGAGCAGCACCAGCAGCCCGGCAACGGCAAAATTCCTGCGCCAGCGCTTGCGCAGGATGCGGCGGCGGTATTCCTGATAATCGGCCATAAAAACACCCGGCTTTCTTTGTGTTCGTTACCCTCATTATACAGCACCCGGCGGGGCCGTGCAAGTGGGCCGTGCTACTTTACGGCGGCAGATGCTTTGTGGTATAATCATCATGGTTTAGTATGAAATAAAGCCCTCTCAGTCTCGCTTACGCTCGCCAGCTCCCCCAAAGGGGGAGCCAATGCATCTGACAGATATAGAATGCAGATTTGCTGTATTTCAGATTGAGGCAGGATTGCCTCTCCCTTCGGGAGAGGTGGCATTGCAAAGCAATGACGGAGAGGGTTGATGAAAGCAGGAATCAAAATTTATGCTGCAAAACCCTGAATTGCATTATCTGGACAACGCCGCCACCACCATCGTGGCCCCGGAAGTGGCGGATGTCATCAACAAGGCCATGCGGGAGCACTGGGCCAACCCGTCCAGCCTGTATGCCCCCGGTGCCCGGAGCGAGGAAGCCCTGAACGCCGCCCGCGCCGCCGTGGCCCGCACCCTGGGCTGCAAGAGCCGGGAGCTCTATTTTACCTCCTGCGGCAGCGAGAGCAACAACATGGCCCTGCTGGGCGCGGCCCTGACCCGCAGGTTCGGCAAGGGCATCGTGGTGTCCGGCTTTGAGCACCCCAGCGTGCAGAAGCCGCTGGAGCGTCTGGCCGCCATGGGCTATGATGTGACCGTGGTGGACCCCGGCCCGGACGGCACGCTGGACATCGACCGGATGCTGGAGCATGTGGACAAAAACACCATCCTTGTGGCCTGCATGATGGTCAACAACGAGGTCGGTACTCGGAACGATGTGGAGCGTCTGGCCGCAGAGGTCAAGCGCCGCAACAGCCGCACCATCGTCCATGTGGATGCCGTGCAGGCCTGGATGCGGGTGCCCATCAAGTTGGCGAACATCGACACGCTGGCTGTCAGCGGCCACAAGATCCACGCACCCAAGGGCATTGGTGCGCTCTACCTGAGCGACAGCCTGTATCAGGCGTTCCAGGCTCCCTATCTGGGCGGCGAGCAGGAGCGGGAGAAGCGTCCCGGCACCGAGAACCTGCCCTATGCGCTGGGCCTTGCTGCCGCGGCCACCCGCCTGAACAAGACCATGAAGAGCCGGGATGCTGCTGTGCGCGCCCTGAACCTGCGCCTGCGGGAAGGGCTGAAAGCCTTTCCGGAGGTGGTCATCAACAGCCCGGACAATGCGGTGCCCGAGGTGCTGAACTTCAGCGAGAACTGCATCAAGAGCGAGACCATGCTGGCCCATCTGGCACAGCAGCAGGTCTATGTCTCCTCGGCCAGTGCCTGCGGCCGGGGGCAGCCCAGCCACACCCTTGCCGCCATGGGCAGGGATCCGCTGGCCATTGATACGGCCATCCGCGTGTCCTTCTGTGCGGACAACACCCCCGAGGATGTGGACGCATTCCTCAACGCCTTCGAGGACGGAATGAAGCATTTACAGAGAATCAAAAAGTAAAAAAGGAAAGCATCCTCACCCTCTCAGGCCGCTCCGCGTCCAGCTCCCCCAAAGGGGGAGCTCTTGACAAAACCGGAAACTTTGCGTGGAATGCCAAGGCCTCCCACTTTGGGGGAGGTGGCAGCGCGTCAGCGCTGACGGAGAGGGTGAGCCAGCTATAATTAAGGAGAACTCTATGCGTGAAATTATTATGGGCTATCAGGGTGAGATGTCCCTGAAGGGCCTGAACCGCAACCAGTTTGAGTCGGCTATGATGAAGATCCTGCGCTACCGACTCAAGACCGTGGGCAAGTTCAAGGTGTACTGCACCCAGTCTACCTTTTATATGGAGCCCGAGGAAGAAGACGTGGACATGGATCTGGCCTTTGACCGGGTGCGCACCGTGTTTGGTCTGGCGGCGCTGAGCCGTGCCGTGGTCTGCGAAAAGGACTTTGATACCATCTGCCGGACTGCGGAGGAGTATCTGGGCGACAGCCTGCACGGCATCAAGACCTTCAAGGTGGAGGCCCGCCGTTCGGATAAGACCTACCCCATGACCAGCCCTGAGCTGATGCGGGAGCTGGGCGCTTATCTGCTGGGGCTGCACAACTACCTGCGGGTGGATGTGAAGAACCCCCAGTTCAAGGTCATTGTGGAAATTCGCGATTACGGCGCGTATATTCACGGCCCGAAAATACCCGGAGAGGGCGGCCTGCCTGTGGGTACCTCCGGTCGTGCCCTGAATATGCTCTCCGGCGGCATCGACAGCCCGGTGGCCGCTTACCGGATGGCAAAGCGCGGTCTGGCCCTGGATCACATCCATTTTGCGTCCCCTCCGTATACTTCTGAGCGCGCAAAACTGAAAGTTAAAGCTCTGGCCCAGAAGATCACCCCCTATACCGGCAGCTCCAACTTGTTTGTGGTGCCCTACACCAAGCCGCAGGAGTATATCCGGGACAATGCCCCCGATGTGCTGTTCACGGTGCTGATGCGCCGCAGCATGATGCGCATTGCCAATCGTATTGCCACCAGACAGGGCTGCGAGGCCCTCATCACCGGCGAGAGTCTGGCTCAGGTGGCAAGCCAGACCGTCAAGGCCCTGCAGTGCACCGATGCCGCCCAGGATCTGCCCATCCTGCGCCCGCTGATCGGCATGGACAAGACCGAGATCATCGAGACCTCCCGCCACATTGGCACCTACGAGACCAGCATCCTGCCCTATGAGGACTGCTGCACCATCTTCACCCCGCCGCACCCGAAGATCCGCCCCGAGCTGGCAGAGATCCTGGAGGCCGAAGCCGCCATGCCCGGTCTGGCAGAGCTGGAGGCCGAAGCTGCTGAGAACACCGAGCGGATCCGCATCCGCATTACGGACGAGATCGAGTTTGAGGGGTGAGCGGCATGACAGCGGAGATCATCAGTGTGGGCACCGAGCTGCTGCTCGGCAACATCCTCAACACCAATGCCCAGTACCTGAGCCGGGAGCTTGCTGAGCTGGGCATTACGGTCCAGCGGGAGAGCACCATCGGCGACAATCAGGGGCGGCTGGCGGACTTCGTCAACGAGGCAAAGAACCGCTGTGACCTGCTGGTATTCACCGGCGGTCTGGGCCCCACGGCAGACGACCTGACCAAGGAGACCGTTGCCGCCTGCTATGGCGATACGCTGGTCTTTGACGAGAGCGAGTGGGAGAAGATCACCGGTTATTTTGCCCGCTCCGGCCGGGTGGCCACCCCCAACAACCGCAAGCAGGCCATGGTGCCCGTAAAGGGGCGTAAGATCATCAACCACCACGGCACCGCCCCCGGTGCATGGTTTGAGCAGGAGGGCCGCTGTGCTGTCCTGATGCCGGGCGTGCCCAGCGAGATGAAGGCTATGTGGAACGAGAGCGTCCGTCCCCTGCTGATGAAGCGTCAGAACTGCACCCTGCACTCTGTCACCCTGCGGGTGCTGGGCGGCGAGAGCAGCCTGGAATATCAGGTGCGTGATCTGCTGGAAAACGCCAATCCGACTGCTGCCATCTACTGCAAGACTGGTGAGTGCGAGATCCGCATCACCGCCCGGGCTGCTTCCGATGCGGAAGGCGAAAAAATGTGCCGGGAATATGCCAAAAAGTTCTATGATCTGCTGGGCGATGCGGTGTATGATGAGGATGTGGCCGGGCTGGAGGAGACACTGGTGCGCACCTTAAAGGAAAAGGGGCTCACCCTCTCCACCGCCGAGAGCTGCACCGGCGGGCTGATCGCACAGCGCATCACCTCGGTGCCGGGCTCCAGCGAAGTGTTCGGCTACGGCTTTGTGACCTATTGGGAGGCCGCCAAGGCCAGGCTGGTGGGCGTGGAACCGGATGTCATTGCAAAGTACAATGTGGTGTCGGCCCCCGTGGCCGCCCAGATGGCGCTGGGGGCCGCGCAGGCCGCCGGTGCTGAGATCGGCATCAGTGTGACCGGCGTGGCCGGGCCGACCGGTGGAGATGCCCTCCGCCCGGTGGGCACGGTGTATCTGGGCGCGGCCCGGGGCGAGACGGTGTATGTGAAAAAGCTGTCCGTCTCCCGGCCCGACCGTGCATTGGTGCGTGCCCGTGCCGCCCAGGCCGCCCTGGAGCTGGCCCTGCGGCTGGCACAGGGAAAAGTTCCCGCAGGCACAGAGCCCCTTGCCCGGGACGCACAGCACAGCGCCGAAGCGCTGGACAAGCTGAACGAGGTGTTCCTGGGCCACTAAAAGGCAGGGGGAATGCAGGGTGACACAGCAACAGGAGACCGGGTGTGTGCTGCGGCTGTTTGGTGCGCAGTCCACAGCGGTGGGCAAAACGGTGGAAAACTTTCCGCCCCAGTGGCGGGCCGCAGCCCAGTGGAAGAGCCGGGGCGCGGAAACGCTGGTGGCCCTGCAGGCGCAGAGCCCTTCCGGGCTGAAAAAGGCCGCGCAGGCCCTGCGGCAGGCGTTTTCGGCAGACCTGTACGGGGCAGGAGAGACCACTCTGCCTGCCGCCGTGGTGGAGGCGCTGGAACGGCACGATAAGTTGCTCATCTGCGCGGATGCTGCCGCCGGTGCCCTGCTGGAAGCCCGGTTCGAGAACCTGCCCGGGGCCGAGAAGGTCTTTGATTTTGGCGCGGTGAGCTATGCCAACCCCAAGACCTGCCCACTGATCGAAAAGCGTGCCCGTGCCCGCCTGCCCAAGGACTGCACCGACCCGCTCCGGCAGGCGCTGGCCCGGGCTCAGGCTGCCCGCCGCGTGGTGGGGGCGGATCTCTCTGCCGCCTGTGCCGAGCGGGAAAATGATTGTGTGCTGGTGCTCAGCTGCAGGAAGGGCTGCTTTCTGCGCACCGTCCCGGCGGGGGAGAACCCCGCCCTCTGGCTGCTGGATATCATCCGGCGCACGGCGGCAAACAAGCCTCAGGCTGAGGGGACAGGCTTCCTGCCTGCCCGCAGGGCTGCAAAGAAGGATGTTCTGCCCAGCCCCCAGCCCAAGCGGCATCCCCTGCGCCGGGTGTGCATGACGCTGCTGGTGCTGGCTCTGCTGGCGGCTCTCGCTGCGGTGGGGGCGTGGAAATATACCAACGGCAATTTCTACGCCCTGCCGGAACAGCTGCGCGCTCTGCTGACGGAGCATGTTCCCCGCCCGGGGGCGACATTGGTATAGGACCGACCCTCTCCGTCATTGCTGCGCAATGCCGAAGAGGGTCTTTTTTTTCTAAATTAACAGAAAGTTCACCCAAAAAACAGATAAAATCTATCCATCGGGTTTGACGGGTTTTCAGCTTTGGTGTATCATATAAACAGTATGTGGTTTTTCCGCTGTTGGGCGGCCTGCCGCCCCGATTTTTGATAGATGAGGTGTAACAATGTCCCTTGCTGAAAAACTCTTTGGCAGCTTCTCTGACCGGGAGCTGAAAAAGATCAATCCCATTACCAAAAAGGTGCTGGCACTGGAAACAAAGTATCAGCCGATGTCCGATGCCGAGCTGCAGGCGCAGACCCCGGCCCTGAAAGAGCGGCTGGCAAACGGCGAGACGCTGGATGATATCCTGCCCGATGCCTTTGCTGTCTGCCGCGAAGCTGCCTGGCGTGTGCTGGGCATGAAGCACTTCCCTGTGCAGATCATGGGCGGCATTGCCCTGCACCGCGGCTCCATTGCCGAGATGCAGACCGGTGAAGGCAAGACCCTGGTGGCCACCCTGCCCGCCTACCTGAACGCCCTGACCGGCGAGGGCGTGCACATCGTCACCGTCAACGATTACCTGGCCAAGCGCGACAGCGAGTGGATGGGCAAGCTCTACCGTTGGCTGGGCCTGAATGTCGGCCTGATCGTGCAGGGCATTGATGGCGATGCCCGCCGCCGTGCCTACAACGCCGATATCACTTACGGCACCAACAATGAGTACGGCTTCGACTACCTGCGCGACAACATGGTGACCTATAAGGACAACATGGTGCAGCGCGGCCACGCCTTTGCCATCGTCGATGAGGTGGACTCCATCCTGATCGATGAGGCCCGCACCCCTCTGATCATCTCCGGCAAGGGCGAGGATTCCTCCAGCCTGTACACCCAGGTGGACCGCTTCGTCCGCACCCTGCACAAGAGTGTGGTGGTCGAGCTGGAAGATAAGGTGGAGACCGATGAGCAGACCGACGGCGATTATGTCGTGGACGAAAAGCACAAGACCTGTACCCTGACTGCCAAGGGCATCCAGAAGGCCGAGGAATACTTCAAGGTCGAGAACCTGGCCGCTGCTGAGAATATGACCCTGGCTCACCACATCGATCAGGCCATCAAGGCTTACGGCGTGATGCAGAAGGATATCGACTATGTCGTGAAGAACGGCGAGGTCATCATTGTGGATGAGTTCACCGGCCGCCTGATGATCGGCCGCCGCTACAACGAGGGCCTGCATCAGGCCATTGAGGCCAAGGAGGGCGTGAAGATCGCCGCCGAGAGCAAGACGCTGGCGACCATCACCTTCCAGAACTATTTCCGCATGTACAAGAAGCTGTCCGGTATGACCGGTACCGCCAAGACGGAAGCCACCGAGTTCACCGAGATCTACGGCCTGAACATCGTCACCGTGCCCACCAACCGCCCCAACATCCGCAAGGATTACCCGGACGCGGTCTACAAGACCGTCAACGGCAAGTACAAGGCTGTCATTGAGCAGGTGCTGGAATGCCACAAGAATGGCCAGCCGGTTCTGGTGGGTACCGTCAGCGTGGAAAAGAGCGAGACGCTGGCCAAAATGCTGCAGAAGTACACCCGCGATTTCAATGTCCTGAACGCCAAGAACCACGAGCGCGAGGCTGAGATCGTGGCGCAGGCCGGCAAAAAGGGTGCCATCACCATTGCCACCAACATGGCAGGCCGTGGTACCGATATCATGCTGGGCGGCAACGCCGAGTTCATGGCCAAGGCCCAGATGCGCAGGGAACACTTCTGTGAGAACCTGCTCGACCCCGAAAAGCCGCAGGATGCCGACCCGAATGCGGTGGAGCTCCTGCTGACCGAAGCCGACGGCCACGGCGACACCAACGATGAAAAGATCCTGGCGGTGCGGAAACGGTTTGAGGAGCTGTATGCCCAGTACAAGCCGGCCATCAGCGCCGAGGCAGAGGAAGTGCGCAAGGCCGGTGGTCTGTTCATCATCGGTACGGAGCGGCACGAGAGCCGCCGCATTGATAACCAGCTGCGCGGCCGTGCAGGCCGTCAGGGCGACCCCGGCGCGTCCCGCTTCTACCTGAGCCTGGAAGATGACCTGATGCGCCTGTTCGGCGGTGACCGCGTTTCCAACCTGATGGATACCCTCAAGCTGGACGAGGATACCCCCATTGAGAACCGGATGATCACCAGCACGCTGGAGAGCGCCCAGAAAAAGCTGGAGGGCCGCAACTTTGAGATCCGTAAGAACGTGCTGAAGTACGACGACGTGATGAACCAGCAGCGCGAGATCATCTATGGCCAGCGCCGCAAAGTGCTGGACGGTGAGGATATCAGCACCGAGATGCACAACATGCTGCGGGAGAACATTGATTCCAGCTGCAAGCAATTCCTGGCCGGAGATGTGAAGGACGAGTGGGACTTTGGTGCCCTGCGCCGCCACTATCAGGGCTGGCTGACCACCGATGCCGACTTCCACTACACTGTGGCCGATTACGACAGCCTCTCCCAGAAGGGAATAGCCGATCTGCTCTACGACCGCGGAATGCAGATCCTGCAGGCCAAGGAGGTGCGGTACGGCGCACCGGTCATGCGTGAGCTGGAGCGCATCTGCCTGCTCAAGTGCGTGGACCGGATGTGGATGGATCACATCGACAATATGGACCAGCTGCGTCAGGGCATTTCCCTCCGCGGCTACGGCCAGAAGGATCCCGTGGTGGAGTACCGCATCGAGGGCTTTGACATGTTCGACCAGATGGTGGATTCCATCCGGGAGTCCAGCATCAAGATGCTGCTGACCATCGAGGTGCGGCAGGCCGGTGCAGCCCCCAAACGGGAGCAGGTGGCCAAGCCCACCGGCGAGGGCTTTGTACCCGGCAACGGTGCGCCCGGTGTCAAGGGTGCCCCCAAGGGCCAGCCTGTCCGGGTCATCAAGATCGGCCGCAATGATCCCTGCCCCTGCGGCAGCGGCCTCAAGTGGAAAAAGTGCACCTGCGCCCAGTACCACCCCGAAGGAAGCAATGGCGGGGAAAACTGAGATGGTAACTAAAAATAGTTGCAAATAGAGAAAAACGTGCTATACTGGAAGTAGGATGCGGATATGGGGCAGAAAGAAAAGCTGATCGAGCGGCTGAAAGCCAAGCCAAAGACTTTTACCTTTGATGATGCCGAAAGCCTGCTGCGATATTTTGGGTATGAGCGCTCCAACAAGGGCCGTACCAGCGGTTCCCGCATTGTGTTCGTATCGGAACAGTATCCACCGATCTTGATGCATAAACCCCATCCCCGAAAAGAACTGCTGGAATATCAGGTCAAGCAATTGATTCAAATTCTGGAACAGGAGGGACTTCTGTGAATAACACGATGGAGTACAAGGGCTATGTTGGCAGTGTGGAGTTCTCGGAGGAAGATGGCCTGTTTTATGGCAAGGTCATGGGGATCCGGGCTCTGATCTCTTATGAGGGCAGCACCGCTGCAGAGCTGGTAAATGATTTCCACGGTGCAGTGGATGATTATCTGGCATTGTGCGAGGAAAAACACACCGAACCGGAACGTGCCTATAAGGGAAGCTTCAATGTCCGCATTTCCCCGGAATTGCACAAGCAGGCGGTCATTTTTGCAATGGCCCACAATATGAGTCTGAACAGTCTGGTGGAAAATTCCATTGAGCAGGCTGTCCATGCAGGCTGAAAATCAAACAGAACGGGAGCTGACTGAAATGTTGACTGCAAAAGAACTGCTGGGCCGTGCCCAGGCGCTGGAACCCCAGCTGGTGGAGTGGCGGCGCACCCTGCACCGTCACCCGGAGGTGGGCTTTGATCTGACCCAGACCAAGGCACTGGTGAAAAAGGCCCTGACCGAAATGGGCTACGAGCCCAAGGATTGCGGCAAGGCCGGTGTCATTGCGCTGGCAGGCGGCAAAAAGCCCGGCAAGACCATCCTGCTGCGGGGCGATATGGATGCCCTGCCCATTCAGGAGGAATCCGGTGTGGATTACGCTTCCGAGGTGCCGGGCAAGATGCACGGCTGCGGCCACGATATGCACACGGCAATGATGCTGGGTGCTGCCCAGCTGCTCAAGGAGCACGAGGACGAGATCGAGGGCACCGTCAAGCTGGAGTTCCAGCCCGCCGAGGAGATCTTCCAGGGCTCGCCCGATATGATCGCCAACGGCCTGCTGGAAAACCCCAGCGTGGATGCGGCAGTCATGTTCCATGTGCTGGGCGGAATGCCCATCCCCGCCGGTGTGGTGCTGGTGCCTGCCTGCGGCGGCATCACCATGGCAAGCTGTGAGCAGTATCACATCATTGTCCACGGAAAGGGCGGTCACGGTTCCATGCCGGAAAAGTGCATCGACCCCATCACGGCGGCGGCGCACATCCACATTGCCCTGCAGGAGATCAACAGCCGGGAGCTGGATGCCCACAGCTTTGGCGTGTTCACCACCGGCCGCTTCCAGGCAGGCGCGGCCTCCAATGTCATCCCGGACAGCGCGGAGATGTGGGGCACCATCCGCACCACCGACCCCGAGGGCGCAGTGACAGAGCTGCTGCACAAGCGGATGACCGAGATCGTACAGGGGGTGGCCACGGCCTACCGCTGCACCGCCGAGATCACCTTCAGTGATTACTGCCCCTGCATGGTGGTGGACAAGGAGCTTGCCGGCAACGCCCTGACCTATATGGGCGAGCTGCTGGGCAAGGGTGCAATGGATATGATCCCGATGACCGGCGGCAAGCCCGGCGGCGGCAGCGAGGATTTCGCGTTCGTCAGCCATGAGGTGCCCACCGTGAGCATGTTCCTGACGGCGGGCAACGCCAACGAGGGCTACACCTACGGCCAGCATCACCCCAAGGTGAAGTTTGATGACAGTGTCCTCTTTGAGGGCAGCGCGGCCTATGCCTATATGGCCCTGCGCTGGCTGCAGGAGCACAAGTGATCGGATAAAAACAAAGACCTCCTCTGGAAAACGGCCAGAGGAGGTCTTTCTATATTATGGGCAAAAAGGCCGAGCAACGGAAAAGCCTTTGCCTTATGAATCTGTCTTGTCTGCCTGCTCGATCAGGCTTCCAGGAACACTTTGCGCAGGGAGGTGTTGGTCTCCACGATCTTCACCAGCAGCACGCCCAGCACGGTGCAGCTGATGAGCTCACCGATGCCGACGGAGATGCCGTTGGTGATGCAGGCCAGCCACAGCGGAGCAGAGGAAGAAGGATCGGGGAACATGACGGCGATCTCAATGCCGATGATGACCGCATTGAAGAGCACGGGCGGCAGGGAAGGCACGATGGCCAGACCCTTGAAGCGGACGTTCCGCAGTTTGTAAGTCACAACACAGGCCAGCAGGGTGGCCAGGGTGCCAAAGATAACATCCACGATGGTGGAGCCCAGCAGGTTTGCCAGGAAGCAGCCCAGCACCACGCCCACGATGTACTCGGCACCGAACACGGGCAGCAGGCAGAGGGCCTCGGCAACACGCACCTGCACCGCACCGTAGGAGAACGGCTGCAGCGCCATGCAGAGCACCACATAGAGAGCTGCGACCACAGCGCAGCGGGCCAGTTTGCGGACAGTAAAATTCTGATTCATAACAATACTCCGGCGGATGAATTTTGACCGCACAGGGACCGCCAGCCCTATGGGTTTGGCCCGGCATGGTTCGAGACACGCCGGGGAGCCTAAAATCCTAAGTTGCTCTTTCAGGTTGCCGCGCAAAAGCACAGCAAAAGGGAGTATAGCATAAATTGCCGCAAAATGCAACGGCCTGCAAACAAAAAAGAACTGCCGCGGCGGGCAGTTCTCAGAAAAAACTCAGCGTGCGTGGCCAACGTAGACCAGAGCAATGGTATCGGGGCCGGTGTTGGCGGAAACAACGCCGCCCAGCGGGAAGGTAATGAGCGGGTCTTTGCCGAACGCCTTGCGGCAGGCCTTAATCAGATCATCCTTCTGGGGGATGTTGGTGTGGCCGATCATATAATCAAAGTCCTCCACACCCTCGCTGCGCTTTTTGGCCAGCTCCACCATGGCGGGCACGACCTTGTCATCGCCGCGCACCTTGGCCTCCACCTTGGTCTTTCCGTCGATCAGGGTGATGATGGGGCGGATGCCCATCAGCTCGCCCATGACAGCGGCGGCGGCAGAGATGCGGCCGCTCTTCTTCATCTGCTTCAGGCTGTAAGGTCCGAGAACGATCTCCATCTTGTCCATCTGGGTCTCGAACTCCTGAATGACGTGGCTGATCTCCGCGCCGTTCTGCAGCTTGCGCGCCATCTCGCAGACATACCAGCCAAAGGGCATGGAGTAGGTGTGCGGGTCCAGCAGATGGATCCGCAGGTGGTGCTCCGGGCGCTCTTCCCGCAGCATCCCCTGGGCCATCACAGCGTTGTTGTAGGTGGAGGAGCCGCTGCGGTTGATGGGTACATGGATCACATCGGTGTAGCCCTCGTCCACATACTGGCAGTACTTTTCGCAGAACTGGATGGGGGTGATGGCAGCCGTGGAGGGAATGCCCTTGGCGGCGCGCATCTTTTCGTAGAACTCCTCATTGGTGCAGCTCTCACGCTCGATATAGTCTACATCATCCAGCAGGATGTGAAAGCTCATAATATCAATGCCGTACTTCTCGGCCAGCTCCTGCGGAATATCGCAGGAGGAATCGGTCAGGATCGCGATCTTGCTCATAATGTCCCTCATTTCCATTCGTATTCTCGCAGGCGGCCATGGTCCAGCAGCTCCGGGAAATCCCACTGGCGCAGGACCTCGTACACACCCACAGCCACGCTGTTGGAAAGGTTCAGGCTGCGGCAGGTATCCCGCATGGGCATCCGGATGCAGTGCTCCTGATTGGCCGCCAGCAATGCCTCAGGCAGGCCGGCATCCTCCCGCCCGAACACAAGGTAGGCCCCGTCCGGGTACTGGATGTCGGTGTAGCGCTGGGGCGCTTTGGTGGTAAAGTAGTAGAATGGGCCTTTGTTCCGGGCAAAGAAATCCTCCAGCCCATCATAATAGTTGATGTCGAGGTAGTGCCAGTAGTCCAGCCCGGCATGCTTGAGCTTTTTGTCATCAATGGCAAAGCCCATGGGCCCCACCAGATGCAGGCGGCAGGCCGTGCAGGCACAGGTGCGGGCCACGTTGCCGGTGTTCTGGGGGATGCGCGGCTCCACCAGAACGATGTTCAGGGTCGGTTTTTCGCTCATGGCGGCCTCCTCAGTCACTCCAGCTCACCGGGCAGAGCCGGGGCAGCAGGGGCTCGAACCAGACACCGTACCGGGTATCCTGATCGGCGGGGGTCTGCTGAATGGCCAGCGAGACGAACTCGGCGGCGTTGTCGGCAGCGGCGCTCAGGGCGTTGCCCTGGATCAGCGAGCCAATGAGCACGGCACCGTACAGATCGCCCGTGCCCGGGAAGCTGCGGCTGATGTGCAGTTTTTTGATGACGAAGCGCTCGCGGCCGGAGCCTGCGCAGCCGATGTACTTGCCCAGTGCAAGGCCGGTGACCACCGCGCTGGGGGCCAGCGTCAGCAGCTCGTCGGCCAGCGCCTGAGCGGAAGCGTCATCGAACGCGTCGGTGGTCTGGGGCTCCCGCTCCAGCAGCAGGGCGGCCTCGGTGGCGTTTGGCAGGATCAGGTCTGCCCGGCGGCAGAGCCCGCGCATCCGGTCGATGAGAGCCGGGGTCACTGTGGAGTAGGCCTTGCCGTTGTCCCCCATCACAGGGTCCACCACCTTGCGGGCAGCGGGCCAGAGATCGAACGCCTTTTCGGCCAGCGCCACCTGCTCCTCGCCGCCTAAGTAGCCGGTGTAGATACAGTCAAACTCCACACCCAGCTCCCGGTAGTGCTTCAGAGCGGCCAGCCCGTAGGCGGCACCGTCCAGCCGTGCCGGTGTGCCCAGACCGCCCGTGTGGGTGGAGAGCACCACAGTGGGCAGGGCCACAGGCTGGCAGCCCATAACGGACAGCACCGGCAGGATGACCGCCAGGCTGCACCGGCCCATGCCGGAGAGGTCGTGAATGCAGAGAATTTTTTTCGGTTCAGTCGGTTTCAACAAAAAGGATCCTCCTTTGCGCCATCCACGGGCCGCACAGGGCCCAGTTTCTCAGCGTATGATACAGTATACCACATTTTGCGGGACAAAAAAAGCGCATACCGGATTCTTTACAGGAAATACTAGCCACAGCGGCAAAAAATCACACAGTGGAAAGGAGAGAGCCACATGAAAAACACAAATCGTCAGCCTTCCTCCGGCAGTGTTCTGCTGGGCATGGCGGCAGGCGCGGCCCTGGGGGCCGTGGGCACCATGGCAATGGCACAGAACCAGCGGCAGGTCAAGCGCACCGCACGCAAGCTGGCCAAGGGCGCGGAACGCGCCATGAGCCAGCTGGATACCATGGTCACGGATCTCGTGGAGCGCAGGATGGATCTGTGAGGGAAAACAAAAAGGCAGGGCCCGCGGGCTCTGCCTTTTTGCTTGCCATTTACTTTTGGTTCCAGATACACATCCGGGCACTGGTGTTGATCTCGCCCAAAACCTGCAGGTCCATCTGAATGTTGCAGGTCACAAGGACCGATTTGTTCACGTCGCTGCCGGTGAGCACCGAGGCGGGCAGGTTCTTGATGGTGAGCACCGCCGTGGCCTTGTTGAAATCACCGGTCAGGGAGCCGTCGTAGGTCACATCGCCGATGGTCAGGCCGGACAGATAGCCGGTGACACCCAGCTTGGATACCTGCATGACCGGCAGGGTCAGGGTGTAAGTGCCGTTGGCCTGCCGGGTGAGGGTGGCGGTGCGGTTGGAATCGATGCCGCTGTTGGCCATGGATTCCTTATCGGAGCGTTCCTTCCAGAATTTCACACCGACATTCTGGCTGCTGGCGGCACCGGCACTGACGGCCAGCACCAACAGCAGCACCAGCGAGATCAGCGCTGCGCCGGAGCGTTTGAATGTATTTTTCATAAAGATCAACCTTTCCTGGCCGCGCGTGTGCGGCCTGCTCTGGTGTCCTGTTGGGGCAGAACACAGGGTTTGTCAACGCTAAAATATCACGCCAGCGATAATATGTCAATCTGCTTCGTGAGCTTTTCACAAAAAAGTTTCACTTATGAAATCAAAAGTAGAAAAAATATCCGCTCCCCCTGTGCGGGAAGCGGATATTGTAAAACCTCTCAGGCGCTTTGCACCAGATCCCGTAATAGGGGAGGCAAGCCGCAGGTGACGGAGAGATTACAGCTCAAAATTGGGGTCGTCCTTCAGAACGTGGATCTCGCTCATATAGGGGCTCTGCTCAGGGTCAGTGAAGGGAGCTTCCTTCATATACTTGTTCAGCTGGATGGCGGTGCGTGCGGGGTCGGCAATGGTGCCTGCGCCGCCGATGCAGCCGCCGGGGCAGCCCATGCCCTCCAGCAGGTAACCGTTGTACTTGCCGGCCTTGGCCAGCATCAGCAGCTTCTTGCAGTCGGCCAGACCCT
>ENA-ORTW01002395-ORTW01002395.1-human-gut-metagenome-genome-assembly--contig:-NODE-2395-length-17487-cov-16.702559_pt1 | contig 17487 bp, 10 predicted proteins | sample MGYA00242072_ERZ509193 | MGnify/ENA primary metagenome ERZ509193 (study PRJEB26280, sample SAMEA2338813) | human gut metagenome | biome: human gut; feature: human-associated habitat; material: faeces... | reverse complement strand
TTAAGCTCGTCGTTTGAGATTCCGGCCACCTCAGCTGCGGCTATCGCGTCTGTCAGCGACTCCTCCACCTTGCGCAGGTGCTGTTCCTTTATCATCTCACTGTCCTGTGCATTGACATAAAAGCCCTTGCCCTGCGCCGCTGTGATAAGCCCCTCATCTGCAAGCTGCTCATAAGCCTTCATCGTGGTTATCACACTGATTTTCAAGTCCTTTGCCAGCCCTCTTATAGACGGAAGGAACTCCCCCTGCTCATACCTGCCGGCCAAAATATCTGTCTTGAAGCTGTCCGCTATCTGCTGATAGATGGGCACTCCTGAATTTTGCATCAGCTTCATATGCTACCTCCGTACTGTATTTATTAACTGTTCATGTGTTATATATACACTATATACATTATATTGTCAATATCTTTATGAAATTATCCCCCCAAATTTTAATTTGACATACACTCTTATATCTGATACTATAATATAGCTTGCCGATATGGCTCAGTAGGTAGAGCGACGCACTCGTAATGCGTAGGCCACCGGTTCGATCCCGGTTATCGGCTTCATACATAAAAACACCTCATTCAAAACTGAATGAGGTGTTTTTTATAGATTTATTTTTTTCCCATTTTTCTCAATTTATCTTTTGCTCTATCTATTGTCTTCGTATGATCCGCAATAGGTTTCTCTGATTTGCTTAACATTTTCTCCGCTTTTTTTCCTGATATAATCATAATAGGACTTTGTGAATTATTGTACATAGTTTTTCCTCCTAATCCAAATCAGTCAATATTGATTCTACATCTCTAAACATAAACTTACAATCTCCGGCATAATCAGAATGTAATGCCCTTACATCAGATAATGTAGGAATTACCGCTTCTGCATCATCCTCCATAGTTTCAAACCCCATATTTCTATATGCATTAATTACTTTATCATTATAATAACCGCACCATAAAGAAGCAACAAAAATCCCTCAAAAATTCCCCTTGACATTTATAAAAAATATATTAAAATTATCTCGTTGGTTTATTTTTAGTAAACAAAAAATCTATTATTAAACCTACAGTAAATATAACGTAAAATGTATTAGAAAAGGAAGTAATCATGGATATCGGACATCGTATGAAGGAGCTTCGTATCCAGTACGGACTTACCCAGCAGGAGCTTGCTGACAGGGCTGAGCTGACGAAGGGATTTATCTCCCAGCTCGAGCGAAATCAGAATTCACCGTCAGTCGGCACCCTGCTTGATATCATCCAGTGCCTGGGTATGACACCGGCGGAGTTTTTTACCGATTCGGAACCTGAGCAGATTGTATACAAGGCAAACGACTATTTCGAGAAAATTGACGAGGAAAAAAACAGCAAGGTGGAATGGATCATTCCAAACGCACAGACCCGCTCCATGGAGCCTGTCAGGCTCACTCTTCATCCGGGTGGCAGTTCTGAAATATATCTGCCTCAGGAGTGTGAGGAGTTTGGATATGTGATAAAGGGCACAGTGAAGCTTTGCTATGGTGGCAAAGTGCACCCCGTAAAGGCCGGTGAGTCCTTTTATTTTAAAGCCGGTAAGAAGCATTTTATTGAAAATAAGTCTTCAAAGGATGCCATGCTCATATGGGTCAGCAATCCTCCAAGCTTCTGACGCTTCCACTGCATAAGCTCTTTTATAGGACTGTAATTACTGCCGGCCACATTTTTAGTGTGTACAGCAGCAAATTATAAACATACAGTTCCTACCAATACTATAATTACATGAGAAAGGTTTACACCATGGGAAAGAAATTAATTGATTTTATCGATATCACAAAGTCATACAACGGCAATGTTGTACTCGACGATTTAAATCTATACATCAGGGAGAATGAGTTTCTGACGCTGCTTGGACCATCAGGCTGCGGAAAGACCACCACACTTCGCATGCTCGGTGGCTTTGAGACACCGGACAAGGGAAAAATCATGTTTGATTCAAAGGACATCACAAATGTGCCTGCAAACGAGAGAAATCTGAACACTGTTTTCCAGAAATACTCTCTTTTCCCTCATATGACAATAGCTGAAAACATCGCGTTTGGTCTTAAAATAAAGAAGAAAAGCAAGGCTTACATTGATGACAAAATAAAGTACGCATTAAAGCTAGTCAATCTCGACGGCTTTGAAAACCGCTCTGTGGATTCTCTTAGCGGAGGCCAGCAGCAGCGTATCGCTATTGCAAGAGCTATTGTAAACGAGCCTAAGGTACTGCTGTTAGACGAACCTCTTGGCGCTCTCGACTTAAAGCTGCGCCAGAGCATGCAGTATGAACTTATCCGCTTCAAAAATGAGCTCGGTATCACCTTCGTCTACGTCACACACGACCAGGAGGAGGCGCTTACCATGTCTGACACCATCGTAGTCATGAATCAAGGCTATATCCAGCAGATTGGCACACCGGAGGACATTTACAATGAGCCTGAAAATGCCTTTGTCGCTGACTTTATCGGGCACAGTAATATCATCGACGGTGTTATGATAAAGGATAAGCTTGTCGAGATACTCGGTGTAAAGATGCCTTGTGTGGACGAGGGCTTTGGTGAGAACACGCCTGTCGATATAGTCATCCGCCCGGAGGATGTGGAGCTGGTGCCTGCGGAGGACGGCTACATGCAGGGCGATGTCGTGTCAAATATCTTCAAGGGAGTGCACTATGAGCTTGAGGTAAAGGCTAACGGCTACGACTGGATGGTGCACACCACCAAATATGTAGAGGTCGGCAGTCATGTGGGTATCAGGGTGATTCCATTTAATATCCAGGTAATGCACAAGCCTGAGTCCTCAGATGAAAAGGCGGTGGAGATAGATGTCTAAAATAAAGAAACAGCTGCTCGCAGGGCCGTACCTCATATGGATTATCGGATTTATCATACTTCCGCTTTTCATGATTGTGTACTATGCATTTAAAGGCTCTGACGGAGGCTTCACATTTGAATATGTGGCTGCAATAGCACAGCACACCAATATCAAGGCACTGCTTTTATCCCTACGGCTTGGAATCATATGCACCATAATATGCCTGGTGCTGTCCTATCCGCTTGCGATGATTTTAAACGGCTTAAAGATTAAAAACCAAAGCTTTGTGGTATTTGTTTTCATGCTTCCTATGTGGATGAACTTTATGCTTCGAATACTCGCATGGAAACAGCTTTTGTCCAAAAACGGTGTCATCAACTCAATACTCACCACTCTCGGACTGCCGGGCTTCAACATCATGAATACCTCCGGAGCAGTCGTGCTTGGCATGGTCTATGACTTTCTGCCATTCATGCTGCTACCTATATACAACTCCATGACCAGAATCAAAAACGACTGGATTGAGGCGGCTCTTGACCTCGGTGCAAACAAAGTCACAATACTTTTCAAGATTATACTGCCACTTACAGTTTCCGGTGTCATAAGCGGAATCGTAATGGTTTTCGTGCCATCACTCACATCCTTTGCCATCTCACAGATACTCGGTGGCGGCAAGGTCCTGCTCATCGGAAATATCATAGAACAGGATTTCGTCCATGGCTCGCAGTGGAGCGCAGGAAGCGGTCTCTCACTCGTGCTCATGGTATTCGTATTAATCAGCATGGCACTCGTCAATCTGTTTGATAAGGAAGGAGACCAGAGCGCATTATGGTAAAAAAAATAGCATCCAGGGTATATATGGGACTGATTTTTTTGTTTCTGTATCTACCTATCGTTGTATTAATAGTACTCTCCTTCAACAACTCCAAATCCAAGGTTAAATGGGGAGGCTTCACGCTCGACTGGTACATAAAGTGCTTTCAGAGTGAGCGGATTATGTCGGCATTTTCTACAACACTGCAGATTACGCTGCTTGCAGCTGTGATTTCTACAATAATAGGAACTCTCGCAGCCATGGGTATAAGCGCCATGAAGAAACGTAACCAGACAATCTATCTGGGCGCTACAAACATCCCGATGCTCAATGCAGATATCGTGACCGGTATCTCAATGATGCTTTTGTTTGTAAAATTCATGAATCTGGGCTTTGTGACAGTGCTTATCGCACACATCACGTTCAATATCCCTTATGTGATACTCAATGTGCTTCCAAAGCTCAAGCAGACCAACAAATACACCTATGAGGCCGCACTTGACCTGGGCGCATCACCTCTATATGCATTTTTCAAGGTCACCTGGCCTGAAATAAGCCCCGGAGTGTTCTCCGGCTTTATGATGGCGGTCACAATGTCACTCGATGACTTCTCCATCACCTACTTTACGAAGGGTGCCGGAGTAAACACACTCTCAACCATGCTCTACACAGAGCTAAAAAAGGGTGTAAAGCCGGAGCTGTATGCTCTGTCAACCATACTTTTCTTCACAGTGCTGCTGCTTTTGGTTGTGGTAAACATCAACTCAAACCGGATACCTGTCAGCGCCTCAAAGAAGCCTGCAAGGGCTAAAAAGCTGCGCATCGTAAAGCGTAGTGTGAGCATCGCAATTGTTGCAGTACTCGTAATCGGCTGCTTTTCGGTATTTACGATAAGCGCCGGAAGCACGAACAATGACAATGCCATAACAGTGCTAAACTACGGTAAATACATCGATGAATCAGTAATCGACAGCTTCGAGCAGGAAACCGGAATCACCATTAAATACGAGGAATACGAGGAGCCTGAGGAGATGTACACAAAGTACAAGTCCGGTGCCATCGATTACGATGTCATCTGCACCTCTGACTACATCATCGAGAAGCTCATAAGTGAGGGTGAGGTCAACAAGATAGACTACAGCTCAATGCCAAACTATCAAAATGTAAATCAGGATATAATCGACATGTCCGCATCCTTTGACCCGACACATGAGTATACTGTGCCTTATTTCTACGGCACACTCGGTATACTATACAATAAAAAGATGGCTGATGCATCAGACCTAAATACCTGGGACTGCCTGTGGAACGGCAAATACAAGGACAACATGGTTATGATTAATTCTGTCCGTGATGCCTTTACTCCCGCCCTTCGCACACTTGGCTACTCGATAAACGAGACAGACACAGCAAAGCTCGATGAAGCATTTGATATACTAAACAAACAAAGCAGTGATGTGCTCGCCTACTACGTGGATGAAACCTGTGATGAGATGGTTGCTGAAAATGCGGCAATCGCAGTGTGCTACTCCGGTGAGGCAGCTGCCGCCATGGCTGAAAATGACAACCTGGACTATATCGTACCAAAAGAGGGCTCAAACCTCTGGATTGACTCATGGTTTATTCCAAAGACATGCAAGAATAAAGAGGGCGCGCAGGAATTTTTGAACTATATCTGCAGTGATGAGCCGGCACAGCTCAACTTTGAATATGTATACTATGCATCACCTATCCAGTCTGTCATCGACAACCAGGATGCGGAAACGAAGGAAAATGAGGCGATTAATCCTCCTTCCGATATGCTCAAAAACTGTGAAGTATACAGAGCTTTAAATGATGATGACGCAACTCTTTACAACACACTTTGGCAGAGGCTCAAATCAGATTAAAAATGGATTGCGCAGCTATATTTTGTATGATGTCACAAAAATGAAGTTTAAAAATTGTACAAAAATACATATTGCAAACTTCAATAAACAATGATAGAGTAAAACCCACGAAGCGTCCTGCTTCGTGGGTTTTACTTTTCCACGAGATCCGATATTTTTATGCTCCGCAAGGAGATTCATGAAATACACGGAGTTTTTACATACTATAGAAACAGAAATAACCGCAAGACTTGACAATAATTTCAAGCTTACCATCCATCCTGTCAAAAAGAACAATGGGATGATCTACGACGGATTGGTGATTATCAATCCCAAATTCAATATAGCACCGACTATTTATCTCAATCCTTACTACCATTGGTATCTTGATGGTGTATCCATTGATTCTATTCTCGATGCAATTTTATCCACCTACAATGATTTCAAGCCAACTGAAGATTTTGACATAAGCTTCTGTGATGATTTTTCCAAGGTAAAGGAGAAAATAATTTTCCAGCTCATAAGCTACGACAAAAACCAAAAGCAGCTAAAGGACGTGCCCTATATCAAATATCTGGATTTTGCCATCATATTTGAAGTATATGTAGGAGCGCAACTGCCTGAATTTGGCACCATTACAGTCACAGATGCGCTTCTGTCACGCTGGGGCATAGATACAGAAACACTAATCCGCGCCTCAATGCAAAATACACCAAGGATACTTCCATGCTCAATAATCAACATGGCAGAGTTTCTTGCCAAAAAATGTCCGGGCTATGCCAATCAGATGCGCGCAGTCTGTGATTTTGACAGCCTGCCTATGTATATCCTTACAAACAGCAGGCAGACAAACGGCGCATCCGCCATACTCTACCCGGGTGTGCTAAGCTCGCTGGCAAAAAAGCTCGGTGGCAATATGCTGCTCATACCAAGCAGTATCCATGAATTTCTGGTAATGCCGCTGGATAGCGATATAGATGTCTGCAACCTAAGCGAATTCATCTGTGAGGTAAACTCTACAGAGGTACGCGACGAGGAAGTACTCGGCGAGAGGTACTACATATACGATAGTAAAACAGACACTGTCTACTGATAATCATATAACCCGATAACACAAAATACCGGATATCATATCATAGATATGTATCCGGTATTTTACTTTCTAAGAACATAATTGGAAATTCATGAAAATTATTGGCCTGTTATTTGCAGAGCGATGTACTAGTTGCCAAGCAGCATGTCGTAAAGCTTCTCATACTCTTTCGCAGATGCCTTCCATGAGAAGTCATGCCTCATGGCGCGCTGCATCATCTCCTGCCATCTGTCCTTATGGTTTTCAAACACATCAAGAGCATATTTGATGACATGCAGCATATCATGCGCATTATAATTGGCAAAGGAAAAGCCATCGCCCGTATTCTCGTACTCATTGTACGGCACTACAGTATCCTTAAGACCACCTGTCTCCCTGACTATAGGCAGCGTACCATATCGCATAGACATGAGCTGGCTCAAGCCGCACGGCTCAAAAAGAGACGGCATGAGAAATGCGTCACAGCCTGCATATATCTCATGTGCATTTTCCTCTGAGTAGCCAATATATACTCCAAGCTTCTGCGGATACCTGCCATGGAAATAATTAAACATCTCCTCGTACTGCTGCTCTCCTGTGCCCTGCACTATAAACTGTACATTCATGGTGGAAAGCATCTCCTCCATCACATATGCCACCAGATCAAAGCCCTTCTGATTTGTCAGACGCGAAACCATTCCAATCAGCATGACATCCTTATCCACAGCCAGACCATACTTCTCCTGCAGCTGACGCTTATTAACGACCTTTCCACTCAATTCCCTTACAGAAAAATGCTTATCCAGATATGTATCCTTCATAGGATTAAAGACATCATAATCTATACCGTTTACAATGCCTCTCAGATGCCTGCGCCGCTCAAGCATCAGGCCATCCAGGCCCTCGCCGCCCTCAGGTGTACAGATTTCATCTGCATATGTCGGACTGACAGTCGTAATCTCATCTGCATATACTATGCCGCCCTTTAAATAATTAGCCTCACCATAGAACTCCAGCTCCCCTGAATTAAAAATATGCTCCGGAAGTCCTGTAACATCAGCCACCTCTTTAATCTTCCAACGCCCTTGAAACTTCATATTGTGAATTGTAAAGACTGTCTTTATACCGGCATAGAAATTGTCTGAGCCGTACACAGTCTTTAGAAAAACCGGCAAGAGTCCTGTCTGCCAGTCATTACAATGTATCACATCCGGGGCAAAATCTATAACCGGCAAAGCCTCAAGCACCGCCTTTGAAAAGAAAGCAAATTTCTCCACATCCTCATATATATTGTTGTATGGCTTATCTCCTGCAAAATAAAACTCATTGTCCACAAAATAATATGTCACACCATCATACTGCGATGTAAAAATCCCCACATACTGCCTGCGCCAGTTGAGATTGACATAAAAATGACAGACGAACTTAAGCTGTGGCAGTAATTTATCATCCATACATTTGTACTTCGGAAGTATAACTCTCACGTCATATCTGTCCTTGTCAAAATATTTTGGTAAAGATCCCACTACGTCAGCTAGTCCACCTGTCTTCATATAAGGTATTGCCTCTGATGCGGCCATTAATATTTTAATTTTGTCCATGCTGAAACCTCCCCCAGATTACAGTTATTTAAACAACGATTAATCTGATAAAAAATATAGTATACATCCTGAAACCAACAGAATGTATACTATATTATATCACGCGGGAGTACATTTTGCCTAGTAAATTTATCAAAACGTGGTTTTATTTGTCTATAATGACGATTTTTACATCCCTAGACGTATTTTGTCTGTAATCAGGGCAATAAACTCCGAATTGGTAGGCTTGCCCTTACCATAGTTTACAGTGTATCCAAACATGGAGTCTATCGTATCCATCCTGCCTCTGCTCCATGCCACCTCGATAGCATGCCTTATGGCTCTCTCCACCCTGCTTGAGGTAGTCTTGTACTTCTTTGCAATAGTGGGATACAAAAGCTTTGTGATAGAGCTAAGCATTTCCATATCCTCAACGCACATCACTATCGCAGTCCTAAGATACTGATATCCCTTTATATGAGCCGGAACACCTATCTCATGAATGATATCCGTCACCTGTGTCTCAAGGGATTTTTTCTCCATATATGTATCATCAAGTGGCTCAGTGTCACCGGATGCTCTCTTTACATACACAAGTACCACATCAGAACCGGCATTACCGTTTATCATGTTGTATGCTTCATCACTACTTCTTGCTGTTCCTAAAAACTCCATGCCCTTTAATAAACTCTGCATGTTTTTCTTTTCGTCTGCTACTGCGACATTTAAAGTGCTCATCAAACTCTCCTATGCCGCCAATTACTGTCATGTCAAAACAAATTTTATGCTTTTATGATAACACATTTTGTCGAATTTTGTCGAGAGCGTATTTTTTTTAAATTTTATGTAACCATTCAGCCCCACGCATATTCGCAAAACCGCACGATACCCGTGTTTTCTCTATTCTTCAAACTGAGAGTTATACAGCTCTGCGTAAAATCCGTTCTTTGCAAGAAGCTCATCATGTGTACCCTGCTCGATAATGTCTCCGTCCTTCATGACAAGAATCATATCTGCATTCTTGATAGTAGACAGCCTGTGGGCGATGACAAAGCTTGTTCTGCCCTTCATCAGATTGTCGAGTGCCTTCTGGATACGGATTTCTGTACGTGTATCGACAGAGGATGTGGCCTCATCAAGGATAAGGATAGGATTGTCTGCAAGAATGGCTCTTGCTATTGTCAAAAGCTGCTTTTGTCCCTGTGACACATTGGATGCATCCTCGTTGAGCTCCATATCGTAGCCACCCGGCAATGTCTGGATAAAGTGATGCGCATGTGCTGCCTTTGCTGCCGCGATGACCTCCTCATCTGTGGCATCCAGACGGCCGTAGCGGATATTTTCCATAATGGTGCCCTTAAAGAGCCATGTGTCCTGCAATACCATGCCGAATGCATCTCGCAGATCGGCTCTGTTATAATCCCTGATATCATGTCCGTCTACAAGAATGGCACCTGAGCTTACATCATAAAATCTCATAAGAAGCTTGACCATGGTAGTCTTTCCCGCTCCTGTCGGTCCAACGATAGCAACCTGCTGTCCCGGCTTTACCTTTGCAGAAAAATCATTGATGATGATCTGGTCAGGATTATAACCAAAGTGTACATGCGAAAACTCTACACTTCCCTCGATATGGTCTGGCTTTACAGGATTTTCCACTGTTATATCCTCTTCCTCCTCATCGAGGAACTCAAATACACGCTCAGATGCAGCCGCCATCGACTGAAGCTGGTTTGCCACCTGTGCTATCTGCTGGATTGGCTGTGTGAAATTCTTCACATACTGTATAAAGGCCTGGATATCTCCGATAGTGATGACATTCTTTATGGCAAGTATACCACCTGAGATCGCTACTCCCGCATATCCTAAGTTTCCTACAAACTGCATGATAGGCATCATAAGTCCTGAAAGGAACTGTGATTTCCATGCGGATTTGTAGAGCACATTGTTGGCCTCCTTAAAGGTCTTTACAGTCTCTGCCTCTTTATTATATGCCTTTATGACGAGGTGGCCTCCGTACACCTCCTCGACCTGTCCGTTTATGTGTCCCAGATACTCCTGCTGCTGTCTGAAGTATTTCTGTGAATGCTTTATGACAAACGAAATAAGTATCATCGAAACAGGCAGGATAACGAGTGAAATCAGCGTCATGAGCGGTGAAATAGACAGCATCATGACCAGTGTACCTACCAAAGTGGCAACAGATGTAATAATCTGTGTGATACTCTGGTTCAAGCTCTGTCCGAGTGTGTCCACATCGTTTGTGATACGCGAAAGTACCTCACCGTATGTCCTTGATTCGAAATACTTCATCGGCATACGGTTGATTTTGCTCGTGATGTCCTTACGCATCCTGTAGCAGGTCTTCTGCGTGATGCCTGTCATGATAAGCCCCTGGACAAACATAAAGATGGCACTCACCACATATAAAGCCAGCGTAAACAAAAGAACCTTTGCAATATAATCAAAATCTATGCCGCCTGTTCCTGCAATCTTGTTCATGAGTCCCTCGGCAAGCGCAGTGGTGGCTTTACCCATGACCTTCGGTCCTGCAACGGAGAAGACAGTCGAAACTGCTGCAAATATCATAACTGCAATGATGGCAGCCCAGTATCTGCCGAGATACTTTATGAGCTTCTTTGTAGAGCCCTTGAAATCCCTGGCCTTTTCTGTGACCATTCCGGGGCCACGTCCCATTGGCCCTCTTGGCCTCTTAGGAGGCATCTTAAACTGTTCGTTATTATTCTCACTCATCTTACATGCCCTCCTTTTTGTTATCATCAATTCCAAGTTCCTTGGCTGAAAGCTGTGACTGTGCAATCTGCATATATACATCGCAATTTTTAAGAAGCTCCTCGTGGGTGCCTTTTCCTACGATTTTACCGTCATCGAGCACGAGAATCTGGTCAGCATGAATAATCGTGCTGATACGCTGTGCCACGATAATGACGGAAGCATTCTCTGTAACCTCTGCTAAGGCTGCACGCAGACGCGCATCAGTCTTCATATCGAGTGCTGAAAAGCTGTCATCAAACACATAGATATGAGGGTCCTTTGCGATAGCTCTTGCTATGGCAAGCCTCTGCTTCTGACCACCTGACACGTTTGAGCCGCCCTGTGCGATTGAGCTTTCATACCTGTCATTCTTTGTCTCGATAAACTCAGAAGCCTGTGCGATATCCGCAGCCTTTTTTATCTGCTCATCACTCGCGTCTGCTTTACCAAAGCGCAGGTTTGAGGCGATGGTTCCCGAGAAAAGAATACCCTTCTGCGGAACAAAGCCTATTGACTCGCGAAGCTCGCTTAGTGTGTAGTCTCTGATATCGTGTCCATCAAGCTCTATTGAGCCTCCAGTCACGTCATAGAAACGCGGAATCAGGTTTACAAGTGTAGACTTTCCACAGCCGGTACTTCCGATGATAGCTGTGGTTTTGCCCGGCTCCGCCACAAAATCAATGTCTGAAAGCACATCCTCCTTTGCTCCCGGATATCTGAAATCCACATGGTTGAAACGGATAACACCTCTGTGATCAGCCTCAGTAACAGGCCCTTTTGGATCATTTACAGTGCTGTTTGTCTTTATAACCTCATCGATACGCTCTGCCGCAACACCAGCTCTCGGAAGCATGATGGACATGGCTGAAAGCATGAGGAATGACATAACAATCATCATGGCATATGTAATAAACGCAGTCATGGTACCTACCTGCATGGAGCCCTTGTCTATTCTGCCTGCTGCAACCCACACGATACCAAGTGTGATGCAGTACATGATCATGGACATACCCGGCATCATAAAGGTCATGACACGGTTTGTAAACAGCTGTGTGCGTGTAAGCTCACGGTTAGCCTCATCAAACCTCTTTTCCTCCTCCTTCTCACGGCCGAAAGCCCTGATAACGGAAAGACCTGTAAGAATCTCACGAGAAACAAGGTTTACCTTGTCTACAAGACTCTGCATAATCTTGAACTTTGGCATAGCAATGCCAACCAGTGTGAAAATAAAAACCATGATGGCAGCAACCGCAATGGCAATCACCCACTCCATGCCGGATTTGGTCTGTGCCACCTTGATGATACCACCGATACCAACGATTGGCGCGTAAAGCACCATACGAAGCATCATAGTAGTAACCATCTGAATCTGCTGTATATCATTCGTGCTTCTAGTAATCAGTGATGCCGTAGAGAATTTGTTAATCTCGGCATTTGAAAAACCTACAACCTTTGAAAAGGTCTTCTCCCTCAAATCCCTGCCGACAGCGGCACCGACCTTTGAAGCCGCAAAACCTACAACACATGCTGCTATAAGCATAATAGCTGCAAAGGCTGCCATCTTGGCGCCTGCCTTCCACAGATAAGCAACCTGATTGGCATCCACGTCGATTCCTGCATTCTCATCACACTTTGTCGCAAAAGTTACACCCATGGACTTTAAAGTAGCTGAACCCACCGCATCGATTTTTTCCTGCACCTTGCTTCTTATCTGCTTTATCATGTTATCATCGAGCGCTACTCCCTGCGGGATAGCCGATGCATCCACATCCATCTGCTCCCCCGACTGAAAAGCCTGATATGCCATGACAAGAGGAACCAAAAGCTCCTCATCCAGCTTATCAAGTGTGTCCGAATCAGCTGTCAGCTTGTATTTTGCCACACCGTCATCAGATTTTGAAGCATCCTCTGCCTCATAACAGTCCGTAAATTTTTCTTTCTCGTCAGACAGCATAAATGTCTGTGCCATCTGATAATCCTCCGATGTAATCTCCTTTGGCAGGACATGCTCAATGCCATGATCCTGGATACCAACATCAATGATGTCAGATGTGTACGCAGGCAAAGCCAGATCACAGTAAGCCTGAGCAATGAGAAAAACAAATATTAATATGATCCATCGCCAGTATGGAATCAGATTCTTGAAAATTTTACTCATAAATTTTTCCTTTCTTTCCGGTTAATTTATCCCCCATCCACGAATGCAAAAAATATCCGCAATCGTGCGCATACTATTTATTTTATCAATTAGCGTGGATAATTCAATAAAGAAAGTATAAAGAAACAGTAAAAAAACAGAGACTATATAAATGGTTTATATAAGTCTCTGTTTGATAAATTGTGCTTAATCGAAAAGTATGTGATAGCTAGGAGCCTTTGAAAACTAATCCAAATCTGCAAGACCTACACGCTGTATCTGGAAGGTCTTGTATGCCTTTGCTGTTGTAGTTTCTTTATCACCACCGCTCACCTGTGACTGGTAAATCTTACTATATCCTACGGCATAAATCTTTATAGAATTAGCTCCCTCCGGTAAAGCACTCAATGGTACCTTTACCTTATATGTCTTGTTATTTTCAAAGAAGTCCCTTGGATCCTTATTTAATTGACTGTTTTCTTTACTGTTATTTATCTGTTCATTTTCTGTTCCATCATTATTCAGTGTATAGATATCCCAGTCCACCTTCTTTAAGTAAATCTTATCATTTCCGGTGCCAATCGTTTCATCTTTTGGATTTTTTTGCGGATCCTCGATATAAAAGTCCAAATAAACAACAGTTTTTTCATCAATCTGATTTCGCACAAGGTTTGAATCCTTTACCGTAAAATAAACATCCTGCGTACTGTCTGCACCATCTAGTCTGGCATCCGCTTTATTAGCTGCTTCTTCTTCAATGGCATCATCAATAGTTGCATATAATGTAGTTATGTCATTTGAATCAGTATCTGCATTCTCTTTAAGATAAATTGACGGCTCATGAACTGATGCACTATATGCAGCAATCATAGTGTTTATATAAAGTTTCAATTCATCATCATTATTTGAGAAATCGGAATGTCCTACACCTGAGTATGTTACATTTCCCATTGTGTAAATATAATAATTATTTCTTACATCCTTTGGAGACTGCTCATAAATTCCATGGTTTGACAAGGTATACCATACAACAATATCACTCTCACCATCACCATCAGCATCCTGATTCATATCCAGCTGGTAGTACTGCTTATGAGTGGTAGCTATATTTATTTCGTCAGCAATCTTAAAAGGATATGTGGTAATCTGTCCTGAATTAACCTTGACTGCCTTATTAGTCTTAGCTTCAACATCATTACCATCTAGCCCTGAATACAGCCTGTACTCGCCATGATCGTTACCATTATCTTTCCACTGATACTGATTTAAATCTGCATAAGTAAATCCCTGATTCTGTCTGACAATAACTGAATTATCAGATTTTGGCTCATATGCAATATCAGTATTATTCTTTTTGGCAGTCTGTACAGCTTTATCAAAATCCTCATCAGTACTCTTTAATGTATTGCCCTTCTTTAAATACTCATTTGACAGGATTCCATACCTGTCCAGTCCGACAGTATCACGAATTATAGAGTTAAACTTATATCCCCAGACATTATTCTCTCGCGTATCATTTTTATTATTACAAAATGATGTTGTATCATGAGCAAACAATACCGGTTTTCCTGACTGGATATATGCTTTTATTTTATCGAGATGATTATTTGTATTATCAATATCATAACAATCACCAAATCCAATCACAAGCATATCGTATGTCTGCAGCTTATCACATACCTCATCCATTTTAGGTACGTTGTCATAACGAACTGTTTCTATATCCAGGTCAAAATCCTTCACTTGACTAAGTAATTTATGAAACTTTGTATTGCTATCATTCTTCTGCGTCTGCATATCAAAATTTCCCCTAAAGTCCTCATTATGCTCCAACTTTGAATTAATCTGAAGAATCTTGACTTTTGTAGGACTGCCTTTTGAATTTTTGACATACACATATCCGGATTTCTGATCATATCTGTAGCTATTTGTAGCCTGACTCACACGAAGCTGCCAAGGCATAACTCCTACAAATCCATTCGGCAAATCATAAACCAGTTTATAATTATAATTGCCTGCATTCAGACTATACATATATTTACCATCATCACCCATTACCGGATTCACAATAGTACCATCACAATATAGTTTTATTTTATTTGCAGCTATTCCTTCATTGGTCGTCGAAAACTTACCATCAGAATTTGAATCCAAGAACAGCTGTGCATTAAAACTCGCTTTAGAATCCGCACCACCTGCATTGTTTATTGAAAATTCCAATGTAATCTGATTATTACTAATCTCAACATAATCTGTATCTTTTACTTTTTCCTGCTCCTTGAGTAATATTTCAGGTTTTTCAGTAGTCAGGTATGTAACAAGCACCGCTGTCTCATTTGACTTATTTTTTAAGTCTCCCTTGTTGTCCACTTTAAGAACATTATCTTTATCTTTTACATCACATAATAAGGTAAAAACATTTGAACAGTTATCAATGTAATCCTCATTAATTCCACTTTTATACTTGCTATCATTGCTGAAAAAGCCATCTGAAAAGACGACAGGAAAGCCCGCCTTTATATAATCCTCCAATTCTGAAACCTTCTGCTTAGTAATATCATTGCCTGAACCTCTGTATGTGTTTGGAGCAGTTAAATAATCAGCATTATTTCCATTTCCTCTTAATGTAAGCTGAGTATTAAGCGCCTCTCCATCATTTATATAATCAGTATCCAGCAATCCCGCATGACCATTCTTGAGCATATCATATCCCCAATAATTTACCACATCTTTCGGATTTATAACAACAATGTCACCAACATTTGAGTATTTAAGCCCATCCATTTTCCAATCATTATATACTGTATGACCATCTCTATAATTCAGATTATCGGCTACAAGTCCCATATATATCATATCATAATTATTGAGATCCTCTATTCTTCCAATAAATTCTGCACTCGTAACCCTTGTTATTGTAACCTTTTTTTTCTCCGGGCATCTTGATCCAAGCCAATTTTTTAGCTTATCATAATTTAAAGCGTCAGACTCATTTTTTACAGTTCCGGGCTCTATATCCAGTATGTTCAGACTATCTGTCGGATTTATAATGTCTCTTTTATCGGCATACGATATGATATAGCTTAAAACTATCGCCTTTGAAATCTCCTTGTCATAGTATGCATACTCGTCCTTTCCAAGAGTATCATTTTCTTTTTTCCTGCTTGTATTCTCTGAGTTGATATACTCTGCTATCTCGTCAAAATTCTCATTTTTAGCTGCTTCGACAAATTGAGTTTCATCTTCATTTGCAATAAATGCAGAAGCAAAATCATCTCTTAAAACAAATGGCACATCCGTACTAGGATTATAGTTTCGTGGAATGACATATTCGTTGCCAATTACAAAACCATATTTATGGGTTCCACTGTCAACCTTATAGTATTTTATGTCATTCCCCCAGTTAATAAAATTATCAGCAGAGTCCTTAGTAAAATTCAAGGAACTGAAATTGTTACAGCTTAAAAGACCTGCAAGCTTTTTAATGTTGCTGGAGTAATCTGCATTCGAATCAGGCCACACAATACCATTATCCACTATAACAGGCATCATTATACCACTCTGGTGTACACGCTGGACTATCTGCTTTACCTTGTCCCATGAAATGTCATTATCAGTATTATATTTTGCAGCATCGTCTCCTAAATCCTTTGAAAGGACGGACTTTGAGCCGGAAAGATAGAGTAAATCAATTGTTGACACATCTATCTGCTCAAGCTCCTTGGGTGTGACCGTTTTTACATTGAAGGTCATATTGGCAGTCTTATCAGCATCGCCTGTCTTGCCCTCCTGGTTAAATACACCTGTTCTGAACCAGTTATTGTTCTTGAAACCACCCTTATAATATATGTGTGTGGTATTTACAGGATAATCAAGCGAGCCGTTTTTATCAGCCTCCATGATATAATCACCATTTCCCTCACCCACATAGGTGTATGTCTGGCTGTCCTTAACTATATCAAAATATCCGTCTGTATCAGTGAGGATTACCTTTCCTGTGTTACCTGCCGGCTGATTGTCCGGTGTGCCATCATCTATCTTCTCGTATGGATTCTGTGAGTCAAGCACTGCTCCATACTCGCCGGTCTCATCGTAATTAAACTCAATAGGTACCTTAGTGTCCACCTCGTAGTAGGTCTCGTCATCAATGATTTTATCTGCAGGCACATACTCCATCTCAACCGTACAGTATGTATACTTCTCATAATCCGGCTTACTGCCATCAGGCAGACTTGCCATCCGGTCAGCTCTTGCAACAAATTCATATGGCGATGTGATATCTGAATTGTCTTTTCTGTAAATATATGCCTTTGGATCATATTTCGCAATGGCTTGCATATTCTCATCGGAAACGATTGCATATGAGCTCTTTATAGAATAAACCACATGCTTGTCTGATGTGTCATCTGCTGTGCCTGTA
>ENA-ORTW01002393-ORTW01002393.1-human-gut-metagenome-genome-assembly--contig:-NODE-2393-length-17496-cov-3.638209_pt1 | contig 17496 bp, 10 predicted proteins | sample MGYA00242072_ERZ509193 | MGnify/ENA primary metagenome ERZ509193 (study PRJEB26280, sample SAMEA2338813) | human gut metagenome | biome: human gut; feature: human-associated habitat; material: faeces... | reverse complement strand
CGCAGCACGCGCTGGGCTACGCGTTTTCCACAGGCGAGACACTGTTGTTTGACCCGGAGCTGCGCAAATCCTCCGGCTCTTTGCAGACGGACGACTGTCCGACTGCGGCGCAGATCGCAAGCACGCTCCAATCCGGCAGCGGCAGCCGTGCATTGGAGCTGACCGGAACGCTTTTTACCTGTATGCGCCGCCGCAGGGTGCATGAGAGCGAGTGCCGCCCCGTTCTGCAGCGCCTGCAGATCCTCGTGGCCTCGCATCTGACGCGCGAGCAGCTGCTGCGCGCGCCCGCCATGCTCCTTCCGCAGCAGGGCTATGCGCTGGAGGAGGTACGGCTGTCCGTCGAGCGGCTTGAGGGCTATATTCTGCAATGTCAGGCCCAGCAGAACGACACGCCTGCCGCCCGATGCGGCCGTCTGGCCGTCGCGTATATTAACGAGCACTATGCCGACTGCGATCTCAAGCTGCCGGACGTGCTGGAGCATCTCGGCGTCAGCCGCAGCTATTTTTCAACGGTATTCAAGGAAAAGACCGGCCAGTCGTTCGTGGAATATCTGACAAACCTGCGTATGGAGAAGGCCAAGGAATATCTGCGTGAAACGGGGCTGTGCACCTATGAGATCGCCGAGCGCATCGGCTTTGCCGACCCGCATTATTTCTCGCTCACCTTCCGCCGCAGAACCGGCATGACGCCCCGGCAGTACAGGGAGGCGGAGAGCGGAACATGACCGAAGCACGACTTTTTTCCCGGCACTCCATCGGCACGCGGATCGCGGCGCTGTTCATGCTGCTGATCCTCGTCATTACGGCAGCCATGACCTATGTGTCGATCAGCGTCTCGACGAACGAGCTGCTGGACAGCTCGACGGAGTACACCGAGCAGCTGATCCGCCGCGTCAACGCCGAGCTTGATATGTACGTGGAGTACATGAAGGATATTTCCGATTTTATTGTCGACAACGGCGCGATCGCGGCCTATCTGCGCGCGGCCAACGAGCACCGGCTGACGGACGCGGCCTGCCGCGAAGCGCAGGAGCAGCTGGCCGCCGCACAGAAGATCCGCTCGGAGATCACGGCCATCGCCCTGATCCCGGAATCCGGCGGCGCGCTGTTCGGAAGCGAGGGTGCGTCGCTCAACACCTACTCCAATTACCGGGACGCAGCCTGGTACCAGGCCGCGCTGCGGGAGCCGAACGAGGTGCAGGTGTCGTCCTCGCGCGTGGAAAACCTGATCGCAGGCCAGTACAACTGGGTCGTTTCGTTCTCCAAGGCCGTGCTCGACCGCGCAGGGAATATGCAGGGCGTTCTGCTCATCGACCTTAACTACCAGATCATCGACCGGCTCTGCGCGGATATCCAGCTCGGCAGCCGGGGCTATATCTATCTGATCGACCAGAGCGGCGGCATCCTCTGGCACCCGCAGCAGGATCTGATCTATGCGGGACTGAAGGAGGAAAACGTCGCGGAGGTGCTGGCAGCGGCGGACGGCCGCACGCTCTCCGGCAAGGGCAGGATGCGCAGGCTCTATGTAGCCTGCGCATCGGAGGCCACCGGATGGACGGCGGTGGGCGTTGCCTACACGCAGGAGCTGCTGCGCAGTCAGGACAGGATCTACAAGACCTATCTGCTCATCGCGGCGGCGGCGCTCATTCTTGCGCTGGTGTTCGCGCTTCAGCTCTCGCGCTCCATCGCAGGACCAATCCGCCGTCTGATGCAGACGATGCGGCGCGTGGAGGACGGCGATCTGCACGTGCGCAGCCAGGTATCCTCCCGCACGGAGCTTGGCCAGCTGTCTGACAGCTTTGACCACATGATCGCCAAGACCGCAGAGCTCATGGACGAGCGGCTGCGCAGCGAGGAACAGAAGCGCAAGAGCGAATGGAAGGCACTGCAGGCGCAGATCCAGCCGCATTTTCTTTACAACACGCTCGACTCTATTATCTGGATGAGCCACGCCGGACGCAATGCGGAGGTCGTGGAGATGACGAGCGCGCTGGCGCTGCTGCTGCGCTCGTCCATCGGCGACGGCTCCGACACCAACACGCTCAAAAAGGAGATCGCCCATGTGCGCAGCTATCTGACCATCCAGAAGATGCGCTACAACGAAAAGCTCCGCTACGAGATCGACCTTGACCCGCAGACGGAGGACTGCCTGCTGCCGAAGCTGATTTTGCAGCCGCTGGTGGAGAACGCGATCTATCACGGCATCAAGGTCAAGCAGCAGGGCGGCACGGTGCGCATCGAATCGCTGCTGGAGGAAGACCGTCTGCTCATCACCGTCGAGGACGACGGCGTGGGCATGACGCCGGAGCAGCTGGAAACCATTCTTGACAAGAAGGAATCGGACGCGGAGAGCACCAAGATCGGCGTTTATAACGTCAACGAGCGGCTGCAGCTGTTCTTCGGCCCGGACGCCGTTATGAAGTATTATTCTACGCCCGGTGTGCGCACAATGGTCATGCTTGTGCTGCCCATTGTACGTGGAAAGGAGGAGGACAGCCATGCGGAGGATTAAAAAATGCACCGTTTTTCTCCTGCTGCTCTGTCTGCTCCTGAATCTTGCGGGCTGCGCGGCAGCACAGAAGCCGCTGCGGGTGACGCTGGTTCTGAAAACCGTGACAGAGGTCGCGGAGTTCTGGGGAACGCTCCTGTCCGGCGTTGAAAAGGCGGCGGAGGAATACGGCGTCGAGCTGAAGGTCCTGACCTCGCCGCGCGAAATTGACATTGACAAGCAGATTGAGCTGATCCGGCAGGTGACAGCGGATAAGCCGGACGTCATGATCCTCTCTGCCGCGGACTATGACCGCTGCGCGGAAGCAACGGAGGAAGCCATCGCTGCCGGGATCGGCGTCGTTGCGATCGACACGGACGTCAATGCCGCAGGCCGCGCCTGCTTTGTCGGCAGCAACAGCTATGAGATCGGGCTGGAGATGGGCCGCGCCATGGCATCCTATCTGCCGGAGGGCGGAAAGGTCGCGGTCATTCAGCATATGCTGACGACCACAACGGGCATTGAACGCACGCGCGGCGTTCTGGACGCACTGAACGAGGCAGGAAATATCGAGATCCTCGGCAGCTTCTGCTGCGACAACTCGACCGAGCAGGCGCAGACGATCACGACGGAGCTTCTTTCCGCCGACCCGGAGATCCGGGGCTTTGTGTGCACAAACGAGGTCTGCAACGTCGGCGCGGCAAACGCGCTGGTCGAGCTGGGCATGGGCGGGCGCGTCTATGTCGTCGGCTGCGACAATTCGCAGCGGCAGATCCAGTTTTTAGAGCAGAACATCATTCAGGCCATTGTCACGCAGCGGCCATTCAACATGGGCTACGTGGCCGTCCAGCAGGCCGTTCGCGTGGCAAACGGCGAGCAGACCGACGATTTCGTTGAGGTTTCCTGCGTCCTCATTACGCGGGAAAATATGTACACGCAGGAAAACCAGAAGCTCCTGTTCCCAGTTTTGCGCTGAACGCCTTCCCCTCCGTGGATGCCTTGGGGCGCTCCCGTGCCAATGCTTTACCGAGCAGGAGAGGCGTGCATTCGAGCATACAAAACCCGCTGCACATTATGTGCAGCGGGCGGTTTTTTATCCGATGCCGAGCATTGCGGTCGCAAAAGCGAAATAGACAAGCAGGGACAGGAAGTCCACGATCGTCGTGATGATCGGCGAGGCCATCACAGCCGGGTCGAAGCCGAGCTTTTTAGCCAGCAGCGGCAGCGTTGAGCCGACGATCTTGGCAAGGCAGACCGTCACGGCCATCGTCGCGCAGACGACAAAGGCTACCAGATACGTCACGCTCTCGCTCTTTAACAGCAGCATATCGACCACGATGATCTTCGCGAAGCAGGCGATTGCCAGGCACACGCCACAGAGGACGGACACGCGGATCTCCTTCCAGACCACGCGTCCCAGGTCGCGGAATTCGATCTCATTCAGGCTGATGCCGCGGATGATGGACACGCAGGCCTGCGAGCCGGAGTTGCCGCCGGTGTCCATCAGCATGGGGATGAACGCCGTGAGGCACGGCAGGGCGGCCAGCGAGTTTTCAAATCTTGTGATGACGATGCCCGTCAGCGTCGCCGAAACCATCAGCAGCAGCAGCCACGGGATACGGTTTTTCCAGATCTCGACAGGGGTCGAACGCATATACGGGTGTTCGGACGGCAGCATAGCGGCCATCTTTTCCATGTCCTCCGTGGCCTCGTCTTCCATGACGTCCATGGCGTCGTCGAAGGTTACGATGCCGACCAGCCGGTTTTCTGTGTCAACGACCGGCAGAGCGAGGAAATTGTACTTGCTGAACATCTGGGCGACCTGCTCTTTATCGTCGAGCGTGCCGACGGTGATGACGTGCTCCTGCATGATGGACTCGATGGTCGCATCGTCGTCCTCGCACAGAAGCAGGTCCTTGACGCTCGTAAGGCCAATCAGCTTATGGCCGCGCGTCACGTAGCAGGTGTAGATCGTCTCCTTGTCGATGCCCGTGCGCCGGATGCGCAAAATCGCTTCCTCGACCGTCATATTCGGGCGCAGGGAGACATATTCGGTGGTCATGATCGAGCCGGCGGAATCCTCCGGGTAGCGCAGGATCTCGTTGATCTGCTTGCGCATATCCGGCTCGGCCTGGGTCAGGATGCGCTGCACGACGTTCGCGGGCATTTCCTCCACGATATCGACGGCGTCGTCGACGTAAAGCTCGTCGATGACCTCCTTCAGCTCGGAATCCGAGAAGCCCTGAATCAGAAGCTCCTGCGCCTCCGGCTCCATTTCGACGAACGTTTCGGCGGCCAGCTCCTTCGGCAGAAGCCGGAACAGAAGCGGCAGGCGCGCCTGATCGAGATCGTCAAAAATGGCGGCGATGTCGGCGGGATTCATGGTGCTGAGGATGTCGCGCAGAGAATGATACTTCTTCTCGTCGAGCAGCATGGTCAGGGTCTTTTGCAGGGAAAAATTGCTTTCTGCCATGTCTTGTTCCTCCTAAATGTAAAGAATAGGAAGGTAAAGACACAACGCAGGCACATCAATCGAAGAATGACAGGGGCTGCAAGCACCGGACGCACAAAGGCGGCTGGTGCTCGGGCCGACTTCGGCCTGCAGATGTGCCGCTACTACTTCCTGCGTCCATTTGTTCTTCCCCCTTTTTGTTTCAGAATATCGGGCGCTTTTGAAATCGCCCAACTTATATAATAGGTTGATTTCCCCGGTTTGTCAACCAAAATCCGAACGAATTCCAGTGGAATTTTGACGGATTGTGTGCTATGATAGTTGAAAATCTGACAAGAGGTGTCAAAATGGCAACAGAAAAGCTCTATTATCAGGACGCGCATCAGGCAGCGTTTGAAGCGCGCGTTGTATCCTGTCAGCCGGGAAAGCACGGCTATGATGTCGTGCTGGACAGAACCTGCTTTTATCCGGAGGGCGGCGGCCAGCCGGGCGACACCGGCTTTCTGTCCGGTGTCCGCGTGACCGACACGCACGAGTGCGATGGCAAGATCGTGCATTTTTGTGAACAGCCGCTTGCCGAGGGGCAGACCGTCGATGGGCAGATCGATTATGAGCGCCGCTTCGCGTTCATGCAGCTGCATTCCGGCGAGCATATTCTCTCCGGCGTGATACACCGCCGCTTCGGCTATGAAAACGTCGGCTTCCACATGGGCGCGGATTTTGTGACCATTGATTTTTCCGGTATGCTGACGCAGGAGGACCTGTCCGCCGTCGAGGCCGAGGCCAACGAGTGGGTCTGGAAAAACGTCCCGATTGAAATTACATACCCGGATGCCGAGGCGCTGAAGACCATCCCATACCGCAGCAAGAAGGAGCTGACCGGTCAGGTGCGCATCGTGACCATCCTCGGCGCGGACATCTGCGCCTGTTGTGGGACGCACGTAAGCAGCACCGGGGAAATTGGGCTGATCAAAATTTTCTCCTGCGTGAAATTCCATGACGGCGTGCGGCTGGAAATTCTGTGCGGCAGACGTGCGCTTGCCTATTTGAGCGAAATTGCCGAGCAGAACCGGCGCGTTTCAGGCCTGCTGTCGGCGAAGCCGCTGGAGACGGCTGCCGCCGTGCGTCGGCTTCTGGACGCGGAGGCCGCGCAGAAGCAGCGCGCAGCCGGGCTGGAAGAGGCTGTGTTTGCGCAGAAGGCGCAGGCACTTGCCGGGGCAGGAAACGTCCTGCTGTTTGAGCCTGCGATGAACCCGGACAGCCTGCGGCGGCTGACCGATCTGGTCATGTCGGCCTGCGGGGGTCGTGCGGCTGTTTTTGCCGGCAGCGACGCCGATGGCTATAAATACGCCGTCGGCGAACAGGACGGCGATCTGCGACAGCTGGTAAAGGAGCTGAACGCGCAGCTGCACGGACGCGGCGGCGGAAAGCCGTTTTTCGCGCAGGGCAGCGTACAGGCAGGCCGGGCGGAGATCGAAGTATTCTTCGCCGGGCGCTGAGGAGGGAAAGCTATGCTTCAGGATCTGTATCCGCATATGTATCACAATGAAATGTCATGGAAAGCACCGTCGCCGGATGATATTGCGCTGATTTTTGAGCCGGATCATACAGTTTACTGTAATTTGAGCGGCGAAACGCTCACGCTGCCCCGGATGTGCGAGATCCCGGACGGCGGCGAGGCGCAGTACGTCTTTTCCATTGACGAAACGGCATATTATCTCGTCTCCGCCCACCCCGGCGAGACAGACACGTTCCGCTATGCTCCCTCTTCGTCGCTCCGCGCCATGACGGACGGGACGAGTCTGGCGCTGTTCGCCGCCGCTGCGGGCGAAAGCCTGTACCGCTGGTATGATTCCCAGAAATTCTGCGGCAGATGCGGCGCGCGCATGGAGAAAAGCACGGTCGAGCGCGCCATGGTCTGCCCGCAGTGCAGAAACACTGTCTATCCGAAAATCTGCCCCGCTGTGATCGTCGCGGTGCACGACGGCGACCGGCTGCTGCTCACGCGCTATCGCGGACGGCCGTTCAAAAAATATGCCCTCATCGCGGGCTTTAATGAGATCGGTGAGTCGATTGAGGACACGGTGCACCGCGAGGTCATGGAGGAGGCTGGCCTCCGGGTCAAAAACCTCCGCTTTTACAAATCCCAGCCGTGGGTGTTCACGGACACGCTCCTGATGGGCTTCGTCTGTGAGCTGGACGGCAGCGACAGGATCACCGTGCAGGAATCCGAGCTGGCCGAGGCGAACTGGCACCTGCGCAGCGAGCTGCCGGAGGATCACTCCCACATCAGCCTGACCGGTGAAATGATCGAACAGTTCCGTCTGGGCCGGTTATACCGCGCCGCGTCCAAAAATAAAACGCTCCCCCCAGCGGCAGTCCGTCGTGGACTGCGCCGCCGGGGGAATTTTTCAGCCCCTGCCGCCGAATTGGCGGCAGGGGCTGATTTGGATTATACCGGGGAATTGCGTCCGAAGAGGCTTACTCGTACAGCGACCAGTTGGGGTCGGAGGTCAGAGCCGTCCAGGTTTCGGAACCCTTGACCGTGTAGGAATGGCTGTTGGTAGCTTCCTGCACGTCGAGGTAGTACCACTTATCGGAGGTGTTGTCGATCCAGGTCTTCATGCCGGGCAGGAATGCGTCGGCGGACTTGGGGGCACGGCCGGTGGCACGGTTGATCATAGCCATGAGTTCAGCACGGGTCACGTTTTTGTCCGGACGGAAGGTGCCGTCGGGATAGCCGGTGATCCAGCCGAGCTTGGCGCAGATCGCGATGGCGTTGGCCGCCCAGTACTTGGCGGACACGTCATTGAAGTAGTTCGCAGCGCCAGTCGTCTCGGAGAACTTGGCGAGCATGGCGGCGAGCTCTGCACGGGTGATGGCTTCATTCGGGCGGAAGTAGCCGTTGGAGCTGTCGGTGATGACACCGGCGTTGTTCAGAGTCGCAACGTAGGTGTTGTACCAGCTGCCGGAGGCGACATCGCGGAAGCCGCTCTTGGTGGAGTAATAGGTCTTGCGGGACGCATCATCCATGAGACGGAAGAGGATCGCGGCCGTCTCAGCGCGGGTGATGTTGCCTGCGGGCTTCACAGTGCCGTCGGGATAACCCTGGACATACGCGAAGTGATCAGCGGTGTTGAGCTTCGGGGTGTTCTTCTTGACGGTGACGCCGGGCAGGACGATCAGGAACCACTTGGCATAGATCGTGATGTCCTCGGTCAGCGGGGTCGAGAAGTCGTAGCGATGTCTGAAGGTCTTGTCGGTGTACCAGCCGTCGAAGATGTAGCCGCCGTTGACGGGATCCTTGGGCTTCGCAACCGTCAGGCCATGGCGAACCGTTTCCGGAGCGATCTTGGAGCCGCCCATGGTGTCGAACGTCAGGGTATGGAAGTCCAGATCGTAGTAGACCGACAGGATGGTGTAGACAGGCTTGCCGTCCACGCCCATGTAGGGCTGGATAGCCGTGCCGGTCAGCTTGCTCAGCGTGCGGTTGACATTGACGTGATGCGTTGCTCTGTAATCCTTGATGACCGCGGTGACGGTGGTGTCCTTCTTGGCGCTCAGGTGCTCGACCTCAGCGTTGGCCAGATCATAGGTGCCGTCGGGCAGCTGCTTGATGTGCAGAACGTCGTAGCGGACATAGATGTCGCCGATCGGGGTGGACGTCAGTTCAAACTTGGCGTAGATGGTCTTGTCTGCTTCCAGAACCGTTGCGAAGTCATACTCCTCGGTGAATTCGGGGTCGGCATACCAGCCAATGAACGTGTACTTGTCCTTGGTCGGGTCAGCAGGTCTTGCAACTGCATTGCCGTGGCGGACCGTGACCGGGTTGATGGCGGAGCCGCCGTTGGTTTCGAAGGTCAGGGTATGCTCGTCGAGAGCATACTTGACATCGATCGTCAGACCCTCTTCGATCTTGATGTTCTGCTTCGTGTCAGCGTCGTTGGTCGGATAGTGAGAGCCGTAGTCCTTCGCAGTCACGACTGCGAGCGCTTCAAACTTGCCGCTCAGCGTTTCGACCTCAGCGTTTGCCTCGTCATAGGAGCCGTCGGGCAGCTGCTTGATGTGGCGGACGGTGTAGTCGTAGGTGTTGGCCGAATAGGAGAACGTGAGAACCTTGTTGTATTCATCAAGGATCATCGTCTTGCTGGGTGCGTCCGGCGTGTAGCCGACCACGTCTGCGGCCTGCTCGGTCACTTCGGTGTCGAACGTCTGATCGGTCACGACCTTTTCAGGCGCGAGAACCTTATTGTCGCCTTCACGCAGGTATTTGACCGTGTAGCTCACGTCGGTCTTTGCCGTGTAGCGCCCGTAGAGTTCCCACTTCTTGGCTATGGACAGAGCGTTCAGCTTGTGACTGGCGGTGCCGATATCCTTTTTGGCTTCATACCAGCCGTCGAAGTCATAACCGGTCTTTTCGCCGGTCGGCAGGACGCATGCGCCGGGTTCAAGCTCGCTGACATAGAGCGTAGCGCTGTCGATCTCGTTGTTGTCCTTATCGAGGTAGTGGAGATGGACAGGCCAGTTCCAGTATGCCGTGATAACGCGGTTGCCGGTCGAGCCAGTCGGGATCTCGGTGATCTTCTGGCCGTTCTCGTCGTGCCACTCAAGGAACGTCTTGCCCCAGTCAGCGCCGGTCGCATCGGCCAGCGTGATGGTATCGCTCTCAACCGTGTACGTCGTGGGGTTGGTACTGGTGGCCTTGCCGTCGTTGTATACATACTGAATGGTGTACTCAATGGGCGTAAATTTGCCGTAGAGCTTCCATTCCTTGGCCATGTACAGCTTTTCGACCTTAGCTTTTACGCCAATATCAGCTGGTTTCTGATACCAGCCGCTGAATTCGTAACCATCTTCTGCATTCGGAGTCCACAGGCTGTAGGTGGCATAGTCAACAGAGTCAACCGTGTCCATCTTCTTTTCTACCCACGCACCGGTTTCATCCGGGAGGTAGTACTTGACTGTGAACGTCTTCTTCTCCCACTGTGCAGTGAAGATCACGCCGCCCGCGGTGATGGTGTAGGTGTCGCCAGCCTTGAGGAGCGTTTCATCGGCCGCATCGTCTGCGCCGTCAGCGTCAAGGTGGTCGGCATCATTTTCAGCCGGAATGACTTCAACGCTCCAGCCCTTGAAGCTATAACCTTCGCGGGTCGGCTCAGTGGTGGGCAGGGTGATGGTGTCGCCAGCGAAGTAGAAGTCGTAGAAGTCGATCGCGCCGTCGTCATAGGTGTAGTTGACAGCGGGCATATTCTCGACGTTCTCAGCACCGGCTCTGAACGTAACGGATGCGAGGTTCAGGTTGCCGGAGAGCTGGTAGCCGGCTTCTGCCGGATAGCCGGGCTCCATGTCCTCTTCGTTTACGGTCTTGTACAGGGCCGTCCAGGCGATCTTCTCGGCGATCTTGTCAGAAACGCCGGTTTCGAGGGCGATGTCGGTCGCCAGCTTCTCAGCAACTGCGCTCAGCTCTGCGTCATCGCCGAAGTACAGATCGCTCGTCAGCGGCATTGCATCGAAGGTAAAGCTGCCGATAGAAATGTAGCCGAGGCTGTTGTAGCTGCCGAGGCCCAGACGGGACAGGGTCGCAGCGTTCAGCGTGACGGGCGTATCGAACTCGCTCGTGGTCAGCGGTGCAAAATAGCTGTTCAGTCTTGCATACGCGTAGATGTTGTGCGGGGTGACCTTCCAGTTGGCGACGAGGTTCGTCCAGCCGTTGACGGTCTGGCCGGTGACGTCCGTGGTCTGGCCTTCGCGGCTCCAGAAGGTGAAGGTGTAGCCGTCGCGGGTCGCAGTGGGCGCGTCTGCGGTGGGCAGAGCCGAGCCAACGCGGGCCTTGGTGGTACGGAGGATGCCCTCCGTCTTGGAGTGGTCGTTCTGATATGCCGTCAGCGATTCCAGAGAATCGAAGTAAACGACAGGAACCAGCTCGGTGACGATGAGCTTGAGATTCTGCCAGTTTCCGGTGATCAGCAGCTTCTCCAATCCGGCGGGTTTATCCTGCAGACCGTCCAGATACCGCTTGTAGCTGTTGAACATGCCGTCGTCGTACCAGCCGCCGTCGATCTCGAAGTCGAAATCGAGATAGCTGCTCGGATCGATCTTCGTAAGGTCAATCGTATCGCCAGCAAGCTTATCGGCGGCGTACGGAACATCCACGATCGGCTTGCTCAGATCGCCGGACTTGAAGATCATGAGGTGGACGTTGGCCTTTTTGGCTTCCCACTTCGCAACATAGGTCACAGTCTGCGTGACCGTTGCCGCAACTTCGGGCTCCCAGCCTGCGAAGGTGTAGCCGGTGCGGGTCGGGGTGCCGTTGAACGCGGGGGTCGTGGAATCCTTCCTAAGGTCAGAATAGACCTGATCGGCGAAAACCTCTTCACCATCTACGCCGTCGGTGTAGGTAACGGTATATTCCTCCGTCACATGTACGCGGCCCTGCGTCTTGATCTGCCAGCTGCCCCCGGCCCAGATCAGCGTGACCGGAACGATCTTCTCATCGTTTTGGACATGTTTCAGGTTCTGGAACGTCGTGTTGAACTCGGCCACATAGCGTTCGGGGTAATAGCTGATGTCGCAAAGCCAGTCGTCCCCTTCCTGCCTCGGCTCGAAGACGAAGTAGTCTACATCGCACTCGCCGAGCAGACCGTAGGCGGCCGTATGCTGCTGCGAAGCATCTACGACGCACTTGACCTGAACAGCCATTTCAAGCTTTTTCAGCTCGTCAGCCGTCGGGGCTTTGGGCTTGCAGATGACTTCAACGACCGGCAGTTCCCCCTGCTGCTGCCATTTCCTGTTCCCGTCACCAGTTGCTTCGGTGTCATAGCGGAAGGTGATGGTCAGCGTTGCGTCCTGCTCGTCAACGAGCCGATGCTCGACGCGGGTGGCGGTGTTATATGCCACCAGATTCGGCGCTACCGTGACCGTCGCGGTGACGTAGTAGCCCTGCTCGTCCTTCTGCACATCGCTGATCGTATACTGAGACGGGGTGGCAATATAATCCGCCTTGTAAGGATGTGTTGCTTTGTTGTTCTTGCAGACGATAGCAAAACTGCCGTCCAGCGCCGTGGGCTTTGTGGGCGGGGTCACTTCGTGCGTGGCTTCGATCCGCGGGTTCGCTGCCGGTTTCACCCACGTCTTACTATTTTTATCATAGGTGAGGTTGAACGTGATGGTCTGCGCGGTCGGGGTGTGCTGCACCTTCCAGACCAGATTGCTGGCCTGCTGCACGAACCATGCCGTCCGGACAGTCACCGGGCAGATATATCCGCCCGCGCCATCGCTTACGACCTCGCCGATCGTATGTTGTGCGTCGGTCGGGTGTCCGAGCGGATACTGTACCGTATCATGCGTTCCGGTTGTCGTAACGCAGACAATATCTACAACAACGCCGGTCACGTCGTTTTCCGTGGGCTTGGCGGGCTTGTCGGTGGGTGGGGTGTTCGACTGCCAGACGGCGTAGAGGTTGGTGGTCTCTCTGGGTGTTGTAATCGTATTGCCAGGTTTGACGGTGGCCGTTGTTGCGTCCGGATTCCCAGCCCAGCCGAGGAAGGTGTAGCCGTCTCTGCTCGGCCGCGCGTTGGAAACGGTGAACGTTACCATGCCGGTGTTGGACTTTTCAGTCTGCGGGTTGGGTACCGGCATATTGGATACAGAATCGTCCGTGACGTTATCGTCATAGGTCAGGGTGTAGGTCTTTTCGGATGTATCCCTTGTAATATTAAATTGTATTGGGGGATTTTCTAGATATTGCCATCCGTATGTATTGTGCCAAAACCAATGAAGGGTGGCTGTTGCATTACTGGTTCCGGCAAGTTTGTGTACACCATAGCTTTCGCTGAAGTTGCTGTTATATAGCTCGATGAACGGAGCAGCATGAACTGTCACCACACACATCCACGGGAACTGTTCCTTTGTTATCTTGCCTCCGTCGACGTTATAGTAAGTGCCCGGGTTCTCTACAACCTCGCCAACAGAATAACCGTTCTGCACCTTATTTAAACTACTAGCCGTAGCATCATGCCCCCGAGCACCCGCGTCTACACAGTGGAGCAGTACAGCTTTGCCTGCATCGGGGAAAGCGCCAATGTCACTCGCTGTCGGCGCATTCGGTTTTCCAGACGGGTCAGTGGAGCCACCATCGCCAACGGTGACGTTGTAGATAAGCAAGCCATTCGCTACCGCATTTTTGGAACAAGTACAGGTATAAACAACTGTAATCTTTGCGGTACCATTTCCAACGCCCAGAAAGTTGATCGTCAGCACACCGCCGCTCCAACTGCCGGTCGCTTTTACGACATTCTCGTTGGAACTTGTAACGGCGCAATAAACGCCGCCCTTACTTACCTGAACACCTTCGATCGCACTGTACGTCGAAAAAGTCAGTACGCCGGAATCGGTGACAGTTTCTCCAACAGGAACCTGTACACTGCCATTACTCGTCTCTGCCTGATTCCCAGAGTTTTCATAAATCCTTATTGGATTTTCTGCGCTGCCGCGCGCAGTAACTACGCTGCCAGCCGCCATCGCCGATACCGGCAGCATACCGAGCACCATAATCAGAACTAACAAAAAAGCAACTAATCTCTTCTTCATTACTTCAGATCTCCTCCTTTTTATTGTTTTATTGTTTGCTTCTTGTAGTGAAAACTATCTATGTTGAAAATGGCTGCGCCATTGGATTTTTTCGATGCTGCGCGCCGGGCAGGAGTTCTCTCCGTCCGGCATTCTGGGCACACGTCTTCATTTTTTCTTTAATTTAATATAACACATCCTGCCGCAATGTGCAAGGAAAATCAGGAGGAGTTTTCCAAAAATTTATGGGCACTTTATGCGCCGGACGTCACTGCAGCGCAGGCGCTGCCGGCAGCGCCGTCAGAACCGTGGTCACGCAGCAGAAAGCAAACTGCCGCGCGGAATGAGCAGTATTCTTCATCGTATTCCCCCCAGTTGAGGTTCTTTTATTTATTTTACCCTGAATATGACAAAAAAGCAACTGCCTGCCCATCCGCAGCGGACGTTGACAGGAAAGATTTTGGTCATTATAATAGAAGTATCTATAAAGGAGGATACGCTATGAAACGAAGCGAGCAGGATATCCGGTTCCAGTGGGACCTGACGAAGATCTACCCGGACACTGCGGCGTGGGAAGCCGCAATGCAGGAGGCTGAGGCCGCGCTTGCACCGCTGGCCGCAATTCCCGGCACACTCGGCACGTCCAAGGAAGCGTTCAAGAAGGGGCTTGACACCGTCTATGCCTCCATGTTTAAGGTTGAGATGCCCTATGTCTATGCGTTTTTGAAGAAGACAGAGGACGGCTCTGTTGCGGAAAATCAGGAAATGGCCGCCCGCGGCGAGAGCCTGATCATCAAGTTCAACGCCGCAATAGCATTCCTGAGTCCCGAGATTCTTGCCATCCCGGCAGAAAAGCTGGACGAGTGGATGCAGGACGAGGCGCTGGCGACCTACCGGCACACGGTAGACGATATCGTCCGTATGCGCGCGCATACGCTCGACGCTGCGCGGGAGCAGATGCTGGCGCTGCTGGGCGACGCAGCAGGCACGCCGAAGGCCGCGTTTGAGATGCTGACCGACGTTGATTTGCAGCTGCCGATGGTCAAAAACGAGGCGGGCGAGGAGGTACGCCTCACCGCCGGTACGTTCCCTGTCTTCCGCGAGAGCCGCGACCGCTCCGTGCGCGAGGGTGCGTTCCGCGCCATGTTCGGCACCTACCGGCAGTTCGGCGACGCCATTGCCACGCTCTATGGCGGCTCCGTCAAATTCGACACCTATTTCTCCAATCAGCGCGGCTACGCCTCCGCGTGCGAGGCGGCGCTGGACGGCGGCAATGTGCCCGTGTCCGTCTATGACAGCCTGATCGAGGCCGTGCACGAGAGCCTGCCCTCCATGCGCAAATATCTGGAGCTGCGCCGCCGCGCGTTGAAGCTTGAAAAAATCGATGTGTTTGATCTGTATGTCCCCATCGTGGAGGACGTCGACTATCCCATTGCGTTTGAGGACGCGAAGGAGCTGGTCAAGAAGGCGACGCTGCCGCTGGGCGAGGAATACCAGAAGCTGCTGGACCGCGCGTTCGCCGAGCGCTGGGTCGACGTGTATGAGAACGACGGCAAGCAGTCCGGCGCGTTCTCGTGCGGCGTGTTCGGCGTGCATCCGTATGTGCTGATGAACTATGCCGGAACACTCAACGACGCGTTCACGCTGGCGCATGAGCTGGGCCACTCCATGCACTCCTGGTTCTCGGATACGACGCAGGATTATGTCAACCACGATTACCGCATCATGGTCGCCGAGGTCGCCTCGACGGTCAACGAGGTCCTGCTGACCAAGTATCTGCTGAAGACCGAGACGGACGAAAAGCGCCGCGCATACATCCTCAACCACTTCCTTGAGAGCTTCCGCACGACGCTCTACCGGCAGACGCTGTTCGCAGAGTTCGAGCGCAAGGCGCACGATCTCTACGCTGCGGGCCAGCCGCTGACGGCCACATCGCTCAACAAGGTCTATCACGATCTCGAAGCCACCTATTATGACGGCATCGGCATCGACGCGGACATCGACCCCGAATGGTCGTATGTCCCCCACTTCTACCGCGCGTTCTACGTCTATCAGTACGCGACCGGCTTCTCCTCCGCCGTGGCCATCGCCGAGCATATCCTGACGACCGGCGACGCAAGCGGCTATCTGAAGTTCCTCACGACCGGCGGCAGCGATTATCCGCTCGAAGAGCTCAAGATCGCAGGCGTCGACCTCACGAAGCCCGACACCGTCCGCAGCGCGCTGCGCGTGTTCGACGAGACGATCGACGAGCTGGCAAAGATCCTGCTGTAACCCGGCATTCCGCGACGTCCCCTGCCATACGCATGGCAGGGGACGTTTTTTGCGCACCGGAGGCGCAGACCGAATCCGGCATTTACAGTCCCGCTTCCTGTGGTACGATGGTCAAAGCAGCGCGGCGCATGGCCGCGTAAGATTGGAGACGAATCGGATGAAGAGCAGAAAACAGGTGCTGAAAAAGCTGTTTCTTTCCACGCTGTATCTCAGCGCGTTTACATTCGGCGGCGGGTATGTGATCGTCACGCAGCACAGCTGGCTCAGTCTGCAGGAGTTCGCCGATCTTGTCGCCATGGCTGCGATTTTTGCCGTCTGCCTTGTCCTGCTCCGCAAAACAAAGCTCAGCCCGATCCTCGTCATGCTTCTGGCCGGAGCCGTCAATCTGCTGCTGCCGGCATAGCCGGACGGATGCCCCGGCGGATGTGCGTCATTCCTCCTATATGGGCTTCAGCCCTTTTTCGGCGGCAGACGGCGCAGGAGCAGATATCCGATGAGTCCGAGCACCAGCACGATCCCGGCGGCGATCACGTCTGCCCAATCAAAAATCTGCGGCCCGGCGATGAAAATTTCCGTCGGCCCGTCCGCGCCGCCGATAACGCCGACGGACGCAAAGCCGCGCAGATTCGTGACGGTTTTCAGAAGCCCGGCCAGCAGCGCAAGCACCGCCGCGCCAAGGCAGACGAACCGCAGCGGGCTTTTGCGGAACGCGTAGCCCGGCAGCTGCGCGGTAAGCTCTGCCGCGGCCTGCTTTGCCGGGCCAAGCGCGGCAAAGATCTCCGCATCCGTCTGCCCGGCCTCGCGCCGCTCATTGATCGAGCTGCGCAGGTCGTCCATCACCCGGTCCTTCATTTGCTCCGATAGCGGCAGCCGCCGCCGGACCGCGCGCAGATAGCGCGCAAGCTGTTTTTCATTCATGTCCTGCATCCTCCCCGCAAAAATGGTCCACTGCCGTCCGGAATCCGGCCCAGAGGCCGAGACGGCGTTCATTTTCTTCTCTGCCCTTTTCCGTCGCGGAATAGATCTTCCGCGGAGCCGCACGCCCTGTCTCCTGCTGCCAGACCGCTTCGATCAGCCCGTCGTCCTCCAGCCGGTATAAAATCGGGTAGAGCGTTCCCTCCCTGAGCGTAAACAGCCCGCCGGAACGGCTGCCGAGCTGCGCGATCAGCTCGTAGCCATAGGTCGGCCCCCGGCAGATCGTCTGCAAAACCAGCAGCTCCAGCACGCCCTTCTTGAGCTGCTGCAAAAAACGTTCTTCCATCCGCACCATCCTTGCATTTCTAAGTATTTTGTATTACTAAACATAAAGTACCACATTCCCCCCAGCCTGTCAAGCAAGACAGCGCAAAAAGGCTGCCTTGAAACCCACACGAATTCCAAGCAGAATGAGAAAGAATACGCCGGACCGCATCGTTCGGATTCCAATTTTTTATATTTTTGCGTCCATCTCTTGGGCGTTCGGATCGCAGTGGTGTTCTCAGGAGCGAAAAAATCCAGGCATCATAAGGATGTCTGGATTTTTGTGTTATCTGAAGGCTGCGATATTACATACCGCCGCCATGCTTGCGCATGGAATTGCCGGGCGATCGAACCCAATGGGTTCGGTCCGACATACGAATCACCTAAAAAAGAAACCATCCGGATGGATGGTTTCTTTTTTGGTGACCCGTACGGGAATCGAACCCATGTTACCGCCGTGAAAGGGCGGTGTCTT
>ENA-ORTW01002388-ORTW01002388.1-human-gut-metagenome-genome-assembly--contig:-NODE-2388-length-17532-cov-2.464954_pt1 | contig 17532 bp, 8 predicted proteins | sample MGYA00242072_ERZ509193 | MGnify/ENA primary metagenome ERZ509193 (study PRJEB26280, sample SAMEA2338813) | human gut metagenome | biome: human gut; feature: human-associated habitat; material: faeces... | reverse complement strand
GCCCGAGAAAATAAAGTATATCTCGAACGAAAAAACGGTGTACTTTACGTAAAGAATTCTTAATAAAATAGCTATGGACAAATTTAAGATCGGAGAAAATGCCGGAATCATTTGGAGAATGATGGACAATAACAAACATTGGGAGTATGGAGAATTGAAGAAAGCCACCGGATTGTCGGACAGAGAGCTGAATGCAGCTATCGGATGGCTGGCAAGAGAAAATAAGATACAATTCGGCACTGACGAATCGGGGCAAAAAGAATATTTTTATCTCGACATCAATCTGTTTATCGGATAATAGGACTCTCCGATAAATCCGAAAGCGACTCCACTCGCAGGCGTATATACGCCCGATCGTCGAACGAACACTGTCCCGCACCTTTTCCCTTAGTGGCTTTATATTGCCTGAAACAAAACGGATCTTCCCGTAATATCATTCTTAAATATCGCTCGGAGTCTTCTAAGGTCGGGTAAAGATAGGGATAACCGTCGGTCGACAAAATCAACTCCGTCCCGACCGGAATTTCATAACGTCGTACATCAGGAGTATAAGGAGTAAAACCATCGATAACCCCATAAGCATCGATGGCAGCAGGATTATTCTGAGCGAACATCTGCCGTCGCAAATCTCCTTCAATGGCTTTCCGACCTACATCTTCAAAGATAAGACTATCGATATTTCCTCCCTGCGATAAATATCTTTCTATAATCTCGGCACGCTTCTGTGCCAAACGTAAATCCACCGACTTTTCCGGCATATACACTTCATCACCGATGCGCAAGCGACAATCGCCCACCGTCCAAACCTCCCTCCTTGCATCGCTATATATCGCTACCGAAGCAGAAAGCCGGCATTGTGGTTCGGAAACGACTCTTTCCCGAAGACCGTTTCTACAATAAAAAGCCATAAATACCCGACCGGCCTCATCTATAAACTCCGACATCGTCGCATCATACGGCAACGACCGTATTACACCGGAGAGTAATTCCGATGCCAAACGACCTGTTGTTTTCCCATCGAAACTCAAATCGCATTTACTTGTTGCTCCGTCGACAACCGCAGCAAAGAAAGGGGTAATTACAAGTGCATCTTCACACAGGGACACATCGCTATATTTCCCGACGACACTCTGCTCTATAATCGTAAAAGACATATCAAAAGTCTGTATAATCTATACCGGCCGAAAACCGGAAGGTTCGTTTACAAACGTTCCAAAGGTAGAAACTTTCAGCGATAAACAAAAAAGGGAAGCAATGTTGTCTTGCTTCCCTTTTATAATAGCCTTAAATACCTATTCGGCACTATCCTCGGGTATACCGTAACGTATCACTTTCATAAGATTCTTGGACGTTACTACCTTCTTGGCCATTTTCTGCACATCTTGGGGCGTTACCGAATTGAGCGTTTTAAGATAATCGGTATAAAAGTCGTTTCCATACATATAATAGTTGATCAACGATGAAGCCCAGTACTTATTTTCCTTGATACTGCTTTCATACTCTTTCTGCATATAAGCTCTGATATTGTCAAACGTCTCGGTCGACGGACCTTCCTCGGCCACTTTCTTCAACTCTGCAATGGTACGGTCGGCCAGCGAAGAAGCTTGTTCTTTATTGGTATCGAAAGCGATAACATAAGAGAAACTATTCTTGGGTGTACGGGAAAGGCTACCCGATGTCGAAACCCCATACGTACCACCTTCTTCTTCCCGTATGGTCTCGGTATAAACCGTGCGCATCACTTGTGAAAGCATCGACATGACGATCGTATTTTTCAAGTTGTATTTCTCTTTTCCCGAATAAGTGATATACACCATTGTCTTGGGTGTCTCCATTTTTTGGTCGAAGATCGACTCGCGATAACCGGTACGCTCTTTCGGCATTACTTTCCCATTGGCTTTTTCATGTTTTCCGGTCGAAGGCAGCGCCCCGATATATTGTTCGATAAGCGGTTTGGCAGCCTCTTTATCGATATTTCCGATAAAGATAAATACGAAATCGGCAGCATTGTCTACTCTTGAAGAGAACAGATCGAGAGCCCGTTGATAATCGACCTTATCCAAGTCGTCCTGTGTAAAGCGGCGTACTCGTTCGTGATTTCCATAAGTAAGATAAGATACCGTATCGGATATAGGACGCATAGGATCGGACTCAGAAAGTTTCAACGAATTGGCCATGCGGCTCTTCCATGCCACATAACGGGCGCTATCGACTCGGGTCGTCGTAAACCGTAAATAAGTAAGTTGTAACAAAGTCTCGAAATCCTTGATCGTACTGCTACCCGACACCGTCTCGGCATAAGACGATACGCTGGCCGATACACTGGCTTGTATACCGCTAAGCTGCTTCATGAGTTCCATCGTACTGAAATCGCCCATACCGCCCAATGAAACGAGCGAATTCATCACATAGTAATTCGGACGGTCTTTGACATCGAAAAGGCTTGTACCGCCATGACTGAGAGCATACATTTGTATCTCATCGGCCTTGAAGTCGGTCGTTTTGATAACGACCTTCGCACCATTGGAAAGAGTATATTCGGTCGCATCGAAAATTTTATTTTCGGTCGTCTTTACAATACGGCCTTTTTCGGGCATTTGAGGTATAAGCGAACGTTCTTGATGCTCATCTTTATACGGTTCTACCGCAATCTTGCAGTCTTCAAAGAATGTATTTAAAAGCTCCTCTTCCGTAGGAATAACACTATTCTCATTTTCATCGCTCATGAGAACAAGAGACATGTTCTTGGAATCGGTCGGGAAGAACTGACGGAATGTCTCGTTGACATCTTTCAAGGTTACACCGGGCAGCAGTTGGTTATAGAGTTCGTAAGAATATTCTTCTGAAAACTCGGGTTCCTGTTGCAGGAAATGAGTCAATGCTTTATCTACGAATTTCGAATTTTTCTGTGTGGAACGCTCGTTGTACGACTTTCTTACATAAGATTCCATTTCGGCCACGGCACGGTCAAGTTCCGATTGGGTAAATCCGAATTCGTAAGCCTGCTTGGTTACACTCACCAGTCCTTCAAGAGCTTGTTTCCACTGCCCGGTTTTGAAAATGGCCACCAACGTATAAGCTTTACGTGTAGGGGAATAGAAATAATCGCCATAAGAACCGGCAGCCATGATGAAAGGCGGATTCTCGAGTTGAGACAATTCGCTACAACGCGTAGCAAACATCATCGAAACAAGAGATCGTACCAAATCTTTCCGAGTTGCTTCAACGGTCATTTTACTGGTCGTATCGACAGGCTGTTTAAAAGCGATACGCAATGAGTTGGAAAGCGCTTCCTTGTCCGACACAACAGCAACAATAGGGGCGTCGTTATCAGGAACCTGTACATATTCTCTTACCGCAGCATCGACGGGTGCAGGGACATCTTTCCACAATTCTTTGATACGCGCTTCAACTTTATCGACATCGATATTTCCCACCACGATAATACCCTGCAAATCGGGACGATACCACTTGTGGTAGTAATCGCGAATAGCTTGATGGGGGAAATTGTCGACAACCTCCATCAATCCGATAGGCATACGATAGGCATAGCGGTTACTGTCGGGATAAATGATAGGCAAAATTGCTTCGAGCATACGCAAATTGGCCGAATTTCTTGTACGCCATTCCTCGTGGATAACCTTACGCTCGGCATCTATCTCATCGCCTTCGAGCAAGATACCCGACGCCCAATCGTGCAAAATAAGCAGACAGGAATCGATGAGACCTTCTCGTGCAGGGACATCAGAAATATTATATACCGTCTCATCGATAGATGTATAGGCATTGAGGTTGGCACCGAATTTCACACCGTTGTTTTCGAGATAATTGATAATGTCTTTCCCGGGGAAATGGGTTGTTCCATTGAACGCCATATGTTCGAGGAAGTGTGCCAAACCACGCTGATGCTCTTCTTCGAGAATGGAACCTACACGCTGCGCAATATAGAACTCGACCCGGTTTTCGGGAAGATTGTTATGGCAGAGGTAATAAGTAAGGCCGTTCTCGAGCTTACCCACACGAATGGCCGGATCAAGAGTTTCTTTGAGCGGCTGCTGGGCCGACAACAACGCCGGAGCCAACAAACAAGCGACAAAGAAAATTTTTTTCATGAAATTCTTCATCATATCGGTTTATTTTAATTGGTTTTGTCGAGTTTATTTTCTTTCTTAGAAACTAAAAAAGAGGAAGATACGAGAGAAAAATCTCTGTATACTCCCTCTTTCTGCATTCAAAGATACAAATATCGCATTAAATTTAACGATACAATACGATAAGAGTTGTTAAAAACAAGAGCTATCGTTCGAGTGTAACGGCCATAAGCCCGATAACGACCTCGGTCGATACTGCCGAAACGGTTATACTTTGTAACGTACGTGTACCGTCGAGGGGCAAGTCCAATATGACACCGGCTCCTCCGGGTATATTCCGGTTATCGGCTCCCCTCAGTTTCAGATATGACTCTACATCTCGGGTTATCACACCGCTTTTCAACAGTACACGATAAGGACGGGGGGCTTTGAGACTGAAAGCATATCCGTCTACATAAAAATCCTGATCGATCGGACACCATGTTTCGGGATTGACAAGCGGAAGTGTTGAAGTCGTCCCATCGGTGTAAGTTACGGTAACAAGTCCGTTGACCATGTGGCATTGCATATGGTTGGTCGATCCGGCCATAAGCAGGTAGGCTCGCGACGCTCTCCCCGACAAAGGTACGGTTACCGAGTCGGGATAATTATCCCAACGGGTCGTAAAAAGAACATTGTTCACCGTCGTATCCTGACGGATACGGAAAGGAACACCGATAGGTGTATCGAGCACATCGCCCGAAGCTGCACGGCGCAATCCGCTATCATCGATCTCAGCGGTAGCTTTGGGATGACACCACTCCCCTATACCCTGCACAGGCACTTGCAATGTTGTATAAGGCGATCGGGGAGACAAATAGCGATTCTCAAATATATCTGTTACACGAGCATTCATGCAGGTATCCAAATCTACTGATTCATAATGCAAGGCATTGGAATTCTTAACCTCCCAGTTGATGCAGTCGAAACGGGCAACTTCTTTCTCTTTATCATACACTACGACACGGTTGGTACCCGGCTCGGCACAAGAGGCCGGTACAAAAATATCGGGTGATATACCGTTGGCCGGGATCTCGGTCGACACGACATACTCGTAGCGTCCGGGATTGACGACGCATTTCAGTGAAAGCGGCTTTGCCGTATGATTGGCCAAAGCAAATGACAAAGCATATCCTTCGGTAGCCGAAGAAGCCTGTGTTACAGGCTGCATTACTGTAAGAGGTATCGGTTGCCACCATGTCATATCGCCCTGAGAAAGTTGCACAAACAATGTACGTTCGCCGACGTTATCCCGAACGACTGCCGAGACAGAGTGGGCGTCCCATCTCGTCTGCGACAGCAGATTCTGCTCATCGCGTACCGCCATGAGTTGCACGCTCAACGGCAAGGACAATTTCCAAGAAGAACCCACAATCGCCAGTGTATCATACTCGGGCATAGACAAAGGTTTGCCTTCCCAAGCCACTTCGATCTTGCAAGAGGGTACCGGTTGTGCGAGAATTTCGATTTGAGGCTCTCCCACACTATTTTCTTTCAATGTCCAAGTCGTTTTCTTTCCATTGACTTTCACCGAAGCGATTTTATCGCGACGGGCTTTCAACTGTAACGCAAGCGTAGCCGGACGCTCGAAATGAAGCTGCACTTCATATACGTCTTTATTGCCCTTACGCTTGAAATCATAAGCAATATCGGAAGTCTCGAACGATGCATATTCCCAATCCGACGGGAAACCGGGACGCAAAACAACACGGTCGTTCATCATATCGGGCAGAATGCCGAACAGTCCTTGCACGATAACTCGCGATGCGACACCTACCGGGTCGCCGAAATCGCGATAGCACTCTCCGCGAGCGGCATCATAAGTACTTACTTGCCCGAAGTTTCCCGGGCTTCCGCCCAAATACATTCCATCGAGAATCGAGCTCTTGAAAAGTTTATAAGCCTCATTGCTACGACCGCTCTGCCAGTAAGCCAATGCCGTATGCATTACCTCGGCAAAAGCGACGTTATTGATAGACCATGCATAAGGCAACCACGTCGTTGTAGCGATTGTTGCATAATCGTCTCTATCGAGACCATCGGCCTTGACAGGAATATGGGGAATCTCGGTATCGACATAACGGGTCGCCTGCCACGACTGGAAATCGTCGTGAATTTCCGAGTCGATAGCATGATATATCGTCCACAAAGCTGCATCGGGGTGTACACGCTTCAAGCCCATGAAGTCTTTATATTCCGCCCAATGGCCTTTATCGGACAGCCACAGATTATCGTTGATAGCCTTTCCTATTTTTTCGGCTTCGAGACGATACGGTTCGGGATCTTCTCCTATTTTTTCGGCTATCTCGGCCGCCATCTTGTTGGCCCGGTAATTATAAGCCGACGAGTGCGTTACTCCGCCGCTGTTGTATTGGAGGGCATCGCTTGCCCATATACAACAATAGGCATCGTAAAGGCCGTCGTCGTCGGGGTCGAAATTACGCTTCTCCCAAGCAAGATGCGATTTCAGTACCGGCCACATACGGCGCACATAGTCCATATCTCCTGTCCAGTTGAAATGCCACAACAACTCATCGATATAGCAAAGATTCATATCGTAGTGGTGCATGAGCTTCTTCTGATTGGGATTACGGGTAATATAACCGTTGCTGTACATTTGCGTTCCCCATTTCTTCAAAGCCCGAGCCAAATTGAGCGAACTGTCTTGTGCCGGATGCGGAATGACAGGTTCTATCTCGGTAATCTGAGAAGCGGCATAACCGTCGAAGTGTTCCCTTGCCCGGTCGTGGCGACCTATGGCATCGCCCGTATAAGCGGCACGCCAACCGTTCAAAGGCATACGCCAACCAATGGCTCCGTGCATCCACACCTTGGCGGAGGAATCCCAAATCCCGTCGGCTGCCATACTCAATGCCGGCCCGAGCGTATTGAAATAGGGATCGGGCGTAACAAGCTTCACTGTCGAGGCGACCTCGGCACGGCTCTTGTCGGCACGATCGAAACAGGCCGCCAAATCGTCATAACGCCATGCGGCCGGAGCGGTTTTAGGATTATATATCGCTATATAAGAGGGTTTCTTACGTAATGAGACCGTTCCCGAAACGACCGGATATTTGTCGGAAGGAGCCGTTTCACGCAAAGAGATCGGCGTAGTACGCGCCATAGCATCACCCAGTAACAGCGAAGATGCGTCGGGCACGACAGCCGTAAGTTGGCATACAGGATTTTTGCCCGTTTCGGGATTCTTACCGGCCAAATATCGTTGGATATTCTCGCGTGAGGTACCATACCACACATCGAAACCGTCATCGTCCAAACGATAAATATTATCGACACAATAATCGGGTTTCAAGTCGAAGCAGTCGGGTGCATCTACTCCCATATCTCCTTCCCGACTGAAACGCTTGTTGGTAGGTCCGCCGTAAAGCCATACGAGCCGGGTGTCCGAAGGCAACTTATTGCCTTCGATTTTGAGTATCATACCATCGGCCTCATACATGGCCAACGCTGTAACGACGATGGAACCTTTTCCCAAGAGAGAGTCGGTAATCGTATAGATACGGCTTCCGGCACTGTATCGGGACTCGATGTGTCGGGCATCGTTTAGCCAAAGGCTTTTCCCGCCGACAATCACACCAAGCGAAAGATTTCCCCCCATACGGGGCATATACAGGGCAAACTCGGGAACATCGCTCGTTTCGAGTCTGAAACCCGTATTACTGCCATACAAAGCTCGGGTAAACTTGCGATTGCCATTGACGATGACAAAATCTTCTCCGTCGGGCTGGTAGCGCAACGTGCGGTTTTGGCCGGGAGCGGTACGCTTCGAGTCGGAAGAGGTAAACAACTGCGCCTGCGCAGGAACAAGGCAAGCCGCCGATAGAAGCAAAGAACAGAATAATCGTGATATATGCATAGCGTCAAAAAAATTATATATGTAATATCGGGAAAACACGAGTGTCCGAAGCAGGATATTCCGCTCCGGACACCTTGTCTTAAACAATGTCGACAGACATTAATTTCCTTCGGTCAAATCATAATCGATAAACCAACCTTTATCGGCAGAAAGTATCGATTCGACATCACCGCGTCCGGCGGCCATCGATTTGATGAAATACTCTTTCTTTTCGGGATAGTTTTGCATCATACGATACAAAGCAAACATTACCTGACCTTCGCCCGAGAGTTCGAAGAAATACTCATCGGCAAGCAAAGAATCGAGTTTCCAGCATTGCTCTTCGGGAGTATACAAAGGTAAGCCCGAATCTTCATCGGTCGACAAAATATCGCCACCTACATTACCCATGGCTACACGACCGCGTATACCTTTGTGAATATACTGCGAAGCACTTTGCGTATGGTTGGTTCCCCGATACAGGTTGGCAAGATATTTATTCGCATTGCTGGGATCGAAATACTTGATAACTTTATCGAAGCAGCTACCGGCCTTAAAATCACCGGTCGTCGTGTCCCAATAAGTTCCGATACCCTGGTTGAGAAGCACGAGGGCGGTTTCGATAAAAGCATTTCTCATCTCCTCCGTAGTCGAAGGATCTTTGGCTAAACCGGCCAAAGCCTCGCAAAGAATCAGGTGCAAGCCGCTGGCACGATACAGAGGAATGACTGTCTCGGTCGTCTGTGCTACACCGCTGACCCATTTCTGAAGAATGATCTGTCCGGTTTCCGTTTCGGCAAACGTTCCTCCTCTACCGCGGTAACGGTCGGATAAGATTGCATTTTCGATACATGGTACACTTGTCGTATCGAAACGGGCCATAGCCACTTGGGTAGGACGCACGTAATAACTATACGGAGAAACATTCGAAGCAAAATCTTCGAGACGGTTCGTTTCATACATTCTGGGATTGTACGAAGCCATCGTAATGTCTTCCCAACGGAAATATGTATGTATGCAATTTTTCCAACCGCTGCTGTAAGCACCGCGCAAAGGCATGATATAGCATTCACCGCCGCCGGTACGACCGCCGAGTGTAATCTCGGTCATCGCATTGATGGCTGCATTGTGATAATCTCGTTTATACAAGTACAACTCGGCCAACAGACACTGCGGGGTAAATTGATAACGGTCGTAACGCATGTGTCCTTCGTTCTCGCCCGTAATACTCGGGAAGAGGAACGTTCTCCACCGTGTTATCTGTTTACCGTCGACCCCATACATACCGGTATTCATGAGTTCCAGACATTTATCGATAATCTGGTCGAAACCGAGTTTCGGATATTTGGCAATGTCTTGATACTCGCTCAACGGATCGTCGAAATAGATAGCTTCACCGTATATTTTGGCAAGCATCATATAAGCCCATACTTTATAACGGATCGCGGTAGAAATATACAAGTCGAATGTTACACCGTATTTCTCCTCGAAGTTAAGGGCCGTAGGGTTCTCTTTGCGATACTTGTCGACATGCGCCACATAGTCGTTGACATTCATGATGACACGGTAATAACCCGCAGGGTCGGCAAGGGTGTTACCATTGAGGTCGCTGTATTTCCAGATATTCCATACCTCGGTTCCGGCATTTTCGGTCGGTTCGAGCAGGTTGCCCCGGAGAGCTTCGAGAATAAGCGCCTGATCGGCCACATCGGCTACGGTCGAGGCACACCCCCAAAGACCGGAATAAAGTTCGGAGTTGACTCCTACATAATTGCCTTCATCGAGGAGGTCGGTCGTCTCATCGGAACATGAGACAAAGAGAGCCGCAACGATAAATAAGGCAGCAAATTTTTCCATTATATTTTTCATAATCTTAAATCTCCTTATGGTTAGAATTCGAGCTTAACACCGACTTTAAACGAACGAGGAAGCGCCACTTTGGCATAGTCGAATCCGCGCAACGAAGCATCGTAAGAATAAGTTGTTTCGGGATCAAGACCTAAATACTTGGTAAAGGTGAATACATTCTCGGCCGAAGCAAACAAGGTCGTTCCACGCAAGAAGTTGAATTTATAGCTTACGTAAATCTCTTTGATTTTGAGATACGAAGCATCTTCGATCCAACGGTCGGAGAAACGATTATTGCCCATCGGGTCGCCATAAGTGGCTTTCGGCATCGTGGTGATGTCGCCGTTGCTTTGCCAACGGCGGTTGGTCGACACGAGCTGATTACCGTAATCGCTCATGCTCTCTCCGATACGGCGCACGGCATTATAAGATTTATTGCCCTGGCTGTATCCGAAATTAACCGACAATTCGAAATTTTTATAGCGTAACGTCGTATAGATGTTACCGAAAATTTTAGGATCGGCACTACCGAGGTTTACACGGTCTTTCTCATCGATCACACCATCATTATTTTGATCGACAAAGTGTACATCACCGGCACCAAAAGCAACACCGCCCGGAGTTTTCAGGTTGGCAGCCGCAGCCTCCTCTGTCGTAGAGAATACGCCGGCTGTCTCATAGCCGTAAAAATTGTACAGCGGTTTACCCACTTCTGAAATAATAGCTGCTCCGTCGCTCATTTCGCTTATGATAGAGGCATTGCCGTCGAGAGAAGAAAGACGGTTCTTATTGTGGGCAAGTGTGGCACCGATATACCATTTGAAGTTTTTGGTATATACGGGAGCAAACTGGAATCCCACTTCGACACCTTCGTTCTTCAAGGTTCCGATGTTGTCATACATCGTACTGGTACCAAATACCGACGGAATACTGCGAAGCATGATCACGTCGTTGGTTTTCCCGTTATAATAATCGACAGAGGCATCGATACGGTTGTTCCACAACGAAATATCGAGACCGACATCGAACGTACGGTCGGTTTCCCATTTCAGGCCGGTATTGGCAACGCCGGCACGTACAAGACCGGACAAAGCACGGAAGCTGGCCTGCGAGTAAGCATATTTGCTGAGACCCGAAGAGAACCGGCTGTTACCCGTTGTTACATATTCGGCACGAAGAGTCAACTGATTGATGAAATCGACATTGCGCACACCGGGAGCATTCTTGGCATAGAATGCGGCATTTACAGAGGGGAACACGGCCATCGACGGAGCATCGTTTCCGAAAGAAGATGCGTAGTCCGAAGCCAACGTTACTCCTACTCCTACCAAGTGGTTATAGGTATAAGTCAAATTGGCATTGATGTTGACCCAGTTGAACTTGTCGATATATCCGCCTACTTTACGACCGATATTGCTGCTGGTGCTACCCAAGAGATAATAGTAGTCGCTCTCGGCGTTTATACCTTCACCGCTATCGTACTCGGTGCTGTTGATAACAGCCTGCACGCCCAGAGAACCTTTCAGGTTGTGCATACCGGCAAAAGTCTGGTTGTAACCTGTGCGAGCCGCAAAATAGAAGTTGAGCAACTCGGTTTCACCCACACGCGAAGTATTCTCGGCCAATCCGTTTTGCAACGGCATGATGGTCTGGTTCGTTGCACCGGGAATGAAGATCGATTCTTGTTTCTTGTAGTAATAAAGACCGGCCGAAGCACCCAGCGTCCAATGTTCTTTGATCTTTCCGTTCAGACCGAAAAGAGCCTGAACATCATAGATATTGTTTTTGGCTTGTATCGTATTGACAACAGCCGAGGGATTGGATACGGCATTATTGGTGATGATTTCACCGTTTTCGTCGCGAATAGGCGCATATTCGGGCAAAAGCTGGTTTTTATCGTCTTTTTCAAAAGGCGAGAACAAAGGAGCTTTACGCAAAGCCGTGAGGAGAGGATTGGTCTCATAAGAGAGTCCCTGCTCCTGCAAATTGCTGTTGATGTAAGCCAACGACAAAGCTGATGTGAGCGTCAGGTTACGGCTCAAAGCGATATCGGAGTTCAAACGGGCGTAGTAGCGATTGTAGTCGGTTTTATCGACCTGACCTTCTTTCCGCTTATAACCGATCGAAAGGTCATACTTGGCAATGGCATCACCACCTTTTATTTTCAAGGTGTTGTCGGTTACGAAACCGGGGTTGTAAATCTCGTCCTGCCAGTCGGTATTGTTGTTGTAAAGATAAGGATTGACATAGGTCGATGGATCTTGCGAGAGATACGGGAAATCGGTAATAAGATCGTCCATATCCTCATAGGTACCATCGGTAAGGCCCAATGCCGAGACATACTTTTTATAATCTTTTACATTGAGAACCGGCAAAGTCGACTGATTGAGATCGACACCATATTGTCCGATAAATTCCACCCGGGTATCGAGGTCGATAGCCCGCTCGGTCTCGATGGCGATAACGCCGTTCGATGCCAAAGAACCGTACATGGCGGCATCGGCACCTTTCAATACCGAAACACTGGCAATATCCTGAGCATTGAGCGCATCGAAGATACTCGACGAATACCCGTTGATGACACCCGACGTATTCAAGTCGCCGAAATAAGGCTGACCGTTGACAACGATCAAAGGCATACCGGTAGCATTGGCCGTGCGGTTACCGCGAATCTGGAAGAAAGCCCCCTCTCCGGGCATACCGCTTTTCTCGGCCACATAGAGACCGGGAATATTGGTAAATGTCTTTTCTACATCGACTGTCGACGAAGTAAAATCTTTACTTTGACGAGCATACGTATTGGTATTTTTATCCTGACCGGGAGTAACGGCATTGGGTGTAAGAATCTGGTCGTTATAACCGTACTTGTCTTCGGGAATCAGTATGACTTTGAAGTTCGTACGACCGTTAACGGGAATCACTTTGGTATAAAAACCGGGATACCAAACATTCAATTCTCCTTTTAGGCTTGAAAGTTCAGCCTTAAACGCGCCATTGGCATCGGTCGTTACCGATTGTTTCAGGTTTGTTGCCGAAACAACGGCTCCTTCGATGGGCGACCCGTTGTAAGGGTCGACCACCTGACCTGTGATCGTATAGGTACGTTGCGCAACTGCCGGCATCGACACCAAAGCAATCAACAGGAGCAGAAATATGTTTCTAAGTTTTTTCATATCGTATTGTGTGTTTGATATCAATAATTATTCTCGGTAGGTACAAGACACCAGTGATAAAGTTGCATTTTCAGATTTCCCGATACATACGAGACTTTGATACGTACCGATTGCATACCTTCACCTTCTACGGTTACGGTACCCACTTTACCTCCATTGGAGTTCCAACGGTTTTTACCATTCGAGTACTGCGGCATCTCACCACCCTCGGCACGGTCGTAGTTCCACGGCGTAGCTGCCGTAAAGTCGATATTCGACGCAATAAGTTTATAAGGCGACATCAACTTCACATCTTGTACACCGGCGGCATCGGCCGAAGAGGGGTCGAGTTCGAGCCCGCCGTTTTGAGTATCGGCCGTTGCAAAATAGACGTTACCGGTACACATGGCCGAGGAACGGAAGCCCAAATAGAGCGTATATTCACCTGCCGGAATTTTATACTCGGTTATCTTATAGGGAGCATACGGTGTTACCGGAGAGAACGCAACCGAGAACTCGGTTGCATCTTCTGCACCAGTTGCCTCCAATACCCTATAATTGGCAAAGTAGGTATAGGTGTACTCGGCAAAAGCCGGCGAATTCCAATCTGCTCCCGCATTGGCGGCCAAAGTAGGAATGGCGTCTTGATCTGAAACCTTTACTGCCCCCGCTGTTCCTCGGATACAGAAAAGAGCCGCCAGCGAATCGGGATTGGTTATATTCTCATAGTGGTAAACAAACTGTTTGAGGCGCGTTATAACCACATTGTTGGGAACTTTCAAATCTTGTATGTAATATACACGGCCATTGGATAACTCTTCGGGGTTCTGCACATCAATTACCTGCACGGGATTTCCGTTCATATCGGTATTCTTCCACTGCTTATCATAAGCCGAGTAAAGATCCGGTACCGAAGCTTCGGCTTCGGAAAGAGTACCTTCGAAGATGGTAGCCCTCTTTATCCAGTTTATGGCAAGTTCCATATCGCTCTGCGCCAAATAGGGATATTCGGCACTTTCGTCGATAAGCGGACGACCGATAGCCTCATACGTGGAGTTCATTTTTGTGAAACAGTCTTTCATCACGTTATTGTCGGGAATGAAGCAGGTGAACTGCTTGAACTCCGAATTGATCTCGACCGTATCGAACAACGGATTGTACACGACAAATACCGAGTCGTAAATGGTGTTACCCGTCTTGTCCACGCCGATAGGTGTGGATTTCGACTCGTCAAACAATTCGACACTGTATGCCATGATAGAATCACGGTATATCGAATATTCATCGGGCAACTGCTTGATATACTCGTAAAGATTGATACGGGCAGCCATCATTTCGTCGATAACATGTATCACACCGTTGTTGAGGCGATAGGTTTTGAGGACTTTCGAGGCATTGGCATATATATCGCCGGCCTCGTCGATGGTAATCTGCACATAAATACCGTTCAACGTTTTCAAACGGGCTCCGTTTTTGAGCTGGTCCCGATTGAAGGAAAGATAATTGACATGGTATTTGACACGGGTCGTATCGGTGGCAAGCGACCCTTCGGTATATTCGCCGGCAGCAGCCGTTACGCCGGAATTGCCAACTGCCCAAACCGTAAGTTCCTGATCGGCTTCGAGCGAAGACATGGCACCTACGTCTTGAAGGAGTTTATAGAACTCGGCATACTCGGCATGGGTTTGGAAAAACTCTATGATAGAGCAATCCAATACTGTTGTTGCCGTATCGACACTCCCGCTCACTGACGATCCGTCGTAGTAATCATTCCAATTGTCATTGCAAGCCCACAGACCGCAGACAGCAAGGAGAAGAAAGAATGCTGTTTTTTTCATATTTCTCATCGCTTTTATTTTTTAGGAGTGAACAAAATATAGTCGAGGTAAATATCTCCACCTTGATTATCCTCGATACGCAACTTGTGTTTACCGGTAGTTTCAAAGGTTACTTCACCTACGATATATTCGTTATTTTCGGGTTTTTTCTGATCTACCTTAGGTATGGCAATCCATTCCTCGGGTTTCGGATCTTTTTTGAATCGGGAAGGAGCTTTGCCGCCACTGGTATACATCGTACCTACCAGCTCGTCATCGAGATAGATGGTAATACGGTTACCGGGAGCAGAACCAAACGTATTGTAGAAGCTCAACCCTACATAATAAGTCGTCGAGTCGGCAACAATCGTAGGCGATTCCATTTCGACATAACCATACTGTCCGAGGTCGATATTCAATGCATCGTGGTTCATAAAGTATTTACCGATCGAGTCGGTCGATGTTCCCACATAATAGGAAACCGGAGAGAAGCGGGAAGCGACTGTCTGCCACTGATAGGGGAACAACGCACCGTATTTCTCGAGAAGATCGCCGAGAGGATAGTCCAATGCCGACGTAAGCGACGAGAGACGGTACTCGGGTATTTCGCGAGCCAATACATCATAGTCGGTCAACTCCCACGTCGTGGCAGGAATCGTGCTCGGAGCCTTGATATACATCGGGGCATCGACCGTATGTATCATACCGTTCTTGCAAAGGAGGTTGGTCGTTTCCAGGAATTGTACGCCCGACATGGAAGCCGTATCGTAATTGATATAGAAATTCGATTCGATACTCTGGAATTCGAGGAAATCGGCTTCCGAAAGCGTCTCCAAAATAAGAACTTGAGAAGATGTAGAGGTTGTATCGACTTTGACAAAATCATTGGTTGAATATGCCCCCGAGAGGAAATGGTAAGCAGCATAACGATACATGGCATTATCGGTTGCTTTCCATGCTTCGCGATCCTGCCCAGCATTGAGGGTATCGGCCAAAGCACTAAGATTGGAAATATTAGCTGCACCAAAAACCGAATTGGGAACGACGAAGAGCGTATATTGCGATGCCTTACCGCTCTCGGGTTGCTTAACGAGCGAATCAAGAGCCGTAGCTTCGAGCAGTTCCTTGAAAAGAGACCATTCGGCATCGTTTTCCAACCGATCATAGATATACTCCGTTACCGGAGAAAGCATCTTGTCGATGATAAAGAGCGTGGCATTGGTCGTCGCGATGTCGAAATTCGTAATTTTCGCTTCGGTATTCACAAAATAATCACCATTATCATCGAACGTTACCGTAAGGCGGTCGCCGGTTGCTGTCGTATCGGGCAACACGTCATTGGTAAAATCGACCTGCGAATACTGGTTACCCGCAATGGTATGGTATTTTACCAGCAATTTGGCATAATCCATGTTGATCGACGAAACCGAAGGATAGTTATTTTCCGAGAGATAAGCGTTTACCGCCTCGTTATTGGGGACGAAAAGGGTGTAATCTCCGGCATTGAGATTGATGGTACTGTACAGATTGGTATATTCGAGAAGACTCACCCACTGGGAATAGCCGTTCTCTTTCAGCCATGTAGCTGCCGGAACCTCTTCGGAGATCGTAAAAGTCGAATCCTCAAGATTATCGTTGCATGCCGAAAGCATAGCTACAGCCACGAACAGATATAAAATTTTATGTTTCATAGGATATTACTTTACTAAATTAATTTCCGAGGTTTGCATAAGCCGGATTCTGTACCAAATTGGGGTTGGCCTCCAATTCACTGGTGCTGATCGGCAAATACCACGAATAAGGGATATTTCTCTTCATCTTGGAACGTACCAAAGCGGCCGAAATCGATGTCAAGCCATTGGTACACTCATCGAGCAACAGATCCTGATAATTGGGATTATGCTCATAACGAAGACCGGTACGCAACAAATCGTACCAATTTTTTCCTTCGGCGAAAAGTTCGACAGCACGCTCATCCAAAATAGCCGTTATCACGTCATATTCATTTCCGTACAGTGTTTCTTGCAACTCATCGCTACCGGCACGGGTACGCACATCATTGAGAATATCTATCGCCCCACTGAAATCTTGTTGCAAAGCAAGAGCTTCGGCTTTCATCAGATAGACCTCGGCCAACCGGTAAATGATCCAGTTCTGATCATTTTCCAAGTCGTTTCTGACGGTCCCCTGCATATCAGAACCATAGTATTTCCACACCGTCGTATAATTATAAGTTGTCGTAGTAGCGGGATAAGAACCTCCGGCTCCGCGTACATCGGTCGGAGCAAGCGAAGCAAGTCTCATGTAGCTGATAGCACTGGTATAGAAATAACGTCCGTTTGCCGTAGATATTACGTCTTGTGTACCACCGAACCAGTTCATAAACGAGTTCGTCTGTGAAAGAGCATTGGAGAATTGCAATTCGAAAATACTTTCGTTACTGTTTCCGGGATAGAAATTGGTAAACCATTCCGATCCGGCGATAAGACCTACACGGCCACTATTAATTACCGCATCACAAGCGTTGACGCAATTCTGCAAATAGGTCTGCGCATTGCTTGCATCGGAAGCGCTCAGCCACAGGTTCATATCGGCCAAGAGCGTGTAGATCGCCCAACGGGTAGCCCGTCCTTTGGTATCGACTTCTTCGGGGAAGAATTCCTTAGCATACTCGATATAGGGAGTAATGGCAGCTATTTCGGATCGGAGGATCTCATTTCCGTCGGTCT
>ENA-ORTW01002381-ORTW01002381.1-human-gut-metagenome-genome-assembly--contig:-NODE-2381-length-17654-cov-2.517188_pt1 | contig 17654 bp, 14 predicted proteins | sample MGYA00242072_ERZ509193 | MGnify/ENA primary metagenome ERZ509193 (study PRJEB26280, sample SAMEA2338813) | human gut metagenome | biome: human gut; feature: human-associated habitat; material: faeces... | reverse complement strand
GGGTGGTCTGCTTCGTGCAAATGGTGAAGTTGTAGCATTTGCGTTAGGAGAACAGATTAATGAGGATACATTAGTTGTCCATATTGAAAAAGCATTTTCAGAAGTGCCAGGAGCCTATGCGGTGATTAACCAGCAGTTTTTGATTCATGAATCTGGTGGATTAAAGTATGTAAACAGGGAAGATGATGTAGGAGAGCCGGGACTTAGAAAGGCAAAGTTGTCTTATCATCCGGAGTTTCTTGTAGAAAAAGGTTTTGCAAAACGAATTTAAAAGTATGGGAGTAATAGCCGAAAGCGAAGTGTAATTCCGTTGTGAATGGGACGGAAAAGAAAAATGCAAAAGAGTTCCCTTGACAGGAAGAGAATTAAAGGATATAGTTAAAAAAATTAACTGGCAAGGGAGCTGGTCATAACGAAGGAGGTCATTATGAGACATTTAATAGATCCGATGGATTTATCTGTAAAAGAGATTGAACATTTATTAGATTTAGCTGATGATATTATTCTTCATAAGGAGAAGTATCAGGAAGTTTGTAAGCATAAGAAATTAGCGACTTTATTTTTTGAACCAAGTACAAGAACCCGACTTAGTTTTGAAGCTGCCATGATGGAGCTTGGCGGTAATGTACTTGGTTTTTCTTCTGCCAATTCTTCTTCTGCAACAAAAGGAGAGAGTGTTTCTGATACAGTAAGAGTTGTATCGGGTTATGCGGATATCATTGCAATGCGTCATCCAAAGGAAGGTGCACCATACGCGGCAGCAAGAAAACTTTCTGTACCAATTATTAATGCAGGTGATGGTGGACATAACCATCCAACACAGACTCTGACAGACCTTATGACAATCCGAAGAGAAAAGGGAAAACTTGATAATCTGACAATTGGTATGTGTGGAGACTTAAAGTTTGGTCGTACAGTGCATTCTTTGATTAAAGCGATGTCCCGTTATGAGAATATTAATTTTATTATGATTTCTCCAGAAGAGTTACGTCTTCCAGATTATATTATCAAAGATGTTTTTGAAAAGAAAAATATCAAGTACAAAGAAGTACGCACAATGGAAGAAGTTATGCCAGAGTTAGATATTCTTTACATGACAAGAGTTCAGAAAGAAAGATTCTTTAATGAGGCAGACTATATCCGCTTAAAAGATAGCTTTATCTTAGATGAGCGTAAGTTATTAGATGCGAAAGAAGACCTTTGCATTATGCATCCACTGCCACGAGTAAATGAGATTTCAACAAAGGTAGATGATGACCCACGTGCATGTTATTTTAAACAGGCATTGTACGGAAAGTATGTTAGAATGGCATTGATTATGACGTTATTGGGGGTAAGCGCAGATGAAGATAGATAGTATTCAGAGTGGAATTGTTCTTGATCATATTAAAGCAGGAAAGAGTATGCAGATTTACAAATATCTTGGGTTAGATGATTTAGACTGCAGTGTAGCGATCATTAAGAATGCTTCTAGCAGCAAGATGGGAAAGAAAGATATTATTAAGATTGCAGATAATATGGATTTGAATTTGGATGTTTTAGGGTATATTGATCCAGATATTACGGTATGTTATATCAGAGATGGAAAGATCGTAGAAAAGAAGCATCTTGAATTGCCAGAAAGAATTGTGAATATTGTTCGTTGTAAAAATCCAAGATGTATCACATCGGTAGAGCAGGATTTAGAGCAGGTGTTTAAGTTGACAGACAGAGAGAACAGAATATATCGCTGTGCTTACTGTGAATCTAAAAAAAGTGAATATTAATTTAGAAGAATCTAAAGGAGAGGTCGCGCAAGAATGTGCGGCCTCTATTGCATCTTGTGACGATTTGGTGTACAATTATTCTACTTTTATTTTATTATATCTTATGAGAAGTGTGGTGAGAAAGCAATGGAGGCCCAGAAACAAAAGTTAAAAAGAACACAAAAAGAGATTAGTAAGCCGGAAGATTTCACCGATCCGGAAGTCTTATACAATAAGTTGATAACCACGATTCGGGAGTATCATCCGTCAACAGATCTTTCTATGGTGGAGAAGGCATATAAGTTAGCCAGGGATGCCCATAAGGATCAGAAAAGAAAGTCGGGGGAGCCGTATATCATCCATCCGCTCTGTGTAGCGATCATTCTTGCAGAGCTAGAGCTTGATAAGGAGACAATCGTTGCAGGGCTCTTACATGATGTGGTGGAAGATACAACGGCAACGTTGGAAGATTTGTCCAGAGAATTTAATGATGAGGTTGCATTGTTGGTAGATGGTGTAACGAAGCTGGGACAGTTATCTTATTCTCACGATAAGATGGATCTGCAGGCGGAGAATTTACGAAAGATGTTTCTTGCGATGGCAAAAGATATCCGCGTTATTCTTATTAAGCTGGCAGACCGTCTTCATAATATGCGTACACTGCAGTATATGAAACCGGAAAAACAGAAGGAAAAAGCCAGAGAGACGATGGATATTTATGCACCGATTGCTCACAGGCTTGGTATTTCCAAGATTAAGACAGAATTAGATGATTTGTCTTTAAAATATCTGCAGCCGGAAGTTTATAAAGATCTTGAGGAAAAGTTACAGACGAACAAGGAAGGCAGAGAGAATTTTATTCAGTCGATCATTGATGATGTCAGCAAGCATATTAAAGATGCAGGAATTCGTGCAGAGATAGACGGAAGAGTTAAGCATCTTTTCAGTATTTATAAGAAGATGCGTAATCAGAATAAGACGCTTGATCAGATTTATGATATTTTTGCAGTAAGAATTAAAGTAGATACAGTAAAAGACTGCTATGCAGCTTTGGGGGTTATTCATGAGATGTATAAGCCGATTCCGGGACGGTTTAAAGATTACATTGCGATGCCAAAGCAAAATATGTATCAGTCTTTGCATACAACATTAATTGGGTCATCAGGAACACCGTTTGAAATCCAGATTCGTACTTTTGAGATGCACCGTACTGCCGAATATGGTATTGCCGCACATTGGAAGTATAAAGAAGGTGGCGGCAACATTAATAAAGAAGAGGAAAAGCTGAGCTGGCTTCGTCAGATTCTTGAATGGCAGCAGGATATGTCAGATAACAAAGAATTTTTAACAATGTTAAAGACAGATCTTGATTTGTTTACAGAGCAGGTATATTGTTTTACTCCGCAAGGAGATGTTAAAACTTTACCGGCAGGCTCTACACCGATTGATTTTGCTTATATGATTCATACAGCGGTCGGCAATAAGATGGTAGGAGCAAGGGTTAACGGCCGTCAGGTTCCTATTGATTATAAACTGCAGAATGGTGACAGAGTCACGATTGTTACTTCGCAGAATTCGAATGGGCCAAGCAGGGACTGGCTTTCTATTGTAAAGAGTTCACAGGCAAAGACAAAGATTAATCAGTGGTTTAAAACGCAGTTCAAAGAAGAGAATATCTCAAAAGGAAAGGAACTGCTTGACCGGTATTGCAAAGCAAAAGGACTTGTGATATCTCAATACATGAAGCCGGAGTATCAGAAGAAATGTATGCATAAATATGGCCTTAAGAACTGGGATTCTATTCTTGCAGCAATCGGGCATGGTGGATTAAAAGAAGGTCAGGTTATTAACAAGCTGGTAGAAGAATATGAAAAGGAAAACCAGAAGAAGCTGACAGATCAGGATGCCCTGAACGAAATAGAAGAGAAGAATAAGACAAAGGCTGTTGAGAAGGCCAGAAGCAAGTCAGGAATTACGGTAAGAGGAATTCATGATGTTTCAGTACGCTTTTCTAAATGCTGCAGTCCGGTACCAGGAGATGAAATTATTGGTTTTGTCACAAGAGGAAGAGGAATTTCCATTCATAGAACAGACTGTGTTAATGTGCTGGGTATGCCAGAAAGCGACAGAGCAAGATTAATTGATGCAGAGTGGGAAGAAGAAGCGGTAGAAAAAGGTGGAGAGCTTTATATGACAGAAATCTGTCTGTATGCTCACAATCGTACAGGAATTCTGCTTGATATTTCTAAAGTTTTTATGGAACTTAAGGTGGACATTAAATCTGTGTCAACGAGAACAAGTAAACAGGGGTTAGCAACTATCGTTCTTTCTTTTGAAATAGGAGGAATCGATGAGTTGAATCATATTATTAAAAAGCTTCGAAACATTGAAAGTGTTATCGATATAGAAAGAAGTGCTGGTTGATCAGCGGAGGTATTTTTTTATGGGACAGTTAAAAATCGTTTGTGCACAGTTAGGACCAATTGATACAAACACATATATTTTAATGGATGATGAGATCAAAGAAGCGATTATCATTGATCCGGCAGGAAGCCCGGAAGAGATAATTAAGTTTTTGGAGAATGAAGGATATTCTTTAGACGGCGTTCTTCTCACACATGGACATCATGACCATATTGGAGGATTAGAAGGTTTAAGAGAACATTATGATCCTTGGAAACTGCGTGTGTATGCTGCAAAACCGGAACAGGAAGTTCTTATGGTTAAAGATTATAACCTAAGTCCGATGTTTGGAGAGGGATATACGACACATGCCAATATGATGATCAATGATAAACAGATTTTTGAAGTGACATCCAAACATAAATGTCAGTGTTTATATACACCGGGACATACAGTTGGAAGCTGCTGTTATTATTTTGCGGAGGAAGGATGGCTTTTCTCAGGAGATACACTTTTTGCAGGAAGTGTCGGAAGAAGTGATTTCCCTACCGGAGATGCACAGACCCTTCTTAAATCTCTGAATCATGTAGTGATGAATCTTCCGGATGAGGTTATTGTATATCCGGGACATGGTCCATCTACTACGATTGGTGAGGAAAGAGAAACAAATCCATTTGTAGAAAGATAATATAGAAAAGATAGAGAAGTATAGAAAAGTATAGAAAAGATAGAATAGAAATGATTTATTTAATACAAAATGATCAGGAATATGATTATGACGTGCGGGCTACGGCACTGGCCTTTTTTGAACGGACCAAAATAGTAGAAGTGACAAAGGAAGAGTTTGAAAAGCAAGGATGGGAGAAGGATGACCTTCTCCTCACGCTTGTCTATACGAAAAACTGTATTCAGGGAACATTGGAGAACAAAGAGGGTAAGATAATTTCTGAAGAAATAATCTGTGACTATAGTGATCATAAAAACAGTCGTAATGCCGTATGTCGCTTTTTATATCGTTTGTTTGAAAAGTTTACCGGAAGAAGTCTTCCCTGGGGGATGCTTACCGGAATTCGTCCAACGAAAATTATTATGAAGTGGATGGAAGAAGAGAAAGATGCGAAGAAGCTGGAACAGCGTTTTAGAGAAACGTATCTTGCTGATGCACAAAAGGCGAATCTTTGCCGCAGAGTGGCACAGAAAGAAAAGGTATTATTGGAATCAAGACCATTTGAAAAAGAGTATAGTCTTTACATTGGAATTCCATTTTGCCCGACAACATGTCTTTACTGTTCTTTTACCTCATTTCCGGTGGCTCGTTTTGGCGACAGGATGGATGCATATTTAGATGCATTATATAAAGAACTTGCTTTTGTGGCTGAACATCACAGGGACAAAAAACTTACGACGATTTATATTGGCGGAGGAACACCTACAGCGCTAAATGAAAAGGCGTTATCAAGGCTGATGTATATGATTCATGAGCTTTTTCCAGTGGAAGAAACAGAAGAATTTACGGTAGAATCTGGGAGACCCGACAGTATTACAAGAGAGAAGTTCTGCATTTTAAAAGAAGCAGGAGTAACAATCAAGGGATGCAGCCACATTACAGGTGGTGGTTTCTACGAAAACATTCCAAGAATGCTTCCTGACGGAATAAGAGCCGAAGTTAAAAAAGACAGCTACGAAGTACCTGCATTATTTAAACTTATGGCTAAGAAAGGCAATATTGACGAACATATGATGTATAATACATTCAATATGGGTGTCGGTATGATCCTTGCAGTTGACCCTGCTGATGCAGATAAGACCATAGAAGCAATCAAGTCTGCCGGGGAAGATGCATTTGTAATAGGACAGACAGTTGCAGGTGAAAAAGGTGTAACATTATGTTAAGAGTAGTTGTACTTGTTTCAGGTGGCGGAACCAATCTTCAGGCTATTCTTGATGCCATGGATAACGGTAAGATTAAGAATGCGGAAGTTGTGGGCGTAATCAGTAATAATGCCAGTGCCTATGCACTTACAAGAGCTGAGAAACACAATATTCCAAATGAATGTATATCACCTAAGAATTATGAAAACAGGGATGTGTTTAATGATGCACTGCTTGAAGGTGTATCAAAATACAATCCGGACTTAATTGTTCTTGCAGGTTTTCTTGTGGCAATCCCTGAGAAAATGGTTAAAGCATTTCCTGAGAAAATCATTAATATCCACCCATCACTTATCCCTTCTTTTTGTGGAAAAGGATATTATGGACTTAAGGTACATGAAGCCGCTTTGCAAAGAGGCGTGAAAGTTACAGGAGCAACCGTGCATTATGTTGATGAAGGAACGGATACCGGTAAAATTATTTTCCAGAAACCTGTAATGATAGAGGACGGGGATACACCTGAGATTCTTCAGAAAAGAGTTATGGAACAGGCAGAATGGATTATTTTACCTGAAGCAATAAATATGATTGCAAACAGATAACTGAAAGGATAACGTACTATGAAAATATTGATTGTAGGCAGCGGCGGAAGAGAGCATGCAATTGCTTACGCATGCAGTAAAAGCCCTAAAGTAGATAAAATATACTGTGCACCGGGTAATGCCGGAATTTCGGAACTTGCGGAATGCGTTCCAATTTCAGCCATGGAATTTGACAGACTTGCAGATTTCGCAGCAGAAAAAGAAATCGACCTTACCGTAATCGGAATGGATGACCCACTTGTAGGCGGCATTGTTGACTTGTTTGAAGCGAGAGGTTTAAGAGTATTCGGACCTCGTAAGAATGCGGCTATTCTTGAAGGCTCCAAGGCATTTTCAAAGGACCTTATGAAAAAATACAATATTCCTACGGCTGCTTATGAGACATTTACTTCTGCGGACGATGCCAAGAAATATCTTGAGACTTCGGAATATCCTATAGTCCTTAAGGCTGACGGACTTGCACTTGGTAAAGGTGTTCTTATCTGCAATACCAAGGAAGAAGCATTGGCAGGCGTTGATGAGCTTATGCTTGACAAGAAGTTTGGCGATGCCGGCAATACCATTGTTATAGAAGAATTTATGACAGGAAGGGAAGTATCCGTACTTTCTTTCGTTGACGGCAATACAATTAAAATAATGTCATCAGCCCAGGACCATAAGAGGGCAAAAGATGGTGACGAGGGTCTTAACACAGGTGGAATGGGTAACTTTTCACCAAGTCCTTTTTATACAGAAGAAGTTGATGATTTTTGCAAAAAACACATATATCAGGCAACCGTTGATGCAATGAAAGCAGAAGGCAGGGAATTTAAAGGCGTTATTTTCTTCGGACTTATGCTTACACCTAAGGGACCAAAAGTTCTTGAATACAATGCTCGTTTTGGCGACCCTGAAGCACAGGTTGTTCTTCCAAGGCTTAAAAATGACATTATAGACGTTTTTAATGCCTGCATTGATGGAACACTTGATAAGATTGACCTTCAGTTTGAAGACAAAGCCTGTGTATGCGTTATCCTTGCCAGTGACGGATATCCTCTTGCATACGAAAAAGGCAAGATTATAACAGGTCTTGATAATTTCAAAGGCAAAGACGGTTATTACTGTTTCCATGCCGGAACAAAGTTTGATGACAACGGCAACATTGTGACTAACGGCGGACGAGTTCTCGGAATTACCGCAAAAGGCGATACACTCAAAGAAGCAAGAGCCAATGCTTACGCTGCAACCGAATGGGTTGATTTTGAAAACAAATATATGCGCCATGATATAGGTAAGGCTATAGAGAATATGGACTAAGGAGTATACTATGACAAAAGTATATATTGACGGAAGCGAGGGTACTACAGGTCTTAGAATCAATGAGCGATTCAAAGGCAGGGACGATATAGAGATTCTTACAATCCCAAGTGAACTTCGTAAGGATGTTAATGAAAGACGAAAATATATAAATGAATCGGACATAACTTTTTTGTGTCTCCCTGATGCGGCTGCAATTGAAGCCGTTTCCCTTGTGGAAAATGAAAATGTTACAATAATAGATGCCTCTACGGCACACAGGACAAGTCCGGGCTGGGCTTACGGATTTCCTGAACTTTCGGAAGAATTCAGGGAAAATATCAGAAACAGCAAGAGAATTGCCAATCCTGGATGCTATGCTTCAGGATTTATTTCACTTGCTTATCCGCTTGTGAAAATGGGAATAATAGGACCTGATTTTCCGATTTCTGCATTTGCCCTTTCAGGCTACAGCGGGGCAGGCAAAAAGACTATTGCCATATATGAATCGGATGAGAAGACTGTGGAAATGAATGCTCCAAGAGAGTATGCACTTACGCAGAAACATAAACATCTAAAAGAAATGAAAGCGATTACAGGACTTTCAAGGGAACCTCTTTTTACCCCTATCGTAGACGATTATTACAGCGGAATGATTGTCAATATCCCGCTTTATGTGGATATGATAGGCATGAAGCCTGAGGAACTTCAGAAAGTATTTGCAGATTTCTACAAGGGTGAGAAATTTATCAATGTAAAACCTTTCGATGCACAGACAGAAGAACTTAACGGTTTTATGGCAGCCAACTCATGTTCCGGATGGGACGGAATGGAAATATACATTTGCGGTAATGATGACAGAATCCTTCTTTCATCACGTTTTGACAACCTTGGAAAAGGTGCGTCAGGTGCTGCGATACAGTGTATGAACATTGTGCTTGGCTGTGATGAAGCAAAGGGTTTGAATCTGTAATTTCACAGAATATTCACAAAAAATACAATATCTGGAAGTGCCCTTAGGTTGACCTTGAGGGCATTTCTTTTTATAATGTAAATAAATAATATTTGACAGGATAAAGTAATGAGCAATACAAAGAAAATTTATAAAAAAATAGTATGTCTCCTTACTGCAGTTGTTTTACTGGTAGGAGGTATCGTTGGAAAAAATATATACGATATTATGGCAGATACCTCATTTGAACAGACACTTAAGTCTTTTCCGGAATCATACAGACCTTACATACAGGCACTGCATGATAAACATCCTAACTGGACTTTTGAAGCGTTCAATACAGGACTTGACTGGAATGAAGTGCTTAAGAACGAGGCACTGTTAAAAAGAAAACTTGTTCCGGCAGCAGGACACAGTATGTCATTAGGACTGGCAGACCTGAAGTCTAACGGCGAATGGGCGTGGTATCAGACACCGACAGCCTGGAAAGCTTATGATGATGTAGCGGGTGCGTATAACTACTCCGCCAATAACTGGGTAAGCTTTGATACGGGATACTGGAATCAAGCATCAACGTCAGCTATTTCATACATTATGGATCCAAGAAACTGGCTTAACGAGAGTTATATATATATGTTTGAAAAGTTAAGTTATGACGGAAATCATGATACGGTTGAACTTGTTAATTCAACTCTTAACGGAACATTTATGTGTAATGCAAAATGTCCCGGTGCACCTAATAATATGACTTATGCCCAGGTAATAGTTGAAGCAGCCAAAAAGTCTAAGGTAAGTGCCATACATCTTGCTGTAAGACTTCGTCAGGAAAAAGGTACAAGCAATGATGAACTTGGTAAAGGTGTGTCAACCAAAGACGGCAGTCATTTTTATCAGGCAAATGGCGACGACAACGCGGTATATTATAACTTTTTTAACATAGGAGCTGCGGGAGATGGCAAGCAGACCGTTATTAATAACGGAGGCAAGGAAGCGAAGGCTGAAGGCTGGACAAGCCCATATCTTGCAATAATGGGCGGTGCCGTTAAAGTATATACAGGTTACATAGGAATAGGCCAGGATACAATATATTTTGAAATGTTCAGTGTGGTCAATCCTAAATATTATTACTGGAAGCAGTATGCACAGAATCTTACCGCAACACTGACTGAAGGCAGTAAGATATATGAGACTTATAAGAATGCAGGACTTCTTAATTCGTCCTTTGTATTCAGAATCCCTGTATATAAAAATATGCCTTCATCATGTAAAAAGCCGGCTTCACCTTCAGGTGATGAAAGAACAACGGCTAATCCTAATACAAGGCTTTCAGGAATAAGCGCAACACTTATAGATATGGACGGAAAGAGCAGTAATGCTAACCTTACACCAAGTTTTAATTCGGAGAGAACGGAATATTCACTGGTTGTTCCGTATAAGGTTTCACAGATCAAATTGTCGGCATCAGCTTATGCCAAGACATCTTCAATATCGGGAACGGGAACACATAGCCTTAAAGTCGGCAATAATGAGTTCAATATTGTCTGTAAATCAGAATATGGTACAACCAAGACTTATAAGGTTAAAGTTACAAGGGCGGAAGGCAGTACATATCTGACTTCACTTTCCTCAAGCAAGTCGGGATTTAATGAGACTTTTAAAATGAATGCTTATAAATACACCATGAGAGTTGCCAATGATGTTACGTCCTTAGCATTAAATTATAAGACGGAATCGTCAATAGCAATTGTTGAAATGAGAACAGGCAGTACAACAACTGTTCTTTCAAACGGAACCACGGGCAATATCAATCTGCCTGTGGGAACTACCAAGGTGTACATAGATGTATATCCGTCAGCCTCCGACAGAAGTGAGCGTAAGACTTACGAAGTGGATATTACAAGGCTTACCAAAGTAAGCGTTGACTTTAAAGAACTTATACTAAAGGATCAGTATATACATAATTTTGCCGTGGGTGATACAGTGAATACCGCACTTCAAAGACTTAAGGTTACAGGCGGAACGGCACAGATTACCGACAGCTCCGGTAATGTAAAGTCTGGGGACAAGATTATCGGAACAGGCGATATGTTAAGAATACATGATTCAAATGGCACTTTGTATATGTCAAAGAATATTGTGATATATGGTGATGTCAATGGAGACGGAAAGATAGATATATATGACTTTGCTTATATAAGAAAACTTATAATTAAGAAAACAGGATTATCCGGAATATTCCTTGAAGCAGCAGATATACATAAGGAAAATAAAGGCGTAGACATATATGATTTTGCTGTTATGAGAAGATATATTATTAAAGGAACTGCGATTGAACAGAAATAAAGGAGTAAGTAATGTCTAAAAATAACAAATTAATTAAAATAATGCTGATTGCTTTGCTGTGCATTTCAATATGTTTTACAATATTCTCAAAGCCTGAAAAGACTTATGCATCAGAAGGCACTATTACTGTTAAGGCAAGTGCCGGAGAAGTAATAGCAGGTAATACGATTACCGTGGAAGTTAAATTAAATAATCCTGCGGGAATAACATCGGCAAATTTTGAACTTATATATGATGGTAATATTTTCGCTTATGTCAGTGGCATGGATGGCTCAGGATTCAATGGAGTAATACCTTTTTCAGTTACAGGCGGTGCTACGGAACAGACCGAGTATAAGTGGAATATCACTTTCAAAGCTAACCAGACAGGAACCTGTAATTTTACAATAAAAGGATATCAGTTTATTGATACAGATGTGAATGATTTCAGTCCTGCATGCGGTTCGGCTTCCGTTAAGGTAATGGCAGTAGGTTCCGATGATGCCACACTCAGTTCAATCCAGGTAGGAGGGGCTAACTTAAGCCCTGCATTTGCAAAATGGACATTGGATTATAAATGTTATGTAGATAATTCCGTAACCTCCGTTAATATTGCGGCTGCAAGCTCACAGGGCGGAAGAGTGGAGATAGCAGGCAACACAGATAATCTTGCGGTTGGTAATAACTACGTTACAATCACAAGTTATGCTCCTAACGGCAAGGCAATGAAATATAATCTTAATATTTTCAGGCTGGAGCCGCCTACAGATCCACCTACAGAAGCACCAACTGACCCGCCTACAGAGCCGCCTGCAAGCTTCAAAGTAACTATGGATGGCAAAGAATATAACGTATCATCTGAGTTTGATGCCGGCAAAGTGCCTGACGGATTTGAAGTAGAGCTTGGTTCATATAACGGAAAAGATGTAATAACCGCAACCGGAAGTGCAACAGGATTTACACTTATGTACCTTGTGGATTCTGAAGGAAACGGAAACTTTTATGTATATGATGGCAAAAATTTTTATCCTTATATTGTAATATCTAATTCCGAAAATACATATTATGTATTTGACAGCCGCAAGGCCGATACATCGATGGCAGGCGAAGAAAAGGATGTAAAAATTAAGGATACGGCCATAAAAGGATATGTTGACGGAGAATATATTTATTTTTACGCAATGAATTCCAATAAAAAGTATTCGTGGTATTCCTACGATACTGTGGAGGGTACAATACAAAGATTGCGTACCACATCCCCTGAAATTATTGAAGATGAGACAACAACACCGGAAGAGACAGCATCAACTCCGGTAACAGGAAAAAACGATGACGGAGTTTCCTTTAATAATAAAAACATTATTATAATCGGCGGAGCTTTGTTATTGATTGTCATAGCCGGAGCAGTTGTATTTTTAATCAGCAAAAAGACAAAGAAATACGATGGATATAATGAAGAATTTGCCGCAACCGATGAAAAAACACAGGAAGAAGCTACAGCGGAATTAGAGGAAGTATCAAAGGAAACTGAAGAAAAATAAAAAAAGTATTAAATTTAAACGCAGCAGGGCAAAACTATTGCTTTTGCTGCGTTTACTTGTTATAGTATGTATATAACACGGCCAAGGAGTTGAGAATATGATTTTTAGCATTGATTTTAACAGTGATGAGGCAATTTATATCCAGTTATGCCACCAGATTATAATGAGTATTGCCAATGATGATATACATGAAGGCGATTCACTCCCATCAGTGAGACAGATGGCTGAGGATATAGGAATTAATATGCACACTGTTAATAAAGCATATACAATTCTTAAGCAGGAAGGATATATTAAACTGGATAGACGATACGGTGCCGTTATAGCTGTTGATGCCGATAAGATAGAAGCCATGGAATCACTTTCAAGGGATTTGAGGGTATCTATTGCTAAAGCAATGTGTAAGAATATAACATCAGCGGAAATACACGCACTTGTTGACGATATTATAAGTGAATTTGGAATAAAATAAAAAGGAGGGATAACAATGCTTTGTGAAAAATGTAATAAAAACCAGGCAACATTTCACTATGCGGAGGTAATTAACGGTGTCCGCAGCGAACACCATCTTTGCAGTGAATGTGCGGCTAATACAGACGTAAGTTTTTACAGCAGTATTTTTGAAAACGATGAGAATTTTACCAGACTGATATCTGGAATACTGGGCGGTAAGGCTATTGTGTCAGGCAATGGCGAAAGTGACAAGTCAGTTAATGTGACATGCCCTAACTGCAAGACAACATACGGCGAATTTGTTAAGAATTCAAGGTTCGGATGCCCTGTATGTTACGATATATTCGGACTTCTTATATCCGACAAAATGAAAAAAATTCATGGTAGCAATGTATATATGGGCAAGAAGCCTATGAAATACGGCAAGCCGGAGGAGGAGCCTCTGGAATATGTTGAAAGGGAAGAAGATAACAACCTTGATAGAGAAATAGAGATATTACGAAAAAAATTAAAATCGGCGGTTGAAGAAGAAGATTTTGAAGAAGCGGCCAGATTAAGGGATTTAATAGCTGAACTTAGCAGAAAGGAAGGTAAAAATGCTTAAATGGTATGAACATGAAGAAACTGCCGGGGATATCGTAATCTCAAGCAGAATAAGGCTTGCCAGAAATTTTAACGATTATCTTTTTGCCGACAAAATAAGTGAAGAAGATGCTGCTAAGATGATTAATTCGGTTGCAAAAAGGTTTGAGACCGATTATCCCGAAGAGTTCAGATGCCTTTACATGAAAGAGTGCAGCGAATCAGGCCGTAATGCCCTTAAAGAAAAGAGGGTAATAACATCTTATCTTGCAGGCAAAAATAATGGTGCGGTTATTTTATCGGAGGATGAAGGAACTTCTGTTCTTTTAAACGGCGAGGACCATGTAAGGATACAGGTATTATGTAACGGAATGGATATCCAGAGCTGTTTTAAGAAAGCCAATGAAATTGACGATTATATAGACGCACATTTTGATTATGCTTTTGATGAAAAATACGGCTACAAGACAACTTTTCCAACCAATACAGGAACCGGAATGAAAGCAGGATACACGCTTCACCTGCCTTCACTGTCTGATGCCAGAAGACTTAACGATATCAGCGCGGAGCTTGGAAGATTCGGACTAAAATTCAGGACAGTTTATGGTGATGGTCAGAATGGATACGGTAATTTATACCAGATATCCACACAAAAGACCCTTGGACAGGATGAACGTGAAGTTATAAAAGACCTTGATGACATTGTTCTGCAGATTGTCAATCAGGAAAAAGAACAGAGAGAACATTTTTACAAAAAAGACAAGATACAGATGGATGATGAGATTTACAAATCATACGGTGTTTTAAAATATGCAAGAAAACTTTCATTAAAAGATTCAATGGTTCTCATATCGGAACTTATGACAGGCGTATCGTTGGGCGTATTGCAGTTTGCACATAACGGAAGATATAATATCAACGAGCTTATAATGGATATACAGCCTGCAGTTTTAAGACAGAATTCAGGCAAGGCGATGTCTGTAGCAGAGACAGACGTATTAAGAGCAGAATATATAAGAAAATATCTCCCTGAAATAATCTGATTATTTCACAGATAGGAAAGAGGAATATATATATGGAAAGTGGATTTACCAAAAAAGCCGAGACAGCATTGCAGAATGCCACGGAAGCAGCATTTGAGCTTGGGCATGGCAGTGTCGGCTCCGAACATATTCTTATCGGACTTTTAAGAACGGAAGAATGTATTGCCAATGCCGTACTTGTGAATAACGGTGTTGAAGAAAGCAAGGTTGTGGAGCTAATCAAGGAACTTATTGTTCCTGAAAAAAATGTGGGGTTGAAAGAACCTGATTCTTATACTCCGAGAGCTGCAAGAATTCTTGAAAATGCAAGAAAAGAAGCAAAAAGGTTCAAATCCGGACTTATCGGAACGGAACATATTTTTATAGGAATGCTAAAAGAGCAGGATTGCGTTGCAACACGTTTATTGGGAACAATAGGCGTCAAAATCCAGAAAGCCTACATTGATACCGTGGTCGCAATGGGCGAAGACAGCAATAACTATAAAGATGAGGTTTCTTTTAACCGCAAAAATAAAAAGAGCCAGACACCTACGCTTGACCAGTACAGCAGGGATTTAACGGCACTTGCCGAAGAAGGAAAGCTTGACCCTGTTATAGGACGTGAAAGCGAGATTCAGAGAGTTATCCAGATTGGCAGCAGAAGAACCAAAAACAATCCATGCCTTGTAGGAGAACCGGGCGTAGGAAAAACGGCTGTTGTGGAAGGAATTGCAATTAAAATAGCAGAGGGCAATGTTCCTGATACCATAAGAGGCAAGAGACTTCTTACCCTTGACCTTTCAGGAATGGTTGCCGGTTCAAAATATCGTGGTGAATTTGAAGAAAGAATCAAAAAGGTAATAAAGGAAGTGCGCGCAGCCGGCAATGTCATTCTTTTTATAGATGAGCTTCATACCATCATAGGCGCAGGTGGAGCAGAAGGGGCGATTGATGCTTCCAACATACTTAAGCCTTCCCTTGCAAGGGGCGAGGTACAGATTATCGGAGCCACCACTATCGATGAATATCGTAAATATATAGAAAAAGATGCTGCACTTGAACGACGTTTCCAGCCCGTTAATGTGGATGAACCATCGGAAGATGAAGCATACGAGATTCTCAAAGGATTAAAAGAGACTTATGAGACTCATCACGGCGTTACAATAACGGATGGAGCACTTCATTCTGCCGTAAAACTTTCAAAAAGATACATCAATGACAGATTTTTACCTGATAAAGCCATTGACCTCATTGATGAGGCATCTTCAAAGGTAAGGCTGGGGGCATTTATTAAACCTGAAGAAATAAGCAAAACCGAAGCCGAAATCGAAAAACTTGAGGCTGACAAAGAAGAAGCAATCAAGGCTGAAGCCTATGAAAAAGCCGGGGAAATCAAGAAAAAACAGCTTAAAAAGTATGAAAAACTTGAAAAACTCAATACAAAATGGCAGAACGAGAAAAACAACAGAAACCTTGTGGTAGATGAGGAAAGTATAGCTTTAGTTGTATCAGACTGGACTAAAATACCTGTCAACAAGCTTTCAATCGGGGAATCAGAGCGCCTGATGAAGCTTGAGGAGACCCTTCACGAACGTGTTGTGGGTCAGGACGAGGCTGTAACCTCTATAGCAAGAGCAATAAGAAGAGGCAGGGTTGGACTTAAAGATCCTAAGAGACCGATTGGCTCATTCCTTTTCCTTGGACCTACCGGTGTCGGCAAAACCGAACTTTCAAAAACACTTGCGGATGCCATGTTCGGAAATGAAAATTCCCTCATAAGAGTTGATATGTCGGAATACATGGAGAAACACAGCGTATCCAAGATGATAGGCTCACCTCCGGGATATGTAGGTTATGAGGAAGGCGGCCAGCTTAGCGAAAAAGTAAGACGTAATCCTTATTCGGTAATTCTTTTTGACGAGATAGAAAAAGCACATCCCGATGTATTCAACGTACTCCTTCAGATACTGGATGACGGCGTGGTAACGGATTCCTCAGGAAGAAAAGTTGATTTCAAAAACACTATTATCATAATGACAAGCAATGCCGGTGCCGAGAATATCGTTTCACCTAAAAATCTTGGTTTTAACACATCAAAGGATCCTGAGCAGGATTACAAAAACATGAAAAATAAGGTTATGGATGAGGTTAAAAGAATTTTTAAACCGGAATTTCTCAACCGTATAGATGAAATTATTGTATTCCATAAATTAAATGATGAAGATATTAAGCAAATAATTGATATTATGCTAAATCAAGTAACAAAAAGAATGGCAGAAAAAAGCTATAAATTTGAGATTGATAATAGTGTAAAAGAGTTAATTGCTAAAAAAGGTGTTGATACTGACTATGGTGCAAGACCATTAAAAAGAGCAATACAAAACATACTAGAAGATAAAATTGCAGAAGAAATTTTAGATGGAAATATTAAACCAAATAAAAAGGCAGTTATTAAAGCAGAAGATGACAAGATTGTAATAAGTTAAAATAGAAGAGGCCGAGCAAATTGCTCGGCTTCTTTCTTTAATTTAATACTAAATTGGATTTACGTGTACTATTGCTTTATAAACATTATCTAATTCATTTACATCTTTCTCAAACTTGTCAGCTAATTTGTGGCTATCAAAAGTAGACATATTTCCATCAACACATATGGTTAAAACAACAATATATTTATAACCAACAGGAGTAGAAGATATTGCGTCTAATTTTTGTATTTCTTTATAATTATGAGCAATATCAGTAATTATTTCTTCGGTTTTAGGGTCTATTGACTTATCCATTAAGATGTTGTAACTTTCCATAAAAATTTTAAAGCCTGTAATGCATATCCAAATAGAAATAGTAATACCAACTATACTATCAAACCAATAAATATTTATAAG
>ENA-ORTW01002365-ORTW01002365.1-human-gut-metagenome-genome-assembly--contig:-NODE-2365-length-17703-cov-4.530542_pt1 | contig 17703 bp, 19 predicted proteins | sample MGYA00242072_ERZ509193 | MGnify/ENA primary metagenome ERZ509193 (study PRJEB26280, sample SAMEA2338813) | human gut metagenome | biome: human gut; feature: human-associated habitat; material: faeces... | reverse complement strand
TTTTAATTTTTTTCATGCGGATAGCAACTGCTGCCTGCGTACACCCCCATCTTCGTGCAAGTTCTTCTTGCCCATGTCCTTCGAGTGTGACATAGGTAAGCAATTCCAAGTCTTTTTTGTTTAATTTCATAATGGCGCGAAGTAATCGCTCATCTTCCAATGTGTCGACCCATGCATAGCGGTTTTGAAAACCAGTTTCATCAAAGGTGGTAGACATGACCCCGCTTTTTCTAAATAGGGCAGAACGCCGATCATCGTCTGGACCATCAATTTCTATTGACGGCATTTTCGTTGCCCTGCGTTCATACGCACGATTCCGGCAGAAGCAGTGCCAGTCATACTCATATATTTTTTGAATGCTTTTTTCGCTCATTCCTGCGTTGGCGTATTCTTTTCGCAGTTTTGCCCATTCACGATCAAATTTTGCTTTCTCTGCTGCACAGTTGAATCCCATACGGATTCCTCCATTCTTCTGAAATTTTGAGAAAACCAAAATTTCAAAAGCGGAGGGGCGCGAGGCTGGTAAAAAACGGCCAATGGCGCAGTTCTGTTATCAAAAACAAACCTGCGCCATTGGCCGCTGTAAAAAAATACGAAGCAAACCATCTTGTCTTGAGAAAATAGCCGCATCTTGCTGCAGCCCATTTTGTTTTACAATATGGTTAGCCGCTTACCTTTCGTGTCAAGAAATTGAGTCTGTTAACTGTAAGTATATAGTCACGGGTAGTCTGCCTACCTATTTTTCCTTCATCCCTTTGCTTTTTCTCAATAGCGCCTCGACTATAGCCATTCGCTGACGCTATCAGGAGAGTCCTCAAATAAGAACGCCACGCTTTGTAATGTTTGTATGAAGCAGTGTCTCTCCAATGCATGATTCTCTGGGAATAAGGATTAGCGTTGAAGAGAAGTGCAGTGCAATTTTCGCAAGCAGCGGAAATCGCTTGCTGCAACGAGCGGAGAAAGTGCAACGTGTAAACGCCCCTTGAACCAACAGGGATTCTGCTCCTTCTCTTTATACGGTGTCTTCATAATCTCATAGCAGTTTGATTTTACATTCACGGCAGCAAATGTGTTATCTGAGGCGTCTCTACAGCTCAAGGGGCATTTTATACGTCAGCGTCAATTGCCCACTGGCATTCTCATAGGCATCGCCGTATGTAAAGCCGCAGCCCATGGAGCCTGGAAGCACGGATTTTCTAAAAATGTCCATCTCCTTGTAGGGCGAACGACTGATCCGTTCTTCAATGGCGGATGTTGTCTTGGCCGAGCCGCGGGACAGGGTCAGCGTCGGAGACAGCTTCACCAGCATATTGCTTCCAAACACCAGCGCCACTGTCACCGGGAAAAACTTGCTGACGCGGCGGCGCGGCCATGCAGCACAGCTACTGCACGGATATTCCTTGGGGCGAAGCCCAACCCGGCGATCTGGTCTTTTATCCGGATGATTCCCACGTCGGCATCGCTGGAGGCACAGACGCAGACGGCAATCTGCTGATCGTCCATTGCAGCGGCGGTGCGAACGGCGTGGTTATTACTGGTTCGGCGGGATTTACGGCAGTGGCAAGTCCGAATTTGTTTAAAGCATAAAAGCTACGGTGAGACACATTGCACAAAGCAATGTATCCCACCGGGAGAACCATGCTGCCCGTTCTGACAGGACGTACGTTTTTTGCAACAATGCACGTCTGAGTCACAGCTAGTACAAATCTCCATCTATCACTTCAAATAGATCCATCCCAGCGATTTCTTCATGCGAAAGTATGTTCTCAAGTACATAGTTATCTTCATTAAAATATAGAATCTACTGAAAGAACGTCTCATAACAAACTACGTTTTCCGTTTGATCTATCTGCACTTCCGTGTCAGTTGCGTTTCCATTTGATGCAGCCACAGCAGGTGACAGTGCCGACAGCAGGAAAACTAAAAACAAAATATCGTTGCTTTGTTTTCATTTTTTCCTCCTGCTTTATGCGATGGAATTCTTATAGCTTATTCCCTCAATCCCTCCGGCTCCATTTGCGTTACGATCACGGCCTGTGTCGCAGCAATCGCTTCCTGCCACTGCTCGGTTCCGGGCGGGCAGGCCACATACAGAAGCGCCCCCTCCGGCTGCAGCGGCAGGTTGTGCCAGATGTTCGATATTGCAAACGGCAGCGGGGCCTTGACAGTGGCGCGGAGCTGATACAGCCCGCTGCCTTCTTCAAATCGGACGCCATACTTAGACGGACAGACGTAACCGTCCGCGCTCCAGCCGCGATCTATACACACGTCATCCAGCTTGACCCACGCATCGCTTCCCTCCGGCGCGATGGAGAACTCGTACCAGCCCACGTTGTCCGCGCCAAAGTAGAATTCCAGATCTCCGCAGACGCTTTCTCCAACAGGGGCGTCTGCGTTTGCGCTCAGGGCGGTGGTGCCGCATTTCTGACGGCGTCCCTCCGGCCAGTTTTTCGGGCATTCGCCGCAGCGGGCGAAGCTTTCCACCAGCAGCAGTTCTTCCCCCGCGCACCAGGCAGACTGCCACGCCGCTGATCCCGGCTGCCTGTACACCCGAAGCAGGGTGTGATCGTCCGTGATGCAAATGTCGTGCCATGTGTCCGTGACTTTGTTGGTTTCTTCCCGATGAAGCTGATAGCGCGTACCTTCCGCGTCTGCGTCAAGGGGAACGCGAAGCAGACGGTAGCCTTCGCCGTGGATTTTCTCGTTTTCACACAGGCCATCGCATGCCTCCGCGCTCACGGCAATCCAATCCTCGCAGCCCTCCGGGGCAAGGAAATAGCTGGCCGCCTCCTCATTCGGCAGGGCAACATAGCAGCAGTCGATGACCTCCGGCCCCGCTTCGGCGGGATCGCCCTCCTGGAAAAACCAGCTTTGCGGGCAGTCGGCGCAGCGCCGCATGGGCAGAAGCTCCGGCAGCTGCTTACCCGTCTTCGGGTCGCTTTCCACGACGAGCAGCGTTGTCTGATCCTTGATCTCAAACGACCATAGCTCCTGCACCTCAGTGGGCGTCACCCCGACCGTCGTAGTCCTGAGCTGATAGCGTCCGTCTGCTTCATCTGCGAAGCGGAATCCGAACTTTGAAATATGCGAGGGCTGCTGATGCACCCGGCTGTGCTCCTCTGACTGGCCGCAGGTTCCCAGCCAGTGCGCCTCGTCGAGCTTCTGCCAATCGTCGCTGCCCTCGGGGGCGATGGAAAATTCATAATCGCCGATGTCCGCTGTGGCAAAGAAGAATACCAGATCGTAGTCCCCGTCGCTTTCAGGAGAGAGAAATGACGGATCTTCTGCCTGTTCCGGTTTGGCTGGGCGCGCTTGCGGCGTAGGCTGTGCCTCAGTGGGCTGCTCCACCCCTGGCGGTTGCTGCACAGCAATATCTAGCTGCGCACTACGACTTTGTTGATGGCAACCGCTCAGCATCAACACCGCAATCACAAGCAGCAGGAGACACATCACACTTTTTCGCTGCAGAGTAACGACTCCTATCATAGAACATACCTCGCGATCATTCTGTCTCATGACCTGTGCTGGTCAATCCTGGCATATTTCCGTAATAGCCACAGACCAGACAAGTCCCCATACCACCGACTTGTGCGTAGTGACTTCCGTAAAGATAAGTCCCGCACGCTGTGCATGCTCCTCTGTGCTGCGTCGAGGAATATGGCTTCCAGACATTCACATTATGCGGACAAATAATAAAATCCAAGTAGGGGAACGTTTGTGCAAATCCACTCCATGTCACATGTGAAATTGCTACAGTGCCGTTATCAGGCCAGTTTGCATGGTAGATGATAACGCCAGTGCTGTCTCTGCCAACCAAAATCATTGTATGCTCATCTGATGTGCTGCCGCTGTAGCTAACTCTGAGCAGCGTTCCAAGAGCAAAAGACTGAAGTTTGTTCTTTATTTGCGTTTGAGTATAGTTTCCGATATACTCAAAACCCTGAGAGCATTTTGCACCACTGCTTCCAAATAAGTAGTCATAGATATAGAGCCCAAATCCGTGGCATTGTGAACCTGTACCAAAACTCGTGCTGGTCGATCCGCTATATGTGCCGCCTGCGGGATATTGCGCGTTAGGAATGCTTTTTCCGTTTATGGTGGTTGTATAGTTTGACTGATCTGTGAGGCCAACACTTGTTGCCGCAATGTAAAATGTGTTCGGGTCACGGATGGCTCGAACTGCGCCTGTGGTCAAATCAAAGTACTCATACGTGCCCTCCCATGACAGCTCATATTCATCCTTGCACAATGCGTTAGGGCACGCGACCATAGTCGGTTTTTCACTGCCAATCATGACGCCTTTGTTCTGATACGGTATAGCAAATTCAATCTGGTATTCTGGCACGTACTCTGCAACATATTCTTGTTGCGAGTCATCAACGCTGGCAATCTTATTCTGCGTAGAAATAAAGATAGCTCGGTTGCCGATAGCCTGAACATCATCGGCTTCGCTTAACGTTTCACCTGTTAAGTGAATCTTCGCGCTGTCTGTTTCTTCATGAGCATAGGCAAATGCCGATAAGAGCATCGCCACAACCAAAAGCAGGGCAAAAATACGGATTTTCTTTTTCATAGTTGTCCTTCCTTTCATGGCATTCATTTGGTTCCATATTTTCCATTAGATACTGATTGATTAGTCTGTTTCGGGACTACGTCTTCTTTGTTTTGCCTGAGGAACACTGCATTCTGTCAGTGCGTAATCCAAAAGGTTATTTTTTTAGGCCTTCGTCTTCGAGGACGCAACATCCATGTAAAAAATCAGGCCCGCAGGGCTGGTGCGTGATCTGTATGTCAATGATCCGGTCGGGCTGTTTGGGGAACGTGAGCTGCGTCAGTTCCTGCGTGTCCAGCGCATAGCGGTAAACGTTCCAGATTGTCTTGCCCTCCGCCTGGCCGACGAAATACAGGGTATTGCCGTCCAAGGAAGGATAGAACATATGAACCTGCTGAATTCCGGGAATTGCCACATTCTCCACCTCCTGCGAGGTGATGTCCAGACGTTTGAGTGTACGCTTTCCACTGACCATCTGTGGCTCTGTTGTCATCAGAATGGTATTTTCATTCAGCCGTCGGGTCAGACAGATTTCAAAATCCTCCGTAAAAAACAGAGGTGTGACATTCTCAAATGTTGCGTCGATCAAAGAAATTGTTTTAGGCCGGATATGTGTCTCCGCCGCAACGCGGTGTGTCCGCATTTCCGCATCCGAGCAAGTGAGGATCAAAAATTCGTCTGCGTAATCGTCATAGGAGAAGGAGTGATGCCACGTATCGTCGTCGGTCTCATTTCGATAGGTAAACGTCTGGCTGTCAAGGTCAAACCGGGCGGGCTGACAGGTTGTGCAGAACTCCCGAGCCACATTGGCATAGAGCGTGCCATCCACAAAGAGAAGATCATTAAACGCATTTTTTCCATCCGTCAGCCGCTGGACATTTCCTGTTTTCAAATCACACGAATATAGGTTGTCATATGTCTCGTCCGGGCGTGCAGACGCGTAGTAGACGATCTGGTGTTCAAAATCCACCGTATTGGCCGGATACACATATGGGCCGATTGGCGTCTTGAAGATTACCCGAAACGCCTGCGACTGTTCATCGTAAGCATAGATGACTAGCTCCACGCCGTCATCCGTATTTTCGCCGTTGATGTTGTCTACCACAGTGACAAGCAGCGTCTCCACTAGTTCTGTGTCCGGGGCTCCCTCGGGCGTCTCGATCTCTGGCAGCGTCGGCTTTTCCGCCCCGTCTTCCGGTTCAGCGGCAGAGGCGTCCATGTTGGACGTCTGTTCCGATGAACCTGCTTCGTCCGGAAGGTCAAGGTCGGTGTTTGCGCTACACGCCGTCAGTAGCAGCAGCATAAGAAGAATGGAAATCAATTGCTTTGCTTTCATATCTCTCCTCCTGTTTCAAAAAGGGCAGGACATCCGCCGCTGCCGGGAGCAGAGGCGGATATCCTCTCTAAGCGTTTTTATCTGGCAGGGGCTGTTTGATCAGAAAACCTCTCGTGGTAATATCTCACATTATTTGCGTTATCTGTCGGCGCTCCATCCGGGGTTCCTGCAAGCTCGCGGATGTTGTCCTCGCCCCAAATGTCGATAATTGCATCGGGCAATGCGCCAACATCGGCCTGATAGTAGGTAAAGACCTCGTCGGTGTCCAAATTCCGAATCTGAACATTTTTGTCGCCCACTTTAGAATAATCATAGGCCATTTTGGTTGAGCAATCATATGGCTGCAACCGATTATTTCGGTTACCATGTGTACCAATAAAATAAGTGGCTCGCCCTGTTCCAAGGAAATGCCGTTATCCTGCTTCGATTACCCGATTATATTTTCTTTTGCTATCCACTTAATTATGTTAATATCGTAGCATATGGGGACAATTAATTGAAAACTCTAAAGAATATTTCTGGCGGAAATAAAAATGCACTCCTTTGGATTATTCCGGCTATCTCTTGCGGAAAATATAATTATTCCGCAAGGAGTGGTTGACATGGACAAGAGAATTGCTACAATAATCGGAATGAATCTGCAGCGTTTGTGAACACAGTATGGATTAACCCAAGAACAGCTTGCTGAAAAGGTGGGTATCAGTACATCATTTTATGCAAATCTCGAACGCGGAAATAAAGGCGTCAGTATTTCAGTACTATATGACCTAGCAAATTGCCTGGGCGTAAGTGTGGATTATCTGATATACCCAAACCAAGCTGATGCTCGAATCCGAAACATCGAGACACTCTTGAGGGATAAGCCCGAATCGTTTATAATCGCAGTAGAACGTTTGGTTCAACTTTGTATTGAAGAATTTTCAAAATCGGAATAAAAAGTGTTGAGCAAGACTCTTGGCCAAGAAGGATATAACATGAGTTTAAATCAAGAAGAAGAGGAATATATCGAGCGACTTTACCGGGAGATGTACACCCGTCTGTGTATCTACGCGATGAGTGCACTGGGAAGCAAGGCACTTGCTGAAGAAGTTGTACAAGATACTTTTCGAATTGCGTGTATTAAGCCAGATGGATTGATGAGCAGTAAAAATCCACGTGGTTGGCTCATCAATACACTTAAAAATGTGATTCGTAATAGACGGCGAACTGAGGCTAGACTTAGTAATGCACTACTTGCGGCGATGTCTGCGTATGAGCCGCAGGCAAGCACAACTGTGGAGACAACAGAATTCATTGTTGCCTACTCAGATGCTCTAGGAGAAGAAGATTTTCAGCTTCTTGTAAATATCGTTGTTCGTCGATATACTATGTTGGAAGCTGCGGAAGAATTGGGAATTACGGTTGAAGCCTGCAAAAAGCGTGTGCAACGTGCAAAAAAGAAGCTTCAAAAAATAATTGAGAAAGATTTTTAATGTATGTCCCCAACGAACCAATTGTGTACATATAAAAACAAAGGGGGTTCACAGAGATGTCGGAATCCAAAGAGCATTTTTATCGAGATTTTTCAAAGTTTGACGAGATGAGCACGGAGGAATTGAACGAAATTTTACGTCAGGACTCTCAGCTCCCAGACGGCGAAGACTCCGATACTGATGCAATTTTATATATTATGGGGGTGATCGCAAAGCGCAATCAGGAGCGGCCGTCATCTGATTTCGGAGATGTCAATCACGCTTGGAGTTCTTTTAACAAAAATTATCGTTTTGCTTCAAGCGAAGGATGCTCGCTCTTTGATTTTGATGATGAGCCACAGCTGAATGGTACTTCCGACAAAACGCAAATCCTCCGGCCCGCACCGCGTTCAAATACGCGTCCACGCAAATGGGTTCTTCGCACAGCCCGCATCCTTGCGGCAGTCATTGCCGTTCTGCTGGCAACCTCTCTAACTGCTTATGCATTTGGGTTTGACTTATGGGGGGCAATCGCCAGCTGGACAAAGGAGACGTTTGGTTTCAGGTCAGCAGAATACACACAAACAGCTGTGCCTTCTTCCAAGAAAGAGATTCCCGCGCCGCTGACCTCTATTGCCAATGAGATGGAAATGCACGGCATACCTACGACGATTTTGCCAAGTTATATTCCTGATGGTTTTGTGGAAATGGATGTCCAGTACAATGCGGTAACTCAGCCTGTGTCTCTTTATTGTCTTTTAGGGAATGGTGATTCTTCGATTACACTATTGTATACGGTATTTTCCGAGAATCAGGATCATTTACTGTATGAAAAGGACGCCATTGATCCTAAGCAATATGAATACAATGGCACCGTATACTATATCATGACCAACGAGGGAGTTTATTTTGCAGCATGGACTGCGGACAATATCGAGTGCAGCATCGCGGGCGTTGAAACTTATGATGAAATCATTAAAATCATACAATCGATAGGAAGCGCAAAGCGATCTGATCGAGGGGATTGGCCTTAATGAAAAAACACACATTTTTTACGATGCTCTGCGTTCTACTAGTATTGACGGGCTGTCAGAAACGGCAAGAGCAAACGGATATCCGTCTGCCGGAGTCGGATTCGGCAGTTACGGAAGAAACAATAACCGAGCCGACGGAAAAAGCGGAAGAAGCGCTGTCGGAAGAATCACACGCGGAACAAGAACCGCAGAGTACAGTTCCGGATCTCGGCGACTATGAAAATCTTTGTGCGGTTCTTCAAACACTTCAGACGCTGGATGACTGGAAAAGCAGCCCGGAATACGAGATGATCACGGCGCAAAAGGAAAAAGTTCTCAGTCAACTGATTCGCAGCTTTTACCACGGGCAGGACAGCCTCAGTCTTCGGGATACCGCATGGGGCGACCGTGATCTGCCCGGTATGGCGTTTGAAGTATTCCGGAGTCTGCTTGGGCCGGAAGATCTGGAGCTGGAAGCCGAGACGCCGCTTGAATGGTTCCGGACCTGGTTTATCTGGGCATTCGGACACATTCATGAAGCGGACGCAGCAGGACTGCAGGCGCAGTATCCGGCTTCCTTTGCCGCAATCGATACGGTTATGGATCATCACGGGACATGGGAAGATGCGGTAGACAACTATCTGTGCTCTCTGGACAAGGGCAGCCATTACGACTTCGATCTCATTGCTGCACGAGATCAGATCGTTTCCTACATCCGTGAAAACGAAGAAATCTGGCCGTTTTCGTATACGCTGATCCTGCGGTTAAACAATGCGCCATATGGCACGGAGGAACCGACGCCTGGAGATCCGAACGTGTACATCGACTTTATCTGGTGGGCAGCATATACCGCTTTCGGTGAGCGCACGGAGTTTCTTGTACAGGAGCTGACGCTCAACCCTGAGACAGGAGAATCCTCCGTATGGACCATCACGCGCGAGGATTTGGGAGAAGATCTGTGGTTCCAGCATTACCCGGATTGGGTCGTGGATACATTGTTTGAGGATTGAATAAGGGGGGATTATTTCAAAGAAAGGTAATATAACAGTTCCGGAACTGTAATTAAAACGCTGTCGAATGGCGATGAAGTGTGCTTCACAATTGATGATGGATATGCTGGCGCAACAAGACCATATCTCATTTCAATTTGTGGGTACACAGTATTTACAAACAATTTGGGATACTACACTGCAGTAACTTCAACGACATTCGTTGATCTGAACTTTGATTGTGGATATACAAGCGGGTATAGAGTTGTTACAGAAATTGACCGGAGGTGATTCCGATGAAGCGTTTCTATTGCGTGATCCTTGCCATGCTTGCAGTTGTCCTATATGCAATTGTTATGTCAGGCTGCAGAGCAATTTCATCAAATGTCGAGGTGGCAACTCAGCCGGTGGTGGAGACACCACTGGCTGAGCATATCGGAAAGGTGCGGCAGGGGCCTTTTGTTAATGATGCCGAGGAGTTTGTTCGCAATATCTCAGTATTGCTTGAAGAAAAATCTCCCCATGATTATTCCGTAAGGAGAATCGAGGAAATATTACTAAACAATGGGTACTTGGAAGAATATTTCAAGGGCAATACTGAGCCATTGGCGTTGTATTGTTTTGAGTATATTATCAACCATGAATCCCTTTGTTATGTCAGCGATAATCAAAATGTGAGTTTTTCGGGAAACGATAAAGCAATTGCTCTAATTGCATGGGAGTTAATGCTTACATATGATGACACTGATTTAAATTACATAACATCGGCATCATCCTTGGAAAATTGGTTGTATTTTTTAAGAACTGGGGCACCTGTGAATTTTATCTTGGCGGAAAGTAATATAGATGACACCTACTATACTACGCACCCTATAGAGAAACAGTATATTGTAGCTATGCTTCGAGACCCAAAACGTATTTTTTTTCTAACAGTGAACTATCTTAGCGATCCAGAGTTAATACAAGAAACCAATTTGGCGTTTTACCGGCTTTTTTCGAGCGGGATTATGAATATGCAGATGACGATAATCCCGGAAAATACGACCATAGAAGACTTGCGCGCAAATTGCACAGAATTCTCCTATTGGGTCATTAACGAGAAAAATGACGATATTATCCTAGAAATTACTTCTGATACTGGCAACCTAATTCAAGTAATAATTGAAAACGCGTCTTAATCAAGAGAGTGAAACTATTTGCTTAAAAGAATGATTCGGCATTATAAGGAACTTTGATGCCGCCACAAGCTCAAAATACAGAAAAGACTATCGAGAGTTTTGCAACTGGGACACAATACAAGATGACGATGCGTGTATTCAAGCCCTCTGGAGCGTATACAACCACAACGAAATATAATTGTAGCAGAATTAGCATGGATAAATATGAATTCACCGAAACCGGCCTATACAGAATTGTTACTTACGCAAAACCGACATCCGAAAACGATGTTGCAAACAGCCATCAGTTCTATATTCGTGTATATTAATTTTTGGAGATCATTTAGATATGGCAAAAAAACATTTGGCAGCTGTTTCGCTTCTCATTGTGTTGATTTTTGGTTTAACATCTTGCGTATGTCGTTCCTCTGATACGGCAATATCAATGCCTGTGTACGATAAGCCGGCAAGCGCTACAGCCAATACCAGAACAATGCAGGACGAAACAGCGACGAAATCCTCATCTGAAAAATCCTCCGAAGCAACCACGGAATCCGCTCAGAGTGAAGATGCGTCCGCTCTGATATTCCCAAATCCTTGCTCTGAGCAATTTGATTTATCAGAACGGGACGCGGTGCTATTTGATGCCGCTGTTGCCGCACGGAATCGAACACCGAATGCGGACATTTGCATCCCGGAAATTGGGGTCTATGGCACATACGAAGAAGCCGAAAAAACCGTTATTGTGTGCCACGTGTGCTATCATTTTTATTATGGCTGCGATGGTACGGAACATTATACGGACAGCGGCGCTATGCAGGCACCAGCAAAAGCAGTGTTGGAAGTATCTGATGATATGCTGCATTGCGTGTCCTTTGAACTGGTGCCGAATGGTGCTGGAACCAACGTGTGGGCAAAAGAGTTCTGTGGGCCTTTGACAGATTTGGCAAGCTACTTCCTTTCACCTGAACAGGATGAAGAATGGCCGCTGGAAAATACAATGCCATCTTCAGAACAGCTGTTCCGTGAATACATAGAAACATATAAGAAATACACATAGTACAATTGCTATATGCTTACGCCGATGCATAACGGCAGCAGTCTTCTCTTGGTCGCTGGCCAACATATCAATAACGGCCAAACAGTTAAGTGTAGTTTTTGTGTCTTATAGAGTCTTGCTTTGACGAGTCCCATTATGCTCCTGCGGGAAACCCATTGTGCAATCAAGAAAGTGTCCGAATTCGTGCAGAATCGCGCTGGCTTCGGAAACGTAAATTCGCTTCTCCGTGTACACCGCTGCGCCGATGCAGTTTACGCCAAGCTTTCGGCTGAGATCCGTGAGGTACTCCGTGCCGATCACGAACGTCCAGCCGTTTTCGTTGAAAGCGTCGAGGATTGGCTGTGGAACCTTGCAGAGTTCCAGCAGGAATGCATTCACATTCCACTGTGTCAGATTTTCCACTGTGACCGGCGTATCGGGCGGCACAACGGTCAGCGTCTGCGTCAGGACGGCATGAAGAAGCTGTGCGGCTTCGGCACGCGTGACGAGATCCGCCGCGGTCTCGTTCTCAGCACTAAGCCCAAGCTCTTTGCCGACACGCAGAGCATTTTCGCCGGAAGAAGGCCAGTCAAGGCCGTAAAGTGTTGCATCGTAGAGCGGGATTCCGGCTGCCGCGAAAGCAGTCCGATAGAGTTCGCCGCGGCAGATAAGACCATTTGCGTCACTGATTGCTGTCGGCTCCAACCAGCCGCTGCGGATGGCAATCTGGACAGCATTCGCCCCCCACTTCCTGCCATGAAACGCCTTCCGGCTCGGTGTCAAACGCGCGGCAGAGCATCGTCGCCCACTGGCTGACCGTGATCTTCTCGTTCGGTGCGAATCTGCCGGATGCCATCCCTCTCAGAATGCCAGCGTCGGCAAGATATGAAACGGCTTCCGCGTAAGTTGCTTTCTCCGACACGTCCGTAAAGCCTGTGGAAAAAGCAAAAGCCGGTACCGTCAGCAGCATCGACAGCACCAGCAGGATGGATATAAATTTGATCTTTCGCATAGAGATTCTTCCTTCCTGAATTTCAGATTTCTCTTTTCTGTGTTGGTTCTCAGCTAGAGTTGGTCCTTCAAGCTGCGCCGTGGTGTCGCAGCGCTGGTGACAGCAAACGCGCGGACGTTCCCCTTGGCGGGGAGCGTCCGCGTTGTTATTTGTCCTCATTTATAATGTATAAGTTTGACGTGCAGCTTCCGTTTTCACGGTGGCGGCGCTGGCGTTGGATGTATCCGGCGCATTCTAAATCGTTCAGCGCACGCTGCACGGTGCGCGGCGAGAGATGCAGGTCACGAGCTATGGTTTTCACGCCCGGCCAGCAGCTCCCGCCGCCGGCTCGGTCGCGGAGGTACATATAGACGGTCCGCGCCCGGTGCGGCAGGTCGGGATCGGCGTAGATGGAGCCGAAGAAACTCATTTCTCGGCATAGCTGCTCATATAGTCATCCGCTTTCGGTACTGCGGGCGGGCGCATCTGTGTCATGGATTTTCTTTTAATGTTCATCAGCAGTTCCTCCTTCCCCGCATAATAGATCTCGCGCTGGGCGCGCTCTGGCGTTTGATATGGTTCTTCAAACTTGATGCCCCATTTGAAATATAATTGCAGCTTCGTGCGCATCGGGTGTGTGCCGGTTTTCATGACAACAAATTCTCCCTTCGGGAGACTTTTCAGTTCATCCGGAGAGAGCAATGCGCGCTCTGCCATCTGCAAGCTCTGGCTGTTGCTGTTCTTTCCCTTACTGATGGAGCCGGTCAAAACGGTCCGGCTGCCGAGAGCTTTGGAGAGCGTTTCTGCCGTCTGGCTGTTCGGTGCAAAGCCGCCGAAGATCGTGTCCTGACAGTTATCGGCTATGATCTCCGCACCCTCTTTGCCGTAATTCTTTTCGAGCTGCGCAAGGCTTTGAATGATCGGCACGAGCGTCAGCTTGCGGCTTCGGCCTGCGGAGAACAGCGGCAGAACGTCAAAGGGGGGCATCGTGCCAAATTCGTCGCAGTAAAATACCACGCGCTTTTTCAGCTTTCCTTTGTTAGCGTCCGCAATGGAAAACAGTTCACGCGACAGGTTCTGGATCATGAGGCCCGCCATGAAGTGTTTCGTCGGGTCTTCCTCCGGGATGATCAGAAAAATTGCACACTTCTCGGACGCGAAGTGCTCCGCATCGATCGGGCTGTCATAGCAGAGCACCTGTTCCTGCTCGGAATCGATGAATGAATTCAGACGGGAAAGCACCGTGGACATGACGGAAGCCATGCCTTGTTCGGAGGAACTGGTTGCTGCGGTCGCCATCCAGCCTGCCTTATGCGTATCCGGCAGGCTGTCTATCAGAACCTGAAATCCATTCTTCTTTCCCATGGGAGCCATCAGTTCCTTCACCAGCTTGAACACAGACATGATGTGCCGCTTGTCATGCCCCGCGCTGTCCGGTGGGATAAACTCCGACAGCGTCATGATCACGGTTGCCAGCACACCCTCTGCTGCGTCATAGAAGTACGAGTTCTGTCCACGATCCTGCTCGTCGCCGCCCGGATTGACGATGGTTTTGGCGAGGATCTTCGCATATTTTTCTGCATACGCCCGCGCCGCAAGGTTGTCCGGATGTTCGCGGGCCACGTCCATATAGCGGTTGACCAACGTCATCAGATTGTTTCCATCCGAGCGAATCGGATTGCGCAGATCGACCACGGAGACGTTATAGCCGTAGTACTTCTGCGCGATTCTTCCGCAGTTACGCGCGAGGTCACCCTTCGTATCCAAAATCAGGAAGCTCATACCGCAAGCGCAGGCGAATTCGATGTTGGGATACAGAAAAAATGCGGTCTTGCCGACACCGGATGCGCCGATCATGAGGCAATGCACATCGTCGCAGTCCACCAGAGCATCCAGCCGCTTGCCGCGCTGCACACTGCCGAGGACCAACCCCTGCACAGTCGGGCGTTTCTTCCCGGCACGCCATGATGCAACGTCAAAGGGAACCGTGACGTAGGCTTTTCGGATCTCCTGATCCGTTGCCCAACGCGCGGTTCCGTACTGGCCGTCGCCAACGGTTTTAGACTTGATGTTGTTTAAGGAGTAGTTGTTGGTAAGAAGCGAAAGCAGAAGAATGAACAATGCACCCACCACGCCGAGTATGATCAACGGAGTCATAGACTCAGGCATGGGGCTAAATCCTCCTTCTGTCCGTGGAGAAGATCGTCGTTCCAATCTTTCAGTTCCGGTACAAGCCGCTCTGTCATGACGCCGCGTTCGCGTAATTGTTCTGCCATCCGCTCACTTGCAGCGTGACCAGCTTTATCATTGTCCAAACACAGATAGACGATCTGCGTATCCGGTTTCAGCATTTGCATCACCGGAATTGGGGACGTGCCGCAGCAGGCGACGTAGCTATGCTCCTGCCACTGGTGCGGGTTCATGGAGATGTACGACAACATATCAATGGGAGCCTCGAACACATAAAGGCTCCCATCCGTGCCGTTGTAATGAAAACTGTAGCGCGGATCGCTCGACTCGACGTTCAGACGAAAGGCTTTGCCGAAGCTGTTCGTGCTGCGCAGATGCGCGTGGCGCGGGCAGCCGTCCTCGTCGGTTCCGATGAACACGGCGTTGTGATGCGCCGCGTCCTCGTAGAGCAGCTTCTTGCGAGCAAAATAGGAAACCGCATCCGCGTCCAACCCGCGCGTTTTGAGGAGATACGCGAACACGCGGTGCATATTTGCGTTTGGAACAGGCGGTGCGAAGGGCTTTTGCTCAGTCTGCTCCTGTTTTTTTGCCTGCGGATAAACCGGCTCCATGCTCTCGCCCAGCAGCATGGACATGGCTTCAACGTAGCTTTTGCTGTAATATTTTTGTATAAAGCTGACGGCTCGACCGCCTTCGTTTGATGCATGATCGAACCACTCGCAGCCGCGAACCGTGACGCTGTGATCGCTGGCAAGCCTCTTTTCACGGCCGGATTTGATGAGCTTTTCTCCTTGCTGGAGGAGAAATTCTTCGAGGTCAACGGTCGCGGCGCGTTCTTTTTGTTCTGGCGTAAATTCTATGTACTGTGCCAAAATGCACCTCCTGTTATTGTAATGTCTGACCGTAATTTTGTTCGTGGTCATCCTGCTTATGCCCCATTGCCAGCCGCTTTTGCATGAGTTTTTTGCGGCGCTTGGAGTCGATGCGGATGCCCATTGGGTTGCTGGGCGGCGCAGCATTCTCGCGGAAGATTTGTCCCATCTGGTGAAACAGGCGGATGGTTGAATTCAGAAGATATTCGGATGAAAGCCGTGCATGATGAGAAGCTGCGGATGAAGTATTTTCATCTGCAAGCGTCGGATTTGCAGAAGCGCCTGTAGAAGTTTCTTCCGAAGACGGTTCTTCCGCCTGTGAAGTCTCCTGTTCTGAGGTTGCCTGCGCCTGCTCCATCTGCTGCCGCAGGCGTTCCGCTTCCTGAATGATCGCGTTCTTGATGGCTCGGAATTCTTTCTGCTGCGAGAGCGGATTGTGCTGCCGGGGTCGGTTTTTGTAGTAGCCCTCCAGCGTATCACGCACCCCATTCCAGACGGAATAATACGCCGCCACCTCCGGCAGCGTTTCGAGTTCATCCACGATGGAATCCACCATGTCCTTGAGCGGCTTTTTGAGATAGGCGTACTGCTTTTTTCCGCTGACCGTGCGCAGTTCCAACGCAAGCTCCAACAGTTTTTCTTGGATAGATGCGGGCGGATCAGAGACAGATTCCATTCGATCAACCAGATCGTGCATGACCACCCGCGCAGCTTCTGTCACGTCCTTGTAAGCCGCATCCTTCCGAATATAGAGATTTTCCAACTCTGCCTGAAAGATGCTGTTGGTCATTGCAGAGCGCAATTTCACGACAGCATCCCGTTTCAAAACCGTCTCCTGATCTGTCCAGATCATCATGTGAATATGCGGGTGCGTATCCGCATCGTGGTAAGCTGCGTACCAGTGCAGTGCCGACGCTGGAATATGAAACGCTTCCGCAAACTTGCTCTGCTGGCGCACGAGCAGCTTTTGCCATGCGGCGGCACTGTTATAACCAAGCCGTTCCGCGTCCTCGCGATGCAGGGAATAGATGATCGTCCAGACGTTGCCGTCGTGCGCGGTCAAGTCGTGCATCGCCGCAGTCAGCTCCGTATTTTCCTGCCGACCGAACAGACCGTGTGCGCCATGCTTTTCCGCACCGGGGCGCGTTGCAATATAGCGCAGATAGCCGTTTTCGGATTGAAGATTCTGCATATGTGAATCCAATGCCGCAGAAATGAGCGCCGACGCGGTATGCAGCGTCGGCGCTTGTTTATAGTCCTCATACTCGAAAGAATCCCGCATATCCGGGAAGTCCTTGAGTAATTTAGAGACCATCTCTTTCTGCTTTTCGGTCGCTGATCCCTTGCCGGTCAAGACTTCGACGCCCTCGCGCGTGGCGATATACTTCATGTAACCGCTTGCGCTTTTACGGCTGATGAAGCCGGTTTTTTGTATCAGTCGCGCCATCTGTTACAGTCGACTTTGCTGCCGAAGCACCTCTGGGAACGAGATCTGGCCGTTCGTCCGCAGCACCTCCTGATAGCTTTTTCCGCGCATCTGCTGGTACGTCTGCGCGTCAATATCCGTGTCCGAGGCAAGGATATGGTTGCAGACGTTTTGCTCGACGGCTTGCTTCAGAAGCAGCTTGCCAATGCGATCCCCAAACATACTGAGGATGGCTTCGAGCGTTTCTCCAAGGATTTTCGGCAGAAAGTCTCCGGCATACTCACTTTGCAGATAGCCGCAATAGAACTGAATTGCTTTGTCAATGAAGTCATTTTGCGTTGTGCAGCCGTCCAGCTTGTAGTGGTACTGCACCTTGCTCCATGTTGCATCGTCCAGCCAGACGGAATGACGGCGTTTTTCCTCTGTTTTTATGGCGTTCACCTCCTCCAAAAATGAAAAGCGCCAAAATAGTGCCTGCAGCAGCGGCACAATCTTGGCTTTTTCCGAAAATCAGCGCCAATCCACTTTTTGTCCTCGCAGAAAAGCGCCGTTTTTACCGCCCAAACCTGCCCGCACTGCGGGCAGAAGTGGATGGGCTGGCGCAGAAAAGCGCCAAGCCTTTTCTCCTGCTACGCCGCTTGCGGCTCTGTTTTCTGCCGGAAGCTGCCTGCAGGCTTGCTTCTTCTG
>ENA-ORTW01002298-ORTW01002298.1-human-gut-metagenome-genome-assembly--contig:-NODE-2298-length-18068-cov-4.980736_pt1 | contig 18068 bp, 17 predicted proteins | sample MGYA00242072_ERZ509193 | MGnify/ENA primary metagenome ERZ509193 (study PRJEB26280, sample SAMEA2338813) | human gut metagenome | biome: human gut; feature: human-associated habitat; material: faeces... | reverse complement strand
TCAGCTGGATAGAGCAACGGCCTTCTAAGCCGTGGGTCGGGGGTTCGAATCCCTTTGGGCACATTTTTTAATACCATATTTACAACTTGGTGTTAATAGGTCTTGGTTATAGACCAGATACTATGGTGGGTATAGCGCAGTTGGTAGAGCGTCAGATTGTGGCTCTGAAGGTCCAGGGTTCGAGCCCCTGTACTCACCCTTTATTTTTGGGCTATCGCCAAGCGGTAAGGCACAGCACTTTGACTGCTGCATTACGGTGGTTCGAATCCACCTAGCCCAGTTATGTGATGCATAATATGGGCCATTAGCTCAGGCGGTAGAGCACTTGACTTTTAATCAAGTTGTCCCGGGTTCGAGTCCCGGATGGCTCACTTGTTTTTCTCGGATTCGTTATATGAATCGGAGATATTTTTTTTCATCGGATAAGTTTTCTTATCCTTCATATACAATATGCGGATATGGCGGAATTGGCAGACGCGCTAGACTTAGGATCTAGTGGGAGACCGTGCAGGTTCAACTCCTGTTATCCGCACTTTGGGTGCCTGTAAATGCAAGAGATTGCATTTGCAGGCTTTTTAATATATACTATAAATGGATAGTGTGATTGCTATTAGCTATATTATAGAAAATTGAGCATTATACGTTTGCGCGGTGCAGGGAATAAAAACTTATGACAAAATTCGGGCAGGGGAAATGATTTATGGTAGATTTGTTAAAGGTTTACGGTGATTGCTGGGGCGGGGAAGCCGGCGAATGGAATACTTCCCTGCAAAATAAATATCTGGAATATATGTTTGCGTGTTTTTTGGAGGAAAATTTTATAATTCATAATGATTTTGATATTCTGAATATAGGGATAGGCGCGGGATACTGGGACAGGTACTTATCGTATAAGGTAATGAATGGCTCTTTGACTTCTATTGATATTGACAGAGAGTGCTCTGATAATCTGGCTGCGTGCCTTGAAAACGAAAATAATACCAATCCAATCAAGGTAATTTGTGCCGATGCGATTACCTACGGTTTTGACAAAAAATTCGATTTGGTGACGATGGTCGGCTCAGCGGTTGCTGAATCCGGAAAGACAAAGGCTATCATTGCCAAAGCTATTTCGCTGATTAAGGAGAATGGAGCATTATACCTCCAGATACTGCATAAGGATACTGATTTCGATATAGATGCATTTTGCGGGGAACATAATGTTCGTATAGACAAAAGGCTTGTGGATGACAAATATGGGATTCATTGCGAATATTATAAGATAAAAAAATGTTAGAAATAATATGCAGGAAAACATTTTGGAGAATGTTAGAATCTTGTAAAAATAATAAAATTTATATTTTATAAAAAAGTTAGGGAAAGTATCTAATAAAGATATTGAAGTTTTGGATGAAATATTAATTGTGATAAGGTTGTTTTGAAGAGATTATAATAATGGCTGAATGCGATGAATTTGAAATGCAGGTAAAACGAAATTACGGAAGGGGAGATAATTTGTCAGAATATATAGAAAGAAAATGGTCTGAAAAGACACTGGAGGCTGTTGAAAAGCTTTGTCTATTTGATGATGATTTTATGTCATTAGTATTTGATGAAAATACAGAAGCTACAGAATTTTTATTGAACACAATATTTGAAAGAGACGATATGTGTGTTCTTGAGGTAAAGGGACAGCACGAGTATAAGAATGTGATTCCGTACAGATGTATTACAATAGATATTCGGGCGGTTGATGGCAATGGCAAAGTATATGATATTGAAGTACAGCGTGCGGACACAGGGGCAATTCCGCAAAGAGCAAGATTTCATAGTGCATTGATTGATAGTAAGCTTCTGGAGGAAGGGCAGAAGTTTAAAGAAATTAAGGATTCGTATGTGATTTTTATTACACAGAATGATGTAATTGGAGAAGGTTTACCGTTATATCATGTTGAGAGGGTCATCAAAGAAAATAATAGAGATTTTTCAGATGGTTCGCATATAATTTATGTTAATGGTGCGTATAAAGATGCAACTACCCAAATTGGAAGATTAGTACATGATTTTGGATGTAGCAGGTCTGTTGATATGTATTGCGACATATTAAAAAAACATGTAAAATATTATAAGGAAACAGAAGGAGGTCGAGAAGTTATGTGTCAGATTATTGAAGATGTAGCTGAGAGTAGAGCAGCAGAAGAAAGAATGGATACTTTGTTCAATGCAATGAAGAACTTAATGGTCACCATGAAATTGACAGCAGAGCAGGCACTTGATGCAATGGGAGTTTCCAAGGAAGACAAAAAGGCTATTTTAAAGAGACTTTGATTGACAAGGATAAAATATATTTATGTAAACAGTAAGGAGACTGCCATGTGCGGTCTCCTCTTTTTTTTTAGTCAAACTCAAAAAGCTTGACCGGTTCAATTTCAAGACCCCGGCATATTTCAAATAATATTAGTATCTGATGCCAACACAGAATAAACGATAAATGACATCGAATATAAAAATGAAGATGAAATATCATCTGTACATATGGTATAATTGAAAATAAAATGTGGCTATTTATCATGCCAATTACGGAGGGCTATTTATGAATGTATATGAACAGGTTGAAAAGAATATAGATGAACTGGTGGACAATAATGTGGACTGGTCTGCGTGTGCAACATCGGAGGAGATGCATAATGCCAGAGAGGGTAAGCTGTCAATAAAGTTTTTTGATAAAGAAGTACCGGCGGATTGGTTGAAAGATATAAAAGGGAAGAGGGTGTTATGTCTGGCGGGGGCAGGCGGATTGCAGGCACCTTTGTTTGCATGCGCAGGAGCGGAAGTGACGGTTCTGGATATTTCCGAAAAAATGTTAGCTAAGGACAGAAAAATAGCAAAAGAGGAGCAATTGAATATCACAATCGAAAAAGGTAATATGTGTGATTTGTCACGTTTTTCTGATGGCAGCTTCGACTATATATTAAACCCGACTTCGCTGATGTATGTCCCGGATGTAAGACCGGTATTTAAGGAATGTTATCGTGTACTGAAAAATGGTGGAAGATTTATAATGATGGCACCAAGTCCGATAAATTATTTATGTGATTATGTTGAGGCTGAAAATGGAGGATACTACAAGGCTGTGAATCGAATGCCGTACTGTTCGGCTGATTTTGACAGTAAGAACAGTTGGGTTGAGTACGGACACACCATGGAAGATTATTTAGGCGGGCAGATTGAGAGTGGATTTGTTATTGATGGTTACAGTGAATGTCAGTTGGAGGATATAACGGAACTATACTTTTTGACAAAAGCGGTTAAAAGAGTGTAGCGGTGGGCTTGATAATTTTTAGTTTTCGGCTAATTTGTCATGGGGATACAGATTAGCCGAAGGAGGACAATAGAAAAAAATACGCCGATGTTTCATCCACCGGCGTATTTTTGTATATTCGTATTCTAGTTCTTAAATGAATCCTTAAGATGAAAATTATCCTTGCCGTTCCGTTTTACTTCGTACAAGGTCTTGTCCGCCCATGCGAGGAAATCCCAGATACGGTTAGCAGGGTTAGGAACCTTGTTGAGGCAGCCCTGGGATAAGGTTATATAGCTCTTGCCGTCCGGATTTGAGTCCGGAATGGAAATCATGCTTATTTCATGCTTGAGCAATTCCATGATATCGCATATTTCACTGTTCTGCTTATTAAAGTAAATGATAACAAATTCGTCTCCGCCGTATCTGGCAGTGAATACATCCTCATATTCATCGGAGATTCTTCTAAGCACATCGGCTACAGCACTCAGATAGCGGTCACCCTCAATATGACCATAGCTGTCATTGATATTCTTGAAGTAATCAATGTCAAGAATCTCCACACCGATTGTGCAGTTGTTCTTGAGGGCGCGCGTGAGGGTGGTTTCTGCAAAGTCATTGAGACAGGCGCGGTTAGGCAGCCCTGTGAGAGCATCGTGCTGGGACTGTGAGAGAAGTGCCTCATTGCGATGGATAAGGTCATAGTGCTGTTTATGGATGAGCTGATTCTCGTGGTGAATCTGCTCTGCGCGGAAGGTTTCCCTGTATTCAAGTATACGCTGCCTGGAGTACAGGTTGAAAAGCATAAGGGAGTATTTTGTAAAGGCTTCGTTATCATGATGCGAGACAGCAGCCTCAATTCTCATTTCAAGGAGTCTGCAAAACAGATAGTGAGGAGCATGCATTGATTCGGACTTAATTATAAAGTCATCTAACAGTGCAGTATAGTCGCTGTCGGAGCAGAGCTTTTCCTTGATATGTATGTATGCGATTATGTCATCGGCAAAGGTTGTGAAATTGGTAAGCTCGTTGATGGCCGTATCTGTAAGCTGCATATACTTTTCTGCTGATGCCCTGTCACCATTATGGTAAAACAGTGTCGCAAGAAAATTGGAGATAACAAATGTTTCATGCTCAATGTTATGCCTGTCCATCTCATCCATATATGAAATTATTTCCTCATAATTTTTGATAAGCTCAGCTTCATCCCCGGAAGCCATCAGGCAGAAGCCGCGGTTACACAGTACATACAGCATTGCACACATCGCATCAAAGGGTCTGTCAGCCATACATTTTTTTGTGTACTTTATGGCTTCGGTATAGTGGTACAGTGCCCTGTCAAAATTCTCGGTGCGGTGGAAAATGTCGGCAAGATTAGATTCTGCCATTCCGCGGACATAATCAAGCTGATATTGAATGCATGTGTCTATACTATATAGCAAATAATCCACAGCCTTAGTGGAATCGCCGATTGCCTGTGTGAACAGTCCAAGTATATTGTAGGAGCGGGCTATAAATTCATATTCATGAGCCTTCTGCTGGTACTTGATTCCTTCCAGTGCACAGCGTATTGCCTCTTCGTGATTGTTATCGTTAGAGTAGTAGTGCATGAGACAGAAGTATGCCAGCGCAAATAAAAAGTCGGACTGCTCCTCAGAGGCACATGCAAGCAGCTTTTCACAGAAAGGTTTATATGCAGGTCGCTCCGGGGTCTTAAGCATAAAAAAATTATCCTGAACTTCATGTATACATGCCTGAATTTCAGGAGAAAAGCTGTATATATCGGTGTTGCAATTTTTGGTTGGATTTAACATAATTCGTTCCCCGTTACAATAAAATAAAAATCTTGAGAGATAAAATTCTATACATTACTAAATTAGTATGATTATACACAAAAAAACTTAAATATACAATATTTTTTATTTGACTAAGGTACAAAATAATATAAAATTATATTAATAATGGGTAGATAATTAAAAAAATAATTTTATTAACTTCAAAATATAGTATACTTAAAATATAGCGGTTTTATGACAGCCAAATTCAGAATGGAGTGTGGACATGCAGAGGAAAAAATATGTTATGGCACTTGATCAGGGGACAACCAGCTCAAGGTGTATTCTTTTTGACAGGCAGGGAAATATGGTCAGTATGGCGCAGAAGGAGTTCACCCAGATATATCCGAGGACAGGCTGGGTGGAGCATGATGCGATGGAGATATGGTCATCCCAGTATGGTGTTGCGGCTGAGGCTATGGCGAAGATTGGTGCTGATGCAGGGGATATAGATGCGATTGGAATAACCAATCAGAGAGAGACGACCATCGTGTGGGACAGGAACACCGGGGTGCCGGTGTACAATGCGATATGCTGGCAATGTCACAGAACTGCAGACAGAATTGATGAGCTGAAGGCGCAGGGCTATGATAAGCTGATAAAGAGCAAGACCGGACTTGTGCCGGATGCGTATTTCAGTGCGACCAAGATAGGCTGGATACTTGACAATGTGGAGGGCGCGAGGAAAAAGGATGAAGCAGGGGAGCTGCTTTTCGGAACTGTCGATACATGGCTTATATGGAAGCTTTCCAAGGGAAGGATATTCGTGACGGATTATACCAATGCTTCACGAACAATGCTGTTTAACATACATACGCGAAGCTGGGATGATGAGCTTCTGGAACTTTTTGGAGTGCCGCGCAGCATGCTGGCGCAGGTAAGACCTTCAAGCTGTATATATGGCACGACGGATGAGGGACTTTTAGGTGGTGAGATTAAGCTCGCAGGGGCAGCAGGAGATCAGCAGGCGGCATTGTTCGGGCAGTGCTGTTATGGTGAAGGCGATGTGAAGAACACGTATGGGACAGGCTGTTTTCTGCTGATGAACACGGGAAAGAGAGCCTTTGAGTCTGAGAATGGCCTGATAACAACCATAGCGGCAGATACGGATGAGGAACCAAGCTATGCACTGGAGGGAAGTGTGTTCGTTGCCGGTGCTGCGATACAGTGGTTGAGAGATGAGATGCGCATGATAGATAGCTCGGCACAATCAGAGGAATATGCAAAGGCGGTGCCGGATACCAATGGGGTGTATGTGGCTCCGGCATTTACAGGACTTGGTGCGCCATATTGGAATCAGTATTGCAGGGGAATGGTCGTAGGAATAACCAGAGGGTGCAGCAAGGAACATTTTGTGAGGGCAACACTTGAATCGCTTGCATATCAGACGCATAGTGTTCTTAAGTCAATGGAGCAGGATACAGGACTTGCGATAAGCAGTCTGAGGGTTGACGGCGGGGCAAGTGCCAATGATTTTCTGATGCAGTTCCAGGCCGATATTTTAGGAGCTGATGTGCTAAGACCTGAGTGCATTGAGACTACGGCGCTTGGAGCGGCATATCTTGCCGGCCTTGCGACAGGGTATTGGCAGAGCAGGGAGGAGATTGAGAAGAACTGGCAGCTTTCACATAGGTTCGTACCTTCAATGTCCGATGCTATAAGGCAGGAGCGGCTAAAGGGCTGGGACAAGGCTGTAAGATGTGCACTTATGTGGCAGGATTGAATATATATTGAGAAAATAGAAGAGATATGGTAGAATATTTTCAAAATTTAATGCGTTGACATGATGAACCGAAGAGTTATAAATGTATCAATTTTAAAGTCAATTAATGATACAATGGTTCAGCATGGAAAGCTATAATATTAGGAGGCAGCTATGGATATTGTATGTTTGGATTTGGAGGGAGTTCTCGTACCTGAGATATGGATTGCATTTGCAAAGGAGAGCGGAATTGATGAGCTTAAGAAGACAACAAGGGATGAGCCGGATTATGATAAGCTTATGAGATGGCGCATAGGGGTCTTAAAAGAGCATGGTCTGGGGCTTAAGCAGATACAGGATGTAATTGCTAAGATTGACCCGATTCCGGGTGCAAGGGAATTTCTTGATGAGCTGCGTTCCCTGACACAGGTTATCATTGTGTCTGATACATTTTCACAGTTTGCCAAGCCGCTTATGGAGAAGCTGGGCTGGCCTACGATATTCTGCAATTCGCTTGAGGTTGCACAGGATGGAGAGATAACAGGTTTTAAGATGAGGTGCGAGCAGTCAAAGCTCACTACGGTAAAGGCACTCCAGTCGATTGGGTTTGATACAATAGCAAGCGGTGACAGCTATAATGACCTTGGCATGATTAAGGCAGGCAAGGCGGGGTTCCTTTTTAAGAGTACGGATAAGATTATTGCCGATAATCCTGATATTCCGGCGTATGAGACCTACGAGGAGCTTATGACAGCCATAAAGGCTGTGATTGGCTGAGTGGATTTTATATAACGATATAATTTAAAAGATACATTATTGCGCTTTGGAAGGGTAATTCGGACATGATAAAATGGAGAAGGTTATTAACAACACTGTGTGTGGGGACGGTGTTATTGACAGCATGTAATAAGAATGATGATGTTGCAATAATTATCACTACAACGCAGAACGAATCAACAATACAGACGACAACGCCGGAGGAGACGACAACGCCGGAGGAGACGACAACGCCGGAGGAGACGACAACACCGGAGGAGACGACAACACCGGAGGAGACGACAACACCGGAGGAGACGACAACGCCGGAGGAGACGACAACCCCGGAGGAGACGACAACCCCGGAGGAGACCACAATGCCTGAGACACAGACGGAACCGGTTACTTTGTCGGAAGATGAGAGAAGGGCGTTATTAAATCAGGAGGCTGCGCAGGCGGTTCCGGGGATTGTATGCTGGGGGGATTCGCTCACGTATGGCTATGGGGGCAACGGCGAGAGCTATCCGGGTACGCTGCAAAGGCTTATAGATGAGAGGCTTATTTCCGGAATACCTGTTGTGAATAATGGTGTGTGTGTTGAACAGACGTACACTATCATGGCAAGGGCTGGAGTATGGCCGATGATGGTTGATTCATTTGTCATGCCATCCGGCATTGCTCCGGTTGAGATACATGTAAATTTGAAAAATGGTATGTATACCAACCTGACATGCTTTGGCGATGCGGGACTTAACCCGGTCACAATCGCAGGTGTCCGGGGGATTCTTACAAGTTCATACCATGAAGATGATTATGGGTACTGTTATTTTACCAGAATAGAGCCGGGTGAGGAGGTTTATGTGGAATATGGTACGCCAATAGAACCTGCCAGTGTAAACATGTATGAAGACTACATTAATGTGATATTTATGGGTGAGAACGGATATTTTCACTCCGCTGATGATCTTGTATTGCAATATCAGAGCTTTATAGAGGGAAGAGGTCTTACAAGATACATACTGATTGGTCTGACTACGGGTGACAACAATGGCAGGAGCGTGCTTGAACAGAAAATGACTGAGAGCTTCGGGGACCACTATATAAATATGAGAACGGAACTTGTAAGCAGAGGTCCGGATATTGCGGGGTTAGAGCGAAGCGTGGATGATTGGTATAATATTCAGGAGGGTATTGTCATGAGATATTTAATGTCGGATGATATACATCTTAATGAGTATGGATACCGTGCGGCGGGAACGATTGTGTATGAGCGCATGGAGGCGCTGGGGTATTTTGATGGGGTTAAGAATGCCATTGCGAAGTATGGGAATTAAATTTCCAATATAATTTAAATATAATTTAATGGAAAATGAATTTTTGCAGTTGACTATTTATAATTTGACAGGAGGAGTTAGAGTGCCGAAAATAGATTTTATAAGGACAGTGCCTGAGAGTGTGGGGCTGTCAAGCGAAAATATATGTGAGTTTGTCAACAGGCTTAACAGCGCAGAGATACCATTACACAGTCTTTTGGTTATAAAGGATGACAGACTTGTGTTTGAGGGGTATCAGAAGCCTTATGGACCGGAGGGGCTTCATAGGATGTTCTCCGTGACAAAAAGCATGGTGTCACTTGCGATAGGGTGTCTTGCAGATGAGGGAAAGATTTCACTAGATGACCATATTATAGATTATTTCCCTGAAAAGCTTCCCGAAAATGTACATCCGTACATGATGGCGCTGACGATAAGGAACATGCTCACAATGAGGGCTGTACACAGTAAGACCACCTACAAGCTTGAGGGCTGCACTGACTGGGTAGGTTCCTTTTTTACAACGCAGCCATCGCATTATCCGGGAACATTTTACATATATGATACATCATCGACACATGTGCTTGCGGCACTGGTTGAGAAGCTGTCCGAGAAATCCATGCTCGACTATCTGAGAGAACGCTTTCTGGACGATATAGGGTTTTCAAAGGAGGCATATTGTCTTAAGGATCCTATGGGGGTATCCATGGGAGGTTCGGGACTTATGGCGTCACCTATGGATATGGCAAGGGTTATGTACCTTGTGATGAAGGGCGGAGAATACGGCAAGGTAAGGTATATTCCGAAGGAGTATCTGGAACAGGCTCTTGACAGATGGTCGGATAACTATATTTTCGGGCAGACCTTTGAGGAAATGCAGGGCTACGGATATCAGTTCTGGAGGACAACGCATGACGGCTATGCATGCTTCGGTATGGGAGGACAGCTTGGAATATGCCTTCCGGAGAAAAATATGCTTATAGTCACAACCGCGGATACGCAGGGCAGACAGGGCGGAGTGCAGATTATATATGATACCTTGTGGAACACAATACTCCGCGGAACACCTGATGTGAGCAGGCAGGGCAGCAGCGGTAATGAATTGGCTGTCCGGGGCTGTAATTCTGGCAGTCCTGGCAGGAACAATGACGGCTGGTATGAGCTGCCGCAGGTATTTTTAAAGGGTGTGAAGCAGGATGAGCTTCAGCGCAGCATTGACGGCATGACTATCAAGGTGCCGGAAAATGAGAATGGTTTTAAGTCCTTCAAATTATCTTTTGAGGCTGATGGAGGATGCCTTACCTATGAGAACGGCACCGGTGTGCATTGCCTTCAATTTGGCATAGGGCACAACGCTGAGACAGTTTTCCCTGATTATGGACACAGGGCGCTGGTGAGCGCGGCATGGAAAAATGAGAATACATTTCTTATATATGCACAGATTATTGATGAATACGTGGGAAAGGTATTTATGAGCTTTTCCTTTGCAGGTGCGCATGTGGGAATCATGTTAAAAAAGATAGAAGAGACTTATTATAAGGAATTTAATTTATTGACAAGTGGAGAATTGCAGTAAAATAATGAATGACGTAGGCAACGGAATTACAGAACAGGCAGCAGCACATGAAGAAGAAAAAAAGAAAAAGCAGCTTAGCAGAGTCCGGGAGATTGAGAGAACTATCGTAAAGACATATAGAAAAGATATATGGGGACGTTTTGTAAAGGCTGTTGAGCGGTATGAGCTTATAAATGATGGAGATTGTATTGCAGTGTGTGTGTCCGGAGGAAAGGATTCGGCGCTGCTTGCAAAGCTTATACAGCTGTATCATAGATACGGCGTGAAGAAGTTCGATGTGAAGTTCCTTTCAATGGATCCGGGGTACAGCGAGTTCAACCGGCAGCGGTTGGAGAGCAATGCGAAGCTTCTTGACATACCGCTTCAAATTTTTTCCACCAATGTATTTGAGGCAGTGGATGACACTTCGACCTCACCATGCTTTATATGCGCGCGCATGAGGAGAGGTTATCTCTACAGGCGTGCAAAGGAACTCGGCTGTAACAAGATAGCCTTGGGACACCATTACGATGATGTTATTGAGACTATACTTATGAGCATGCTGTACGGAGCGCAGGTTCAGACTATGCTGCCGAAGCTTCCAAGTGACAATGTGGAGGGGATGGAGTTAATACGCCCGCTCTACCTTGTGCGGGAGCAGGATGTTATAGCATGGGCTGACTACAATGGGCTTGAGTTTTTAAGATGTGCCTGCTCCGCGACACAGAATCTGGATAACAAGGCATTCACAACGAAGCGTGCTGAGATTAAGAAGCTTATAGCGACGCTCAAGGAGACGAATCCGCTTGTGGAGAGCAATATATTTGGCAGTGTTGAGAATGTTAATTTAAGAAAAATAATCGGATACCAGAAGGATGGACAGCGCAGAACCTTTCTGGACGACTATCCAGGGCATGATGGAGGCTGAGTATGGAGAAGGAAAAGAAAGAGAAGCTTGTTCAGATAGCACAGATAGGAACAGTTGTGGTTTATGTGTTCCTGATTCTGCACTCAACGGTCGGTGAGTATGTCAAGCTTATGAAGAAGAATATACGAAAGGAAGCCAAGAGGAAGGATAAGCTTAAGAAGCAGAAATATGCTAAAAAGAAGAGAGAGCTAAAAAGGCGTAAGAAAAGGCAGTGACTTTTTCGGAGAAGCTTTAAGCAGTGTTAAAATTAAAAAATGGTGATATTGGGAGCAGTATTTAAAGTAGTATTTGAATAGTGAAATTTGAATAGTGAAATTTGAATGGCAGAATTTTAAAAGGCGATGTTTGGGTTGAGATATTTAGACAGAGGCAGGCATTTAAAGCGCCGGGAAGTTAAAAGCCGTGCAGGAGGGGTAAATCCTGCACGGCTTTTTTGCAGCACCTACGCTGCCGGAAAGGAGGTAACTTATTGGTGGCAGTACTGCAAGCAATGCCTGCAGTATGCAGGTGTATAATAATGAATGAAAAAATTATGTAAATCAGATAAGTGACTCATAAAGCTTGGTGATGTCCTCAACGCTGGTATCTCTTGGGTTACCCGGACGGCAGGCATCATCATAAGCGGACTGTGCAAGGAAAGGAATGTCCTCTCTCTTTACGATGTCCTTGAGGTTAGCAGGGATACCAACATCATGTGAGAGCTGCTTAACAGCATCTATAGCTGCCTTGCGGTACTCCTCAACTGTCATGTTCTCTGTGCCCTCAACACCCATAGCCTTAGCGATATATTTGTACTTGTCACCGGTAGCTTCTGCATTGTACTCCATTACTGTAGGAAGTATGATTGCATTGGCAACACCATGAGGTGTATCATATACAGCACCGAGAGGGTGAGCCATGGAGTGAACGATACCGAGTCCTACATTAGAGAAGCCCATACCTGCGATATACTGTCCGAGTGCCATTCCCTCACGTCCCTCAGGGGTGTTGGCAACTGCACCACGGAGATGCTTGGAGATAAGCTCGATTGCCTTGAGATGGAACATATCTGTCATCTCCCAGGCAGCCTTGGTTGTATAACCTTCAATGGCATGTGTGAGTGCATCCATACCTGTTGCTGCTGTAAGCCCCTTAGGCATTGTTGACATCATCTCAGGGTCGATGAATGCAACTACAGGGATATCATGTGTATCGACACATACCATCTTACGATGCTTCTCAACATCTGTGATAACGTAGTTGATTGTAACCTCCGCTGCAGTACCGGCTGTTGTAGGAACTGCAAGGATAGGTACACACTTATTCTTAGTCGGAGCCACACCCTCAAGGCTTCTTACATCGGCAAATTCAGGGTTGTTGATTATGATACCGATAGCCTTGGCAGTATCCATCGATGAACCGCCGCCGATTGCGATGAGATAGTCGGCTCCAGATTTCCTGAATGCCTCAACACCTGTCTGTACATTCTCGATTGTTGGATTAGGTTTGATATTTGAATAAATCTCGTAGGCAAGACCGGCATCGTCCAATACCTTGGTAACCTTAGCGGTCACACCGAACTTGATAAGATCCGGATCAGAGCAGACAAAAGCCTTCTTGAAAGCACGCCCCTTTACTTCTGTAGCGATTTCTGCAATACAGCCTGCGCCATGATAAGATGTTTCATTAAGTACTATTCTTCCCATACTAAATAACTCCTTTCAGAAAACGTTAATTATTGGGATAAGTGTTCTGTAATTAGTATCACTTAACCTTATATAGTGAATTATAACATACTTTTTTAAATTTGAGTATACATATTTGGTAAAAAAGTATAAAAATTGTGTGAACTTTTAAGGTGCTTGAAAACCATGACATAAAAGCTGGTGCCGTGTATAAAAATTTTATGCGCGGCCTGCCATATTAGAGTTGTGGTAGGCTGCATCATTGGTCACATCCTTGCCGAACCATTCGGGCGGAGTGTATGAGAGTGCCTCCGCCTCCGAGGAAAACTCTACCTCCGCAAGCAGAAGCCCGGCAAACCTGCCCTCAAATATATCAAGCTCTATTGTGAGATTGTCCTTTTCAGGTATCTCATAACGGATTTTGGTGATAATATTGCCATCGGCCTTTTTGATGAGCTTGTCATAGGCGGCTCTGGTGAGAGGAAGATTGTATTCTTCGCGTACCATAAGCCCCTTGGACTTGTAGGTGAGATAGCAGTCATCGTTATCGCGGCGTACGCGCACAACAGGTTCTGTGCACAGATAGCCCTGCTCGATGCGGCGGCATTTAAGCCCGGATAGGTCAATGCTTTCCGGTATTTTATCAATGAGAAATTTACGTTCGATTTCCATAATAAAGGCTCCTTTATGATATGTTAAAATTTTTTTGACTATAAAACTATTTTAATATATAATGTTAAGAGGTGCAAAAGGTATTTTTAGGATATTACATATTAAAAGGATAAGAATATTAGTGAATTGTAATTTTCTGAAGATGTTCATACATCTTTAGACGCAGAATACATACCATCATTTGCAGATTATAATATGACGAGTCGGTTTTTAACATGTTCTGTCCTTATGAGTGGAATATTGATGAAGTACACGAAATGATATCAGAAATTGATATTTATTATCAAGGCTGGTTGAAATACAACAATGATAAGGAGAAGATTATGGCGAAGGTATATGTTTTTTTGACAGAGGGTTTTGAGCTTGTTGAGGCGCTTGCGGTAGTGGATGTTCTTAGAAGGGCGAGCATTGATGTGGTGACAGTGTCCATTATGGATAAAAAGACTGTAATGAGTGCACAGAAGGTAGAGGTTGTTGCAGATACAATGTTTGCCGACAATGATTACAGCAAGGCAGATGTACTGTTTCTTCCGGGCGGACCTGGAACGAAGGGACTTGAGGCACATGAGGGACTTGTCGCTGTGTTAAAGAAGCATTTTGCGGACGGAAAGCAGCTTGCCGCAATATGTGCGGCACCGAGCGTGTTCGGTCATCTGGGATTCTTAGAGGGAAAGCAGGCAACCTGTTTTCCGGGCTTTGAGGGCGAATTAAGAGGTGCACAGTTCGTTCCTGAGAGAGTTGTGTGCGATGGCAATATTGTCACCAGCAGAGGAATGGGAACAGCCATAGACCTTGGCTTATGCCTTGTAGGCAGACTTGTGTCCGATAAGATATCGGGGATGCTGGCACATTCGATTCAATATAAATAATAATTGGAAATCGTTCCACGAATTGGCATAATAAATAAACCGCACATGAACATAATAATACCAAGACAAAGGACATTCCAATCCGGCAGCGGAGCGGAAAAGAGTTTGTCGGATTGGAAAAGACCGGAGCCACGGGATTTTCAAAAACTATATCAATGTTCATGGAGGTGAATCAAAATGGCAAGTACTAATACAGGAACAAACAAGGCAGCAGTACCTGAGGCAAAGGGTGCTATGGACAGATTCAAGATGGAGGTTGCTTCTGAGCTTGGAGTACCTTTAAAGGAAGGCTACAATGGAGACTTAACTTCCAGACAGGCCGGTTCTATCGGTGGTGAAATGGTTAAGAAGATGATTATGAAACAGGAGCAGGAGATGGCTGGTAAGCAGTAATCAGCGCTTATGCGGGAGGAGCCGTAATTTACGGCTCCTCTTTTCTTACTTTTTTATAAAACAGGTTTTACAGAAAATACCGCGGAATGAACAGCCTGCTTATAAATCTGAATGCCGGGAAGAAGTTCTCTATATTGATGAATACAGGGCAGAATATAAGGCTCCCGAGCACGAGCACGGGAACAAGGCTGATTACGCGCCGGCTCTTTTTGAGGAGGCAGCAGACACAGGAAAATACGGTTACAAGTGCAATGTACCTCAGTGAATATGCAAGCTCGGCTGCCGGCGGGTAGGCATTCCTGCTTAGAAAGAGCGCAGCTTCGGTGCATAACGTGAACAATATCGCAGGCAGCATAGGATAAAGAATACAGCTTATAACACGGAAGGAGTCAGGACGTGTGGCAAAAATTCCGTTTTCCTTATCGGCAAGCCATGTAATGCTCCCGCTGAGTGCTGCGAGCATGATGAGTATAGAAAGAATCCCGCGAAGTGGAAATGTCACGGCTGCGGATTGATTCGATTCATCGTTAAGTGAAATGTTGTTAAGGGTGCGTATGTCAAGGTGGAAGGTTTCGCCTCCTGTGCAGTATGCCTCGTAGGCTTCATACATATATTCCTCAAGCTGTGGCACCGTGGCGTCATCGACATAATCGGTATGGATGTAATCATCAAGGACTGTGTAGCCGGACATCCTCACGATGGCGGCAAATACGATTTCATTTATAGCGCTGAGCATAATGGTTGAAGGCGACTTTATGACCTCCATGGAGTTTTTGTACTTTCCGCCGGAGAGTGCCTTGGAAAATTTGTCCGTGAAGATATATGCACATTCGAGCTTTCCTGACATGACATCATTTTCCAGTACATCATGGTCTGCGTATTCGACAAACGAAAACGAGGCTTCCCCGGAGGACAGGAGCATTGTCTTTAGCTGTATTGTTGCCGGGTCATCATTGCTTTCAAAATAGATGCCTGCGTATATGTCCGTCTGGGAAGCACTGCCCGGAAGGAGACGGAATGTGAGCGTTACAGCCGGAATAATAAGCAGTAATATGAAAATCACAGGCATTTTGAGAATGTGCTTACACAACAGATATATCCATGTAAATATTTTTTTCACGCTCATTTTCTACATCCTCCTCAGCTTGATTTTTTTGATAAGTGCACTTGAAAGAATGAAAAAGACAATCATGCCGATGCCGGTGCATACGGACGATACGCTTGGGAGCTGGCCATATAGGGCAGCTGCAATGTCCTTTGCGTATACCGCAGGGAAAAATCTGCTGATAATAACAAAAGGCTTCTGAAGATATGCGGTCGGAATAATCAGTCCGGAACCATATATCATTACAATGTCCAGACAGAAAACAAGAAGCATACCATATAATCCGTTTCCGGCAATTGTGTATACGGTGTAGAAAAAAGCCGCAAATATGGTAACACACAGGAAAACAGCGAGTGCGCCGTATGGTAACAGCGAGTAAGAAATTTCCTCAATTTCCTCAGATAATTCTCCGGGTGCATGAGGAAGAATTAATGAACCGATAAACATTATACCAATCAGCAGGACGGAGTACGATATGCTGATGGCAAAAATACGGCACCCACAGGTAAAGATGCTGCCGATTCCGCAGCGCGTTAACATACTTTCTGTCTGCCTGCTTTCTCCGGTAATAAAACTTCCGAGAAGAAATCCGGACAATGTAATTATTATGACAAGACCGCTGCAAATGTAATATTGTATACCGGACAAGGAGCCGGTGGCACTGACAGTCTTTATACTGTACATAGAGCTTCTGTTGACGACAAAACGAATGTAATAATCATTCAGCTCATCTGTAGCGGCGGCAATTTTGTCCGACAGACCAAAATGGTTGTAGGTGTCTGAGAGAGCGTATATTCCCGACTGTACATAGGCGAGTGTATCAGAACCCGCATTCAGAACACTGCGAAATAGGGATGTCTCAATACCGGGATTGTCGGGAAGAATTATCCGGGCGGGAGTATTTTGTCCGTTTAGTACATCCTCAACAAAGCCCTCGGGAATATACACAATGCCGTATACTTCACCTTTTTTTAACATGGTTTCTGCGGTGGCATGGTCTGTCTGTATGAATTCGCAGTAGTCCTTAAGGCTTTCCATCTGTGTAAGCATGTTAAAGCCAAGATTTACAAGAGTGTCATCAGATGGCAGCACAACAGCAATCTTAAAGAATAGCTTTGTCTGCGTATCGGATGAATTGAGGCAGGCGAAGGCTGTCAGAAATGTCAGAAAGCCAAACAGCAGTGTGCCTGCGAACAGTCCGGGTATATATCGGAATGCGGATTTCAGTTGAAGAAGCATGTAGCATAGGTGTTTACGCATGGAGGGACTCCTTTGTGATGAGCTGCATAAGTTCGGTGCCTGTGACAGGAGGAAGCTCTCTTATGGAAGCGTTTTCGATAAAAAGCATACGGCTGCACAGTGCAAGCTCACATTCTTCGTGGCTTGTTATTATTACTGTTCCGCCATTTTTGACGTAATTCGACAGGTAGTCGCATATATCGGTTTTGCATACAATGTCGAGGGAGGCACCGGGTTCATCGAGAATCAGGATTGATGGTGCACCTGCGAGGGAACAGGCTATGGAAAGCCTCTTTTTCATGCCGCCTGACAGCTTATTTACGGTGTAATGGGTATATTTGTCAAGACCGAAGCGCTCCATGACCGGTGGAAGGCTTTCCATGCAGCCACAGTAGTGGAAGCTGAGATTGTCGATTACGGAGAGATTTTCAAAGAGTGGATTTTCCTGCGGGATATATCCGATGTACTTTTTGAATTGTGCCGGATTTTTCGAGGAAATCTGTCCGCCGTATTCTATGAGACCGGTGTCCGGCTTATCAGCACCGGCAAGCATACGCAGCAGAGTGGATTTGCCACAGCCGTTTGCACCGACAATTCCGATAATTTCTCCTGAATGAACTTCAAATGATACATTATTTAAGATGATTTTCTTTCGATAGGATTTTCTTAATCCGCTTACCTTCAAAATCGAATCTGCCATGGAATATTTCCCCTTCTAATTTTATTTTTGGGACAGGTGTCAGACCCCGGTGTCCCA
>ENA-ORTW01002287-ORTW01002287.1-human-gut-metagenome-genome-assembly--contig:-NODE-2287-length-18134-cov-2.975386_pt1 | contig 18134 bp, 15 predicted proteins | sample MGYA00242072_ERZ509193 | MGnify/ENA primary metagenome ERZ509193 (study PRJEB26280, sample SAMEA2338813) | human gut metagenome | biome: human gut; feature: human-associated habitat; material: faeces... | reverse complement strand
GGGCTGCGTCCGTTTACCGACGCGGTTTGCAAAAACCTTGTGAAGCTGCGCATATGCGCAAAATAGTGGGTCTCGAAAACGTGCGCGTTATGGTAAACTAACCGAGCTTGTGCGCCGAAAGGTGCCAGGTCCCGTTCGGAAAACCGAGCGGGTTTGTATCTGTAGGCCCCCGAGACATGTTGAGTTCAACCACCATGACGAAGGGTCCCTGTACTTGAAAGGGGTCCGTTTTGACCGAAATCAAGAACACGAATGTCATCGATTTCGAGGACATCTCCGACGACGAGATGAACGCGATGATCGATGGCACCCTGACCGAGTTCGACGAAGGCGATCTGGTCAAGGGCACTGTCGTGAAGATCGAGCATGACGAGTGCTTGCTCGACATCGGCTTCAAGAGCGAGGGCGTTATCCCTGCTCGCGAGCTGTCTATCCGCAAGGATGCCGATCCCTCCGAGATCGTTGCCCTGGGCGACGAAATCGAGGCTCTTGTTCTTCAGAAGGAAGACAAGGACGGCCGCCTGATCCTCTCCAAGAAGCGTGCTGAGTACGAGCGCGCCTGGATCAGCGTCGAAGAGAAGTTCAAGGCCGGCGAGACCGTCACCGGCGAGGTTATCGAAGTCGTCAAGGGCGGCCTGATCCTCGACATCGGCCTGCGTGGCTTCCTGCCTGCTTCCCTCGTCGACCTCCGTCGCGTCAAGGACCTCACCTCCTACATGGGCACCCGCATCGAGGCCCGCGTTATCGAGATGGACCGCAACCGCAACAACGTCGTCCTCTCCCGTCGCGTCGTGCTCGAGGAGTCCCGTAAGGCCGAGCGCTCCGAGATCCTGTCCAAGCTCAAGTCTGGCATGCGTCTCCAGGGCACCGTTTCCTCCATCGTCGACTTCGGCGCCTTCGTCGACCTCGGCGGCATCGACGGCCTCATCCACATCTCCGAGCTCTCCTGGAACCACGTCAACCATCCTTCCGAGGTTGTCAAGGTCGGCCAGGAGGTCGAGGTCGAGGTTCTCGACGTCGATCTCAACCGCGAGCGCATCTCCCTGGGTCTCAAGCAGACCACCGAGGATCCGTGGCGCGCACTGGTCAAGAAGTACCCCGTCGGCGCTATCGTCGAGGGCACTGTGACCAAGCTTGTCCCGTTCGGCGCTTTCGTCGACCTGGGCGAGGGCATCGAGGGCCTGGTGCACATCTCCGAGATGGCCAACAAGCACGTCGACCAGCCTTCTCAGGTCACCCACGTGGGCGACAAGGTTCAGGTCAAGGTCATGGAGATCGACCTCGACCGTCGTCGCATCTCCCTGTCCATGAAGTCTGCTGCTGAGACTCTGGGCGTCGAGATCGAGGTTACCCCGCTTCCTTCCGAGAAGAAGGACGAGGAGACCGACGCCGAGTAAATCGGTTTGACGATCACTTGTTTTAAGGGATCCGTCCGCAATGGACGGGTCCCTTTTTGCATTTGCTGCTGAGGCGCGCGATGCTATCCGTGCGCAATGCTGCCCGGGTTGTCTGTTTGCTATTGGGTTGTCGGTGCATGAAAAATGCCGACATCCCGCCTCGGGGAGGAGGCGGGAACACACCGAGTAGACGGAGGGGTGCGGAGCGCGGTCGCGTCTCGACTGACGACGTTGCCCATCGACAGGACCATTGTAACGCATGGCGGTTCTTGGTTTATCGTGTCGAGCGTTTGCGTTGTGCCATTGCCTGCGGCAACGGTGTGTTACACTCTTGCACTGCTGAGTGGGCCAGACGGTCGCGCGATGTGCTGCTTGCAGCACGCGTGAGGAAAGTCCGGGCTCCAGAGGGCGGGATGCCGGCTAACGGCCGGGCGGAGTGATCCGACGGAAAGCGCCGCAGAAAAGAAGACTCCCACCTGCGCCGCAAGGCGTAAAGGGAAAAGCTGAAACGGTGGTGTAAGAGACCACCAGCGTCGTGGCAACACGGCGGCTTGGCAAGCCCCATCCGGAGCAAGCGCGAATAGGAACGCTATGGGCCGGCCCGGTCCGCGTTCGGGTAGCGTGCGTGGAACTGCACGGTAACGTGCAGACAAGATAAATGACCGTTCACGACAGAACCCGGCTTACAAGCCCACTCGGCACTTTGTTGACGCTGCGAACCCGTCAGCGCGGCAATCTGCCTTTCAAGCCTTCGGGCATGACCATAAGGTCAATGCCCTCGTCTTTCAAGGCACCTTGCTCGCGCTGACGGGTTCTCGCTGTTGGCGAGGGCAATGGTACTGCCTTTGCCGTATTATTGAGGCTGTTTGTTGCTTTGCTTGTTGTTGAGGGGCTTTGTTGGACAGCTATTTTACTCTGCAATCGAATATTGAGGTTTCGGGCGAGTTTGTGGACCGCAAGAGCCGGTTTATTGCCCAGCTGGTCCATATTGAGTCCGAGGATGAGGCGAATGCCTTTATCGAGATTGTTCGCAAACGTCATTACGACGCTCGACACAATGTTCCCGCGTGGATTTTGGTCGATGGACGCGAGCGCCAGAGCGATGACGGTGAGCCGAGCCGCACGAGCGGGATGCCGACGCTCGAGGTGCTGCGCGGCGCAGAGCTCAAAAATGTTTGCTGCGTGGTGACGCGCTATTTTGGCGGCACGCTGTTGGGGCCTGGTGGATTGGTGCGCGCCTATACCGCGGCGACGCAGGCGGGGGTGGCGGCTGCTCGGGAGGCTGGTCAGATCGTCGAGATGACCAGTGTCGTGCCTATTGACGTGCATGTGGCCTATTCGCGGTATGAGCAGGTGCTTCGTTTGGCGCAGGATTCAGGTGCCAAGGTTTCGGATACCGATTACGCGGATGCCGTGACGATTCATTTGGTGTTTAAGGCGGGGGAGCAGGAACCGTTTTGCTCTAAGATACGCGAGCTCATGGCAGGGCGCGAGGAGATTGAGGTCGGCGCTCCCGAATTTGCCGAGTTCTAACGGCGACGGCCGGCGTGCTTTAGGATTGATTCCAAGCGCGCCGGCCGTCGATTTATGTTGCCGCCGTTTACTCGGCGAGCTGCTTTAGCACATCGCGGGCGATCTCGACGGCATCGTCGATGCAGCCGGGGCAGCTGCGGAGCGGACCCTTGTCCGATCCGATGCCCTTGAGCGTGCCACAGACGGTCGTCGTGTTCTTCTCGCCAAAGCGCTTGGCGATTTCGCGCGACAGCTTGTAGGTCTGGCCCTTGGTCTTGGGGTTTTCCATGCCGTCGCTCATTACAAAGCCCATGATGGCCACGGCGCCCGAGATGGCGCCGCAGGTTTCGGTCATGCCGCCCATGCCGGCGCCAAAGCCCTCGGTGAGCGTAAAGGCGACCTGGGGGTCGAGCCCGACGGCGGGCGCGAGCGTGCAGGCGACGGCCTGGGCGCAGTTAAAGCCACGGGCGTGATATTCGGCAGCTTGAGCCTGACAGGCGGTGATGTCGAGCTGGGCCGTATCGATTTGCTTCATCGTTGTCTCCTTGGTCACGGTGTACCCGCCTATGGTACCCGTGACGGGGCATGTAATCATCGAGAGCTTCATGTATGCCTCGTTTTTATCTATCGAGCAAATGCCCAAGGCTTGAGATAAATACCCCTGATCAATTTGTCCCTTAACCTACCTTGGGGATGGGTTGAGAGGGGTGCGGGGTAGCGGTATCGTGAACCGAATAAAACGTAACCCAGGCAAGGGAGCTAGATATGAGCGAGCAGACCATCGGTACTACATGTGTTCAGGGCGGCTATCACCCGGGAGATGCCGAGCCGCGCCAGGTGCCCATCTACCAGTCCACCACGTGGAAGTACGACACGTCCGAGCACATGGGCAAGCTGTTTGACCTGGAGGAGTCGGGCTACTTCTACAGCCGCCTGCAGAACCCCACGTGCGATCTGGTTGCCGCCAAGATTTGCGAGATGGAGGGAGGCACCGCCGCGATGCTCACGAGCTCGGGCATGGCTGCGAACTTTCTCGCGATCTTTAACGTGGCCGGTGCCGGCGATCATGTGGTCGCGAGCTCTGCCATTTACGGCGGTACCTACAACCTGCTGGCTCATACCATGGAGCGCATGGGTCTGACCTGCACGTTCGTCGCCCCCGACTGCACCGATGAGGAGCTCGAGGCAGCCTTTGAGCCCAATACCAAGCTCGTCTTTGGCGAGACGATTGCCAACCCCGCCCTTGCCGTGCTCGATATTGAGCGCTTTGCCAAGGCCGCACATGACCACGGCGTGCCGCTGATGGTCGACAACACCTTCCCGACGCCCGTGATGTGCCGTCCCTTTGAGTGGGGCGCCGACATCGTCACGCACTCCACCACCAAGTACATGGATGGACATGCTGCCTACCTGGGCGGCGTGATCGTCGACCACGGCCAGTTTGACTGGATGGCTCATGCGGACAAGTTCCCGGGTCTTACCACGCCCGATGAGAGCTACCACGGCGTGACCTATGCCGAGAAGTTTGGTCGCGAGGGTGCCTTCATTACCAAGGCAACCGCTCAGCTCATGCGCGATCTTGGTCCTATGCAGAATCCGCAGGCGGCCTTCTTCCTGAACAGCTCGCTCGAGAGCCTGCATGTGCGCATGCCGCGTCATTGCGAGAACGGCCTGGCCGTTGCCAAGTTCCTGCAGAGCCATCCCAAGGTGCGCTTCGTGAGCTATCCGGGCCTGGAGGGCGATAAGTACTATGACCTGGCTCAGAAGTACATGCCCAACGGTACCTGCGGCGTTGTGAGCTTTGGCTTTAACGGTGGTCGCGCGGCGGCCGAGACCTTTATGAAGAGCCTCAAGCTCGCCCAGATCGCCACGCACGTTGCCGACGCCCGCACTTGCTGCCTGCATCCTGCTAACGCTACGCATCGCCAGATGAACGACGAGGAACTCATCGCCTGCGGTATCTCCGCCGACATGGTGCGCCTGTCGTGCGGCCTCGAGGACACGGCCGATCTGATTGCCGACCTTGAGCAGGCGCTCGAGCAGTGCTAGGCTAGCGTTCGCATAAGGCGCCGATGCTGGCAGAAAGCTTCGGCGACCTTTAGTTCCGATTCCGTAGGCGGGACCCCAATCGCGACTGTTTACAGGCGATTGGGGCCCCGTTTTTGCGTTGGGCCACTCGAAAGGATGGATATGGAGAAAACCGCAGAGCAGCTGCGCCGCGAGCATATTGCCCTAGAGGGCGACACCCATGGCAAGAACAAGTGGGCGATTCTGTTTACCGTGCTCATCATGACGTTTATGGTGTGTCTGGATTCGACCGTCGTGACCGTGGCGCTGCCCGTGATGCAAAAGGAGCTGGGCGTGGGCCTCGATCGCATTCAGCTGGTAAGCTCGGTGTATCTGCTTGCGACTTGCGTGGCTATGTTGCCGTTTGGCCGTCTGGGCGACGTGCGCGGCAAGGTGAACGTGTTCCAGCTGGGCGTCATCGTCTTTTCGGTCGGTTCGCTGCTGTGCGGCCTTTCGGCCTCGCTCGAAGTTCTTATTCTGGCACGCATCGTTCAGGGCGTCGGTTGCGCGGCGGCCATGGCCAACAACATGGGTATCATCACCGAGTCGTTTCCGGCGCGCGAACGAGGCCGTGCCATGGGTATTCTTGCGACCTTTGTGGCCCTCGGCATGATGTGTGGCCCCGTGCTCGGCGGCATGCTGGTGGCAAGCTTTCCTTGGGAGAGCATCTTCCTCATCAACCTGCCCATTGGCGTCATCTCGTTTATCGTGGGGCTCTACACGCTGCCGCATGTTAAGCCGGAGGCCGGCGAGCGCCCCATGTCCCTGATCGAGGCCGCTCGTCGCTGCTTTGCAAATTCGGCCTTCACCATCAACCTTGCCTGCATGCTCATCGTGTTCGTTGGTATTGGCGCATCTGAGTTTATCCTGCCGTTCTATTTTCAGGACGCCCATGGCTTTGGTTCCGACATTTCCGGATTGCTCTTTTTGGCGCTGCCGATGGTGAATGCCTTTATCGGCCCGCTTTCGGGAACGGTTTCGGACCGCGTTGGCTGCGAGGGACCCACGGCGGTCGGTCTAGGCGTGTACGTGTGCGGTCTCTTTGCGGTAAGCACGCTCGACGAGCGCTCTTCTATCCCTGTGATCGTGTGCTGCGTTGCGTTTATGTCGTGTGGCACGTCGATTTTCCAGAGCCCCAACAACTCGCTGTATATGGGCTCAGCTCCGCGCGAAGCGCTCGGCTTTGCGGGCAGCCTGGGCAGCCTGGCGCGCTACGCCGGCATGGCACTCGGCATTACGGCGGCGTCGCATATCCTGTATGGGCAGATGAGCGTGGCGATGGGCGAGGCCGTGACCAGTTTTGTTGCAGGCCGTCCGGATGTATTCCTATTCGGCTTTCGCTCGGTGTTCTACGTACTCATGGCTGTGGCCGCTGTGGGCTTTGCGCTTGCCATGGTGCGTTTGGTGAAGATACGCGCCCGCCATTAGCGTGTTGGGAGGCTGTCTGCCACGATTCGCGCCGTCCCAAAAAGACTGGTTTGTGGTGCAATGCGGCTTGTGGGGCGGGCGGGGGTCGGTCCGTGGTAGACTATCGAACAACGTTTATTAATCGCGCGGTATCGTTGCCGCGAGAAGGGGTTGCGCCATGCAGGAGCTTGAGGATCGTATTCGCCATGACGGCATCGTAAAGGCCGGTAACGTCCTTAAGGTTGATGCCTTCCTCAACCACCAGTGCGACGTTGAGCTGTTCGACCACATGGGCGCCGAGTGGGCCCGTCTGTTCAAGGATGTCGAGATCAACAAGATCCTGACGATCGAGGCTTCGGGCATTGGCATGGCTTGCATCGCGGCCCAGCATTTTGGCGGCGTGCCGGTTGTCTTTGCCAAGAAGGCGCAGTCCATCAACCTCGACGGCGAGCAGTATGCCACGACCATCTACTCCTTTACCAAGCAGAAGGAGTATCCGGTCATCGTTGGCAAGCGTTTCCTGTCCGAGGGCGACAAGGTCCTGATCATCGACGACTTCTTGGCCAACGGCTGCGCGCTCGAGGGCCTTATCAAAATCTGCGAGGCTGCGGGCGCCGAGGTTGCCGGCATTGGCATCGCCGTTGAGAAGGGCTTCCAGGGCGGTGGCGATAAGCTCCGCGAGCGCGGCTTCCGTGTTGAGAGCCTGGCCCGTATCGCCGATATGGACTGCGATACCGGCGAGATCACCTTCGCCTAAGCGTGCAACACAAGCGATTGGTATGCGATGTGACAAAGGGACTTTCCCTTTGTCACATTTTTTATGAGGGGAGGTGTTGATATGGATGAGAACAAGATGGGATGGCGCGAGTATGCACGCTATGCCGAGATGTCGGTCGAGGAGTTGGCGCGCGATTGCGAGGTGCAGGTGTTTCGCGCGACAGGTCCGGGCGGACAGGGCGTGAACACGACGGACTCTGCGGTGCGCATGAAACATGGGCCCACGGGAATTGTCGTGACGGCGCGCGAGAGCCGTAGTCAGTTTCAGAATCGTGCGAGCTGCCTGCGTAAGCTGAGGGCAGAGCTTGAGCGTCGTGGCCGTCCGCCGCGCCGACGCGTAAAGACCAAGGTGCCTCAGCGCTCTCGCCAGCGCAGGCTCAATGACAAGCACTTCAACGCCATTAAAAAGGCCAACCGTCGCAAGCCGGGCGGCGACGAATAGCCTCCTTATAAGTTGCGGTGAAATAGGGACTGTTTTGCGGCTTTAACTGCATAAACAGTCCCTATTTCACCGCAACTTATGGGGGGTTAGCGGGTTGGGTGCCAGACTTCGAGAACGGCGGGAAGGACGTCGACCTCTATGCGCGAGGCGACAACGGGCTCGCCGTCGGCCTGGATGGGGTAGTCGGGCTCCTCCAGGGTGAGCGCGGCATGGCGGCAGCGGCGCATACGAACCGGCGGCAACTTGGTATGGTGGCCGTCCTTGGCCGAAAGAAACATAGGCAGGGCAACCGCGCGAGGGACAGGGCCGCATGCGTAGCAGACGTCGAGCATGCCGTCGCAGGGGTCGGCATCGGGGCAGATGCGATAGCCCGAGCCATACGTGGGGCCCAGCTGAATCGCCATGATGATCGCCCTCACGCGCTCGGCGGGCGCGCCGTCAAAGCTGGCTGTCATGGGGTAGTTGCGATAGCGCAGGCCAAACTGCTCAAGTCCCGAGAGGGTGTAGAGCGGCGCGCCCGTCAAACCGGTCTTTTTGCGCAGCTCGGTGGTGCCAAGGCCGATAGCAGCATCGATGCCGATTGAAAGCGTCTGGTCATAGTACTCAACGGAACATTCGCCGCTACCGCTTGCGGGGTTCCATGAGCGAATCCGCCCGATGTCCTGACGCTGCAGCTCACAGGTGAGCAGCGCGCCAAAATCCTTGCCGGAGAAATCTTCGATGCCGAGCGTTTGGGCAAAATCGTTACCGGAGCCCACGGGCAGGACGGCAAGGGCGGGACGGGCGTCCTCATTCTGCGTCATGAGTCCATTGACGACCTCGTGGATCACGCCGTCGCCGCCAAGGGCGATAACGGTGCGATAGCCCGTTGCCTGCGCGGCGAGTTCCTTGGCATGTCCCATGCGCTCGGTCAGTACCAGGTCAAACTGGGATGCGCGTGCTGTCATGTCCAAAAAGCGTTGCAGGCGCTCGGCAACTTTGCGTGCCGCACCCGACTGGGCGGCTGGGTTGGCGATGATGAGCGTGCGACCAAAATCAGTTGCGTGCATGGGGCGACTCCCGGCGTGTGACATGACGGTGCGGTCGCGCTCAGGTCGAATTGCCCCCGATTGTGGCTGCACGGTGATTATTAGATCTACTCTATCAGGTCGTTGTGGCGCTCGATAGCCTCCGCTACCGTACCGCCCTCATCCACAATAAGAGAACGGCGCTTGGGTGAGATGATGCGCTGGGCGGGGTACACGCCGCGGTGTCCGCCGGCGAGATAGCTGATAAAGGCCACGATGACAAAGAACCCGGCGGCCGTGCCGTGGAACAGGTCGATGGCCATCATGCAGGTGGTGATGGGCACGTTGAGGCCGGCGCAGAACACGCCGAGCATGCCGAGAGCCGCCAGAAAACTGGGGTCGAGCCCGGTAAGGCAACCGATCCAGCCACCGAGTGCCGCACCGATGCCAAACAGGGGCGTGACCTCGCCGCCTTGGAAGCCCGCGCCCAGGGTAAGCGCTGTGACGACCAACTTGATGGCTGCGTCCGCCAGGGTGGTGTTGCCTGCAAATCCGGCGCCGGAAAGCCACGTGGAAAGGCCGGCGTAGTCCCAGGCGTCGAGGAGGGCATAGGTGGCCAAAACCACGAGTGCGCCGATGAGTGCGCGAACAAGGTAATTGGTGATAAAGCGACCGTACAGGCTCTTGACGGTTCGAACCGACCAGGCAAAGAGACGTGCCGTCAGACCGAAGATGATGGCGCTGATAACAACGATGACAACCGTCCGTGGTGTCATGGTGGGAACGCTGGCGATGACATTCGCTTCGTACTCGGTACCCAGGGCGAGTGATGTAAAGTAGCCGGTAAACGAGGCGACCAGACAGTAGATGCCCGCGGTGTAGTCGATCTTGCCGATAAAGCACATTTCCATGCCAAAGAACGCGCCGGCAAGGGGCGAACCGAATACGGCGCCAAAGGCCGACGAGATTCCGGCGAGCATGAGGTCGTGGTGGTCATGCTTTTTGAGGTGGGCGAGGCTCGAGATGTTGCTGGCGATGGTGCCGCCAATCTGCACCGCAGCTCCCTCGCGACCGGCCGATCCGCCCGTTAGATGCGTGAGCGTGGAGCAGACGAAGGTGAGGACGGCCATGCGCATATGGATGAGGCGGGTGCCCAGAGCGGAGTCGATGACCAGGTTGTTGCCGCGCTTGGCGGCGAGACCGTGGTTCTTGTAGACCCACGCGGTGGCCATGCCCACGATGGGGAGCAGGGCGTACACCCACGCATGGTGTTCGCGATAATCGGTCGCGATATTCAGCGAGGCCAAAAACGCCCAAGCGGCAACGCCCATGGCAAGCGAGACGATGACGACGAGTGCGAGCAACTTAGCGCTCGCGAGTAGGTTGCGGGCGTTGCGACGCGTGTCTGCAGCCAAGAGATGCTCGGAGCGGGTAAGTTGATGCCTGCCTGCCGTGATGACGTCGTTCAGGGAGAAAAAACCGCCATCGTCGAGCGGCTGGGAATGATCCTGCGCCTCGTTTGCGCTATCGGGTTTGTCGTTATGAGCCATACGTTCCTCTTTTAGGTTGCAACGCAAGCATTATAGAACGCGGTAAACGCGACGAGCTGGTGGGTTGGTTTCCATTCTGTTTCGCTGCTTGTGGCCGACAGGTGTATTTGCGGGTACAGGCAAAGTCGCGGTCGCGCGTCGGGGGATTATACTGAGACAAGCATAAAGAATCGGCGCCCCTGTTGTGCGCCGTGGCATTAAGAGGTGCATATGGCAGAGAAACTCATTCCGCTGGAGGACGCGCAGTCGATTGTTCTGTCGCATGTTGCTCCGACCGATCTCGTCGAGATTCCCGTGTGGCAGGCCGCCGGTCTTCCCTTGGCCGAGGACGCGGTGGCCGATATCGACATCTCGCCGTTTGCCAACAGCGCTATGGACGGATATGCCGTGCGTGCGGCGGACTTGGCGCAGGCGTCTGGTGTGGCGCCGGTGACGCTCGACGTTATCGGACACGAGGCCGCGGGCCATGTGTTTGAGGGCGCTCTTGGTCCGGGCGAGACAGTCCGCATCATGACGGGCGCGCCGGTGCCCGAAGGTGCCGATGCCGTGGTGAAGTACGAGATCGTCGATGTGCTCGACGGTGACGGCAACGAGGGCTCGCGTGTGAGGTTCTCGGCGCCGGCCAAGGTGGGGGAGAACGTTCGCTCTGCCGCCGAGGAGGCCCATGCCGGCGATGTTGTGATACACGCCGGCGAGGTCGTGGCTCCGGCGGGCGCGGGCCTGCTGGCAAGCGCCGGTTACGCGAGCGTGAAGGTCCATGCCGCTCCGCGCGTGGGCATTATCTCGCTGGGCACGGAGCTGGTCGCGCCGAGTGAGCTGCCGGCGCGCGGGCAGATTCGCGACTCCAACTCCTCAGCGCTGATGGCCGAGGCGCTCGATGCGGGAGCCGAGCCCGTGTTCTACGGCATTGCGCCCGATGATGAGCAGGCGATTGCCGAGCTGGTGCATCGTGCCGTGCAGGAGTGCGATTTTGTCATTACGAGCGGTGGCGCCTCGGCGGGTGATTACGATTTCGTGACGGCGCTCGTCCGGCGCGAGGGCGAGGTGCTGTTTGACCGCATCTCGATGCGTCCGGGCAAGGCCATCACGTTTGGCTTGCTCGGGGGTAAGCCCTACCTGGGACTTTCAGGCAATCCTGCCGCGGCGTATGTGGGCTTTGAGATGCTCGCCCGCCCAGCGATTCGCAAGATGCGCGGCTTTGCCGAGGATGCGCGTCCCGTGCAGCAGGCGACGCTCACACACGGCGTGAACAAGCGACAGCATCGCCGCTTCTTCGATCGCGCCACGGTTTTGCGCGACCCCGAGACCGGTGAGTTGTTGGTGACCGAGGCTAAGACGCAGAATTCGGCGCTGCTTGGAACTATGCAGCGTGCGAACTGCCTGCTGTGCATTGACGAAGGACCGTGCGAGCTCAAGGCGGGAGATGTCGTGGACGTTGTTCGCGTCGACCTGCCCGAGGGCGCCGTGTTGTAGGAGGAATGCTATGGAGCTGAAGATATCGATCGTGACGTGCTCGGATACGCGCGATCTTGCCCAGGACGAGGCCGGAGCCGCACTCGAGGAACTTATCGAGGCGCAGGGCTGGACGGTCGCCTCACACGTGGTCGTGCGCGACGACGCCAGCGAGATCGGTGATGCCATTGTGGAAGCCGCCGATGAGTGTTACGCCAATGTCGTGCTCACCTGCGGCGGAACTGGGCTTTCGATGCGCGACGTGACACCCGAGGCGACGCGTGCCGTCTGCGACCGCGATGTGCCGGGTATTGCAGAGGCAATCCGTGCGTACTCCATGACCAAGACGCGCCGCGCCATGCTCTCGCGCGCCGTGTGTATGCAGCGTGGGCATACGCTTGTCATCAACTTTCCGGGATCTACGAAAGCGGCCCGCGAAAGCTGGGAGGCTGTGAGCGACCAGCTGGAGCATGCGGCCCAAATGACGGCGGGCGGCGGGCACGCCAAATAAGCGCGCTACCTGCGGCGGAGCGACCTTACGGGCTGCTCCGCCTTTTTTATGCAGCGACAGTGCGGCCATCTCGGGGTTATCGGTAAAAGAAACTTATTGGACGAGAAATCATTATCACAAACATTATTCGCGCAGAAGTATAATCTAATAACAGAATAAAGCCTGCGGCGGGGTGCCCGGGCATAGCGTTCGAAAGGGTTGAACATGTTCGATATGGTTTCTCGCCGCGGATTCGTCTCGCTTTCTGCTGTCGCCGCTGCCGGCCTTGGTCTTGCCGGCTGCTCGGGCAGCAAGACGTCCGAGCCGGCCGGATCCGATGCCGGTTCTGCTAAGGCATCTTCCAAGAAAGCTGTCGAGCTGCAGGTCTTTGCCGCCAACTCGCTCGAGAAGGCTCTGCCCGAGGTTCAGGAGCTTTACACCGAGCAGACCGGCACCACGTTTGCCGACACGCAGTTTAAGGCGTCTGGCGACCTTGTCGAGCAAATGCGCGCCGGTGCTGCCGTCGACGTGCTTATCACGGCCTCCAAGGGCACCATGGACGACGCCGAGGCCGCTGAGCTCGTCGACACCGACATGCGTGAGGACATGTTCGTCAACGACCTCGTGATTATTCGCGCCGAGGGCTCCGACACCAAGGTCGAGGCCATCGCCGACGTCGCGAATCTGGACGGCAAGATCGCCATCGGCGACGCCAAGACCGTTCCCGCCGGCAAGTACGCCAACCAGGCCCTGGCCTCCGTGGGCCTCTATACCGGCACCGAGGGCGACGACGGCGAGTACGCGCCCGAGCTCGCCGACAAGGTAGCACTGGCCGACAAGGTCGGCACCGCTGCTTCTTACGTCTCTACAGGCGACTGCGTGGCCGGTTTTGTCTACAGCTCCGATATCTTCCGCTACGACGGCATCGAGGAGGCCTTCGTGTGTCCCGAGGATTCGCACAAGCCCATCGTGTACCCGGGTGCCGTTGCCGAGAGCTCCGAGCACGCCGACGAAGCCAAGGCGTTCATCGACTTCTGTCTGACCAACAAGAAAGCTCAGAAGATTTGGGCTAAGTACGGCTTTGAGCTTTCCGAGTAGTGCGGCTTGGCGCGATAATTCCATCGTTTTGTGTTTCACTCCGTCCTTGTATTCTCTTGGAGCTTTTCGTGCTTAATAGATTCCGCATGCTTGTCGCCTGTGCTTTGACCTTCGCGCTTTGCTGGGTGCCAGGATTTGCGTTTGCTGGAGACGCTGAGGACGGGGCCCAGGTTGCTGCGACCGCTCATGGGCTTTCCTATGGGATCGAGGGTTTTGAGCGGTTGGCCAAGGGGACCGCTCGTGCCATGGAGGGCCAGCCTGAGGGCTACCGGTTTCCCGTTGACGAGGACGTGGACCTTGTAGTGGCGCCTGCTGTCGATCGCGTTGTGGTGTGGATATCGCCCAAGGCGGTCGAGAAGTATGGATTGGATCTGCAGGACAACGAGTGCGTATCGGGTCTCAAGGCCCTCGTCTGCAAGCTCGACAGCGCAAACTGCATGGGAGGTGCGCAGCTGGGTGACGTGGACCTTCCTTGGTATGTCACGGCGGAAACAACGTTTGATGCCGGTGGGTATACCTATGGCTTTGACGAGCGCGGTGCGGATGGGGACCGCTATGTGGTGATTGCATCAGCCTCGGGTGATGCCAAGGGCGGTGCGCGTTGGCTTGATAGCGCTCAAATGGTAGAAGCGTCGTCTGTCGTGCTGCGGGATGAGCAGAGGCCCTTGACCTCCCTGGCTTCCTTTTTGGGCGACATCGACTATCGCCCGTTTTGGGTGTCCATTAAAACGAGCGGTCTTGCCCTGCTGATTTCCTTTGCGCTGGGCCTGTTCGCCGCGTGGAAGACCATGGGTACCTCGAGTCGCATCAAGGGCCTGCTCGATTCGGTCTTTACGATTCCTATGGTGCTGCCGCCAACGGTTTGCGGCTTTCTGCTCCTCATGCTGTTTGGCCGCTCGACCGGGGTGGGCCAGTGGCTCATCGCGCACGGCGTCTCGATCGTCTTTACGTGGCCCGCGGCGGTGATATCTGCCGTGGTGGTGTCGTTTCCCCTGGTCTACCGTACGGCGCTCGGAGCCTTCGAGAGCCTCGACACGCAGATGCTCGACGCCGCGCGAACCTTGGGATGGTCCGAACGTCGCATCTTTGCCAAGCTCATGATGCCGCTCGGCTGGCCCTCCATCGCCGCCGGCACGGTGCTCGCCTTCGCGCGTGCCATGGGCGAGTTTGGCTGCACCCTGTTCTTTGCGGGCAACTATGCCGGCATTACCCAGACCATCCCCATCGCCATCTACTTTGAGTGGATGGGCGGCAACACGTCGGTGGCTCTCTTTTGGGTTGTCGTCGTGATCGCCTTTAGCTTCTTGGTCATCCTGTTTATCAACATGTACACGGCGCACTCGCAAAAGTATCGCGAGCGGGGCCTTTCCCGCGCGGAGCGCAAGCAGGCCAAGCAGCTGGGCGGCCAGACCGATTCACTCGACCCAGTCGGCGGCGATGCACTGCGTATCGATCGCGAGGCGCTGGCCGAGCTTATGCGCGATGATGCGGCGCCGCGGGGAGGTCGATAAGCTATGTCGCTCGTTTTGGATATTAAGAAACGTTATCCCGGGTTTGTGCTCGACATGCAGCTTGAGGCCGGCGAGGAGCGCGTGGCCCTGCTGGGCGCCTCGGGTTGCGGCAAGAGCTGTACGCTGCGCTGCATCGCCGGTGTGGAGACGCCCGACGAGGGCAAGATTGTCGTCAACGGCGTGACCTTTTTTGACTCGGCGGCGGGCATCAACCTGTCGCCCCAGGCGCGCAAATGCGCTCTGCTGTTCCAAAACTATCAGCTGTTTCCTAACATGACAGTGGCCGATAACGTATGCGCCGGTGTAAAGGACGCGGGTGACGCCGCCGCGCGCAAAAAGCTCGCCGAGCGCTATCTGAGCATTTTCGGTCTGGCCGATTTTGTCGACCGCTATCCCGCACGACTCTCGGGCGGGCAGCAGCAGCGCGTGGCGCTTGCCCGCATGGTGGCGGCGCATCCGGGCATTTTTATGTTCGACGAGCCCATGAGCGCACTCGATTCCTATCTTAAGAGCGCCCTCGAGCAGAACATGCTCGACCTGTTCGATGTGTGCAACCGCACCGTACTCTACGTGAGCCACGACATCGACGAAGCGTGCCGCCTGTGCCAGCGAATCTGCGTGATGCACGACGGGCATGTGGAGGAGATCGGCTCCGTCGAGGACGTGGTTCGCCGCCCGCAGACGCTGGCGGCGCTGCGCCTGACGGGCTGCAAGAACACAAGCCGGGCGCGCAAGATCGGCGACGAAGAAGTTGAGGCCCTCGACTGGGGCATGACCTTCAACGTGGGCCGCGAGGTTCCCGATGACGTGGCATACCTGGGCATTCGCGCAAGCTACTTCCATGTGGACAACCGTGCTGAGCGGGGTCGTAACAGCTACGACCTGCATGTGGCCCGAGTGAGCGATTCGCGCTTTGAGCGGCTGGTGCTGTTAGACGTGCCGCGTGCTGATGCGCCCACGCGTCTGCAGTGGAAGGTCAACAAGGTGAACGTAGCTGTCGACGAGCTGCCGCAAGCAGGCGAGACGCTGCGCATGCACTTCGATGCGAATAAGATTCATTTGGTTTGTCGGTAGCGCCGGGTAATGCCGTCGGGGATATAAGCCCCGGCGGCTTTGTCTTGCTGTTTGCCGAATGGGGGATGACAAACTCTTATCAATCAAGATAATTATTTATTAAACGACGGTACACGACGCTGTCGTACGAATGTCGGCGGTGTTCGTCTGGACGACAACCGTTGATATAGTTACCTTCGACGAGAAAAGGAGGGCGCGCCGATGCCGCATAAGACATATTCGCGTCGCGTTGCCGTGCGCGCCCTGTATATGGCTCGGAGCCGCATATGAGCAGGTATGTTCACGGCTCCGGGAGAGACGACGCACAGCTAAATAATCAGCTGCAAAGCAGGTTCCCCAAAATTCCGGGTTTGAGCACGGCTGGGTTTTCGCCACCCACCGTGCAGCAATACCGTAGTTATCCGTATTTGGTTCGAGAGGGGAACCGTCATGGCTGAAGAATTCGATTTCCATCCGATGTGGGAGAGCCTCGGCATGAATCTTGCCGACCACGACATGCTGCTGGGCGCCGTGGGCCAGATGTACGGCGATATGTTCCTGACGCAGAACAATCGCCCCAAGTCCACGTCCTACCTGGATTTTGTCGCCACCAACATCCACAGCGGCCGTATTAAGGAGATGCTCGACAAGAAGGAGGCCGGCGAGGCCACCAAGATCGTCGGCTCGTTCTGCGTGTACGTGCCCGAGGAGATCGTGCTTGCCTGTGACGGCATTCCCGTGGGCCTGTGCTCGGGTGCCGATTGGGCAACCGATAAGGTCGAGGAGCACCTGCCGCGCAACACCTGCCCGCTTATCAAGAGCTTTGCCGGCTTTAAGCTGGGCGAGGTCTGCCCCTACATTGAGTCGAGTGACCTGGTGGTAGGCGAGAACACCTGCGACGGTAAGAAGAAAGCCTACGAGTTCTTTGCCACGCAAAAGAACATGTACGTCATGGATATTCCCAACGTGCACGACGAGTCGACGCTCGTGACCTGGAAGGCCGAGGTCAAGAAGCTCGCCGCCAAGATCGAGGACGAGTGCGGCGTCAAGATTACGCCCGAGGGCCTGAAGGCTGCCATCCACGCCGTCAATGAGAAGCGCCGCGCCCTGCAGCGCCTCGCTGCGACCCGCGCTGCCGACCCTGCGCCCATCAGCGGTCTCGACAGCCTGCTGACCGTTCAGGCCGCCTTTATGGACGACACACCGCGTCTGACCGGAGCCATCAACGATATGGCGGCTGAGTGCGAGCAGCGTGTCGAGGCCGGCGAGGGCGTGGCACCCAAGGGGACCAAGCGCATCCTGTACACCGGTACGCCCATGGCCGTGCCCAACTGGAAGCTGTTCAACCTTATCGAGAAGGCCGGCGGCGTTGTGGTAGGCGAGGAGTCCTGCACGGGCTCGCGCTACTACAAGGACCTGGTCGACGAGTCCGGCGAGACGGTCGACGAGATGCTCGATGCCATCGCCGAGCGCTACTTTAGGATCAACTGCGCCGTCTTTACGCCCAACGACCAGCGTATGAAGGACATTGTCCAGATGGCCAAGGACCTGCATGCCGACGGCATCGTCGACGTGGCTCTGCAGTTCTGCACGCTCTACGAGATGGAGTCGTTTGCCGTGGAGAAGGCCGCCGAGGAGGCCGGCATTCCGTTTATGCACATCACGACCGACTACGCCGGCGAGGACGCAGGTCAGCTGCAAACCAGGATCGAGGCTTTCTTGGAAACCATTTAGAGCTATCCGTCTCGGCGGCTTCCCCAGGCACCCGGTCTTGCCGTTCAAACCGTCGCTTGCGTACCAAAGTACGCGGCGCTTCTCTTTCACGGCAACCTCGGGCACCTGGGAAAGCCGTTTCCTTGGTTGGTTAAAAGGTTTGTTAAGGAGCTATATGCCGGAATATATTGAGCAGCCGTTGCCGTCCACGTTTGAGGAGTTCAACGAGCAGCGCAAGGCGGCGTTTATTCGCGTCAAGGATTACAAGCAGGCCGGTAATCGCCTGATCGGTTTTCTGTGCAGCTACACGCCGCTCGAGATTATCGATGCCGCGGGCGCCTCGAGCGTGGCTCTGTGCGGTACGTCCGATGAGGTGATTCCCGAGGCCGAGAAGGTGCTGCCGGCAAATCTCTGCCCGCTCATCAAGTCGACCTATGGCTTTGCCTACTCGCAAAAGTGCCCGTTTACGTACTTTAGCGACATGATCATCGGCGAGACCACCTGCGACGGCAAAAAGAAGATGTACGAGCTGCTCAACGAGCTCAAGCGCACGCACATTCTGCATCTTCCGCAGGGTCGCGACCGTGCCTACGAGCGCGAGGGCTGGTACGAGGAGTGCTGCCTGCTCAAGGAGGAGCTCGAGGGCTTCTACGGCATC
>ENA-ORTW01002278-ORTW01002278.1-human-gut-metagenome-genome-assembly--contig:-NODE-2278-length-18209-cov-11.087419_pt1 | contig 18209 bp, 15 predicted proteins | sample MGYA00242072_ERZ509193 | MGnify/ENA primary metagenome ERZ509193 (study PRJEB26280, sample SAMEA2338813) | human gut metagenome | biome: human gut; feature: human-associated habitat; material: faeces... | reverse complement strand
GCATTTCCATTCCGGAGGCAAAAAGGTCATTCGAGATTGAGACTGCCAATCTAAAACCTTTCTCTTGGGGGATTGAAAGGGGGCTATTCTCTTTTGTGAAAGAGAATAGCCCCCTTTGACTCGCACCGCGCTCAGCGAACGCGACTATTTACATCGAGATCCAGCCGAACGCGCTGGCGATCGAGCTGATCAAAATGATCGCCGCGAAGAACGGGCACAGGAAGCGGATCATGGCGTTGAAGACCTTCCTTCTGCGGAAGGGCGCGCCGTTCAGCGTGACCTCGTCCGCGATGCGGTCGACGCCGATGACGCGGGAGACGAGGATGCAGCTTGCGATGGCCGCGATGGGCATCATCACGGAGTTGGTCAGGAAATCGAAGAAGTCTAAAAACTGCATGCCGATCACGGTGACATTTGCCAGCGGGCCATAGCCCAGACTGGAGAGGCTGCCGAGGAGAACCATAGAGACGCCCATGATGCTCGTGGCCTTTCTGCGGCTCCAGTGCAACTCATCCTGCAAGGTAGAGACGGCACTTTCCGTCAGCGCGATGGAGCTCGTCAGCGCGGCGAACAGCACTAACAGGAAGAACGCGATGCCGATCACCGTGCCGAAGCCCATGGAATCAAAGACCTTCGGGATGGTGATGAACATCAGCGAGGGGCCGGCCTTCAGCGCGCTGGGATCACCGCCGGAGAAGGCGAACACCGCGGGGATGATCATCAGGCCCGCCATGATGGCGATGGCCGTGTCGAAGACCTCGACATTGCGGGTGGAGCTTTCGATCGGGACGTCCTTTTTCATGTAGGAACCGAACGTGATGAGAATGCCCATGGCGATGGACAGGGAATAAAACATCTGCCCCATGGCGGAGACGACCGTCATCCAGGAGAAGTTGTCAAGATTGGGCACAAGGAAGTACTTGACGCCCTCCAGCGCACCGGGGCGGGTCACGGAATACACGGCGATGATCAGCGACAGCACCACGAGAATGGGCATCATGATCTTGGAGACGCGCTCGATGCCGTTTTCCACGCCCGCAAAGATGATCGCCAGCGTCATGGCCGTGAAGACGAGAAAGCAAAGCTCCGAGGACACGCCGTTGGAGATGAAGGACGAGAAATAGCCGTCCTCCGCGACGAGGTGCGCCTTGCCCATCAGGTATTCCGCCAGATATTTGATGACCCAACCACCGATGACGGAGTAGTAGGGGACGATCAGAATCGGAATGATGGCGTTGATCCAGCCGCCCACGCGCAGCGCAGGCTTATCGCTGAAGGACTTGTAAGCGCCGACAGGGCTCTTGCCGGTCATGCGGCCGATCGAAGTCTCCGCAATGATCATCGTGTAGCCGAAGGTCATCGCCAGAATGATGTATACCAGCAGGAAAATAGCGCCGCCGTATTTGGCGGCCAGATAAGGAAAGCGCCAGATGTTTCCGAGGCCGACGGATGCGCCCGCAGCCGAAAGGACAAAGCCAATCTTGCCGGAAAAGGAACCTCTTTTATGATCCATGAAGAATCTCCTCTCTTTTTTACGACATACAATTCATCTAGTATATCATAGAATAAAGATGAAAACAATCTGAAATCCGAAGAAAAGAGAGCTATTTGTCGTTGGCCGTGCAGAAAAATAAAAAAGGAAGACTCGAAAGAGTCTTCCTTTTTCCATATTTAAGACCAGAGCAGCTGCATCGCGACGATTAGCGCCGCAGCGGCGAGGATATACACACCTGCGATCAGCAGTCCCGCCTTGAGCGCGCCGCGGATGGCGGCATTGCGCTCCTCGCGCGTCAGCTCACCGGCAGTGCTTTCCCACGGGCGGTCGTTCGCACGGGGCGCGTCGGGCGCGGAAAAGTCGCTGCGCTTGCGGTGAAAGTGTGGGAGAAAGGTCGGCTGGCGTTCGATGCCGCTCATGTCGGCGATCGTGCGGCCGTCGTCCTCCTCGTAGAAGTCGTCCTTCTTCATCACTTATCGTACAGGTGGCAGCACACGAAGTGGCCCGGCTCGATCTCGCGCTGGACGGGTGCTTCCTCCTTGCAGCAGGCCATGCAGTTGGCGCAGCGGGTGTGGAATTTGCAGCCCTTGGGCGGATTGGCAGGGGAGGGGATGGAGCCCTCGAGCACGATGCGGTTCATCTTCACCTTCGGGTCGGGGATGGGGATGGCGGAGAAGAGCGCCTTCGTGTAGGGGTGGAGCGGGTTGCGGAAGATATCTTCCTTCGCGCCGTACTCCACAAGGTTGCCGAGGTACATGACGCCGACGGTGTCGGAGATGTGCTCGACAACGGAGAGGTCGTGGCTGATGAAGAGGTACGTCAGCTTGTATTTATCCTGCAATTCGTTCAGCAGGTTGATGATCTGCGCCTGGATGGACACGTCGAGTGCGGAGACCGGCTCGTCGCAGACGATGAACTCGGGGTTGAGCGCGAGCGCACGCGCGATGCAGATACGCTGGCGCTGGCCGCCGGAGAACTCGTGCGGGTAGCGGTCCTTGTGGAAGGGCTGTAAGCCGCAGTTGTCCATGACCTGGTCGATATAATCGTCGAATTCCGCCTTCGGGACGAGGTTGTGCTCGCGCACGGCTTCGCCGATGATCTCGCCGACCGGCATACGCGGAGAGAGCGAGGAGAACGGGTCCTGGAAGATGATCTGCATCTTCGTGCGCAGGGCGCGCAGTTCCTTGTGGGAGAGGTCATAGACCTCCTGTCCGTTGAAGAGCACCTGACCGCCGGACTTGGAGTCATACAGGCGCAGGATCGTGCGGCCCGTGGTCGTCTTGCCGCAGCCGGACTCACCGACAAGGCCCATCGTCGTGCCGCGCTTTAAATTGAACGTGACGCCGTCGACGGCCTTGACATAGCCGACCGTCTTCGACACCATACCGCCCTTGATCGGGAAGTATTTCTTGAGGTGATTGACCTGCAGAATGTACTGCGGGTCATATTCCACGGGGGTGAAATTGTTGTCGATGATGAGTGAGGACTTCTGCGCCTCATCGGCGTGCTCCTGCTTCTTGACAAATTCATCGGCATTCTGCTTCTGCGTTTCCTTCAGTTCATCGAGGACCTGATCGTCGTTCTTACCGGCTTTCCAAAACGGCATCTTATTCACCCTCCTTTCCGTTTTCCTTGCCCTCGGCCAGCTCTTCCTCCACGACCTCCTCAAGGTCGGGACGCTTGCCATCGTAGTAGCGGTAGCAGCTCACCTTGTGCGTCGGCGAGATGCTCACCTCGCACGGGTAGTCGCCCTCGCAGCCGTTCACGCACATTTCGCAGCGGTCCTTGAAATAGCAGTAGTTCGGCATGTTGATGGGGTTCGGCACCTTGCCGGGGATGGAGTAGAGCTTTTCGACCTGACGGCCCACGACCGGCTTGGAGGCCATGAGGCCGATGGTGTAGGGGTGCGCGGGATGGGCGAAGATCTCCTCCGCCGTGCCCTGCTCAACGATGCGGCCAGCGTACATGACGACCACATAGTCCGCCATTTCGGCGATGACGCCGAGGTCGTGCGTGATGAACATGATCGAGGAATTGATCTGATCCTTCAGATTGCGCAGAAGGTCGAGGATCTGCGCCTGGATCGTCACGTCGAGCGCCGTGGTGGGCTCGTCGGCGATGATGAGCTTCGGGCTGCACGCAAGCGCCATGGCGATCATGACGCGCTGGCGCATACCGCCGGAGAGCTCGTGCGGGAACATCTTGTAAACGCCCTCGCTGTTGGCGATGCCGACCATTTCAAGGAGCTCAATGGTGCGCGCCTTGATCTGCGCTTCGTCGTGGCCCTTTTCGTTGTGCAGGGCCAGCACCTCGTCGACCTGGTCGCCGATGCGGAACACGGGGTTCAGCGCGGTCATCGGCTCCTGGAAGATCATGGAGATATAGTTGCCGCGTAAGTGCTGCATGACGCTGTCAGGCGCCTTCGTGACGTCGTAGGCCTTGCTGCCGAGGTTCAGGCGAATTTCGCCCTCCACGACCTGACCCTGCGGGCGCTGCAAAAGCTGCATGAGCGACAAACTCGTGACCGATTTGCCGCAGCCGGACTCGCCGACGACGCCGACAGTCTTGCCGATGGGCACGGAGAACGTGACGCCGTCGACCGACTTGACAACGCCCGTGTCGGTGAAAAAGTAGGTGTGCAGGTTGTCGAATTCGACCGCGTTGTTGGGGTCGTGCATCTCGGTCAGATACTCGGATTCGGGAACGTTCTTGCGCTTGCGCTTCTTTTCGAGCGCATTTGTGATCTTGCGGTTTTCTTTGGAAATGCGGCGGGATTCCTTTGCGGAAAGATAGCCGTCATTATGCTTCTTAGCCATTCAAATTCCCTCCTTTCTCAGCGCTTCATCTTCGGGTCAAACGCGTCGCGCAGACCGTCGCCGACGAAGTTGAAGCCGAGGACCGTCAGCATCAGGCAGATGCCGGCGGGGATCCAGATGAACCAGTAGCTCGTGAGGACGTAAGAGTTGGAAACGTCGTTCATGATGTTGCCCCAGGAGGCGAACGGGAACTTGACGCCGAGGCCGAGGAAGCTGAGCGTTGCCTCGGTGATGATGGTGGAGCCGAGGCTCATCGTGCAGTTGACGATGAGCTGCGGGATGACGTTGGGGATCAGGTGGCGGAAGATGCGGCGCGAAACGCTGATGCCGCAGGCCTCCGTCGCGGTCATGAACTCCTGCTCGCGCAGAGAGAGGATCTGGCCGCGGACGAGACGGGCGATACCCGGCCAGCCGAGGAAGCCCAGGATCAACATTAAGTAGAGCATTCGGATCTGCGGGTCGACGCGCATGCCGTCCATCGCTGCGCCCAGAATGATGATGAGCGGGGTGGAGGGGATGCAGTAGAAGATATCGACGATACGCATGATGAGGTTATCGACCCAGCCGCCGAAGTAGCCGGAGACGCCGCCGAGCACCACGCCGAGCGCCGCGGAGATGATGACGACGATGAAGCCGATCATCAGCGACACGCGGCCGCCGTACATCAGGCGGGTGAGCATATCCATACCGTTTTTATCCGTACCGAGCCAGTGCGCGGAGTCGGGGAAGGAATAGGCGTCGAACACGCGGGTGGACGTGCCCTCCTTGATCGACCACTGGTACTTGGCGGGATTGTATTCGAGCTTGATCTCGCGCTCCTGACCGGCGTCGTTCACATAGGTGTACTCGGTCTCACCGTTTTCGACGGCCTGCTGCACGCGCTCTTTGAAGTCCTTGGTGATGACCGTGCCGCTGACCTTGGACTGGATGACAAAGCGGCTGATGTAGGCGATCTCCTCGCCATTCAGCATGACGCTGTCTTCATCAAGCGTATAGGTTTTGCCGCTGGCCGTAAACTCCGCTTCGCCGTTGGCGTGCGCCTTGAGGGCGTTGAAGCTGAAGTTGAAGCCGAACTTCTGGCTGGGGTCGTTCGAGCTGATGATGTCCTTATAGGCGATGGCAAGGAGTCTGCCGCCGCTCGAGACGGAGTAGAGTGAGTCGCCCTCCTCGGTCACGTCGTAGGTGACGCCCTTGTAGGAGAAGCTGTCGTCCTTGCCCATGTGCAGCGTGAGCTGCGCCTGGAGGATCGTGCCGAACTCCTGGCCGTCGGCCACGAGATAGCGGTACTCGGTGTTCTTGCTCATGGCGGCGTATTCCTTGAGCTGGATATCGTCACGGTAGAAGACCTCGTCCTGCCCGTAGGGGCTGATGAGGCCGCCGATGAAGGAGAAAATGAACATCACGGCGAGGATCGTCAGACCCACGACCGCGAGGCGGTTGCGGAAAAAGCGCTTGGCGACCAGCGTGCCCGGGGAAAGGACCTTGACGCGGCGGTCGTCGTTGAGGGAAAGCTGCTCGGGGGAGCCGCTCTCCTGCTGATCGGTGATCTTCTTTTCTTCAGACATGGATTAGCGCCTCCTTTCTTACGCGATGCGCACGCGGGGGTCGACCACCGCGTACAGGATGTCGGAGATCAGGTTGCCCAGCAGGGTCAGGATCGCCAGGAACGTCATGTAGAACATGGAGAAGGGGATATCGCCCGCGACCATCGCGTTATACGAGATGAAGCCGATGCCGGGGATGGCGAACAGCGTCTCTGTGATGAGCGCGCCGGCAAAAAGGCCGGGCAGCGAGCCGCCGATGAACGTCACGAGCGGGATGAGCGTGTTGCGGAAGGCGTGGTGATAGATGACCTTATGCTCGGAAAGGCCCTTGGCGCGGGCGGTGCGGATGTAGTCGGCGTTGAGCACCTCGAGCATGTTCGTGCGCACATAGCGCATCCACGGGCCGATGGAAATGAAGACCAGCGTCACGATGGGCAGCACCAGATGCTTTGCCATATCGAGGATCTGACCAAACTGGCTGAGGGAGTTGAAGTCACGTCCCGTGAGGCCGACAAGGTCGAACCAGCCGAGCTTGATGCAGAAGATGAGCTTTAAGAGCGTCGCGAAGAAGAACGTCGGCAGCGACATACCCAGCAGTGCGACCGTCGTGACGGTGTAGTCGGTCACGCTGTACTGCTTGGTGGCGGCCACGATGCCGAGCGGCACCGCGATGAGAAGCTCGAACACGAGCGAGATAGCGCCCATGATGAACGAGACCCAGATGACCTCGTTGAACTTCTGGATGACGGGCACGGTATACTTCCAGCTGTCGCCGAAGTTGCCGGTGCACAGGTTCTTGAGCTGGACGAAAAAGCCGGGGATGAGGCCCAGGTCCAGACCGTATTGTGCGTTGAGCTGTGCCAGCCACTCCTCATAGGGCTTGGAGCCGGGAGCCTGCGAGAGCTGCCGCGCCATATTCTCCACGTAGGAACTGGGCATGCAGCGCATAAGCAGGTAGATGATGAATGTCACAAAAAAGAGGATCACCACCGACAGCAGCAGGCGTTTTACCAGATATTTGCGCATAGAATCCCTCCGTTTTTTGATAACGGCCGCCCCGCGCCCGGGGCCTTGTCGCCGTTTCGGGTTTGATATGTCTCTCTCTGCATATCAGCCAAATGCTCCGATGCACCGGGGCATTTGGATCATAGGCAGATGTGCCTGGGGCAGGCTACCCCGCGGCAGAAGCCGCAGGGTAGCCATGCGCCTAAGTAATGTTTTTGTGCAGCGACGGAGCTTACTGCAGGTCGAGCAGCTCAATGTCGTTGTACCAGGTCCAGTAGGTCGTGATATCAGGCGTCACGGTGTCGAGGTTGACACGCTTGGCGGAGAAGATCACGCAGTTCTGGCGCTGATAGATGGGGATCTCGACCGCCCAGTCGGCCACGATGTCAAGGCACTGCTTATACAGGGTCTTGCGGTAGGTCTGGTCGGTGGACTGACGAGCCATCATGATGAGCTCATCGAGGTCGGCATCCTTGATCCAGTAGGACTTCTCGTTGGAGCCGCCCTGGCTGTGATAGATCTGGAACATATCCGGGTCGGGCGTGGCCTGCCATGCCATGGCGAACATGTCGGCAGTACCGGCGTTGATCGCGTTGGTCATCTCGGCGAAGTTGGACATATCGGAGACGATCAGGTTGAAGCCGATCTCCTTGAGAGCGTCGGACGCGAGGGTCAGAGCCATGAAGGAGGGGTGGTCGCCCTTGCCGCTGCCGCCGACCATGACTTCAGCGTCCATGCGGCCGCCGGCGGGAGCAGCGGTGATCTTGCCGTCAGCGACGGTGTAGCCGGCAGCCTCGAAGTAGCCGAGAGCGGCCTGCTTGGCGGCGGCGTACTTGTCGTCGGTGCTCATGCCTTCGGTGTAGATGTCGTTGCCGTTGACGTCAACGGAGAAGGCGACCTTGTAGCCCTCATCGGTAACGCGCGGAGCGGCCCAGGAGGTGTCGGAGATGGGGTAGTTGATGACGTTGGCGAACTCACCGTAGTAGGAGTCGACAGCGACATCGCGGTAAACGGCGATAACCGTGGCGATGGCCTTACGCAGATCCTTGGAGGCCTCATCACCGCCGTTGCCGTCGCCGACCTTCACGCGGTTGGCGTTGAAGCCGACATAGCCGTAGCCGAGGTTGGCGACGAGGTCGGTCTGGATGGTATCGCCGGAGATCTCGCCGTTAGAGTTGGCTTCCTTGATCTGCTCGGCAGCTTCCTTGGAGTAGGAGGGGTCAGTTACGTCGATCGTGCCGGAGACAACGCCGGGGATCTTATCTTCGTCCGTCATCTCGCGCCAGATGACAGTGTCGATCTTGGGCTCGCCCTTCCAGTAGGTCGGGTTCTTCTGCAGGGTGACAGCGCCGTTGGACCAGCTCTCGAAGGTGTACGGGCCGGAGCCGATGGGGGTGGAGGTCACGGACTTGACGTGGGACAGATCGCCCTTGACAAAGCCGAACATGTTGTTGTCGTAGTCATACTTGTCAGTCTCGCCATAGTAGTGCATGGGGCACACGGTGACGGGGAGCTGATAGATGGCGGTGGCATTGACCTCGGTGAGGGTGACGGTCATGGAGTAGTCACCGGTCTTGACGATACCGGCAACGTTGGGAGCGGACTCGCCGGTCTGGACGGCGACGGTATAGTCGGTGTAGGCGTCGCCCAGCTCAGCCTCGAGGAAGGAGGAGATGCTGGTGCCGGCGGTCTCGGCGTTGATGCCGTCATCGGAGATGTCGTAGCCGTACTTAGCAACGATGGCAGCCCAGAAGTCTTCGACGGTCGCGTCATCGGCGAGATCGAAGCCCCAGTTGCCAGCCTGCGCGGCGACGGAGTCGTCAGCGGTGGCGGAACCGGAGTCGACCACGTAGTCAAGGATCTCCTGGGCGAACTTCACGCCGGCGGCGTTGAAGGCGGCCCAGTAAGCGTTGTACTGCTCTTCGGTGTAGAAGTCGTTGGCGGCGTAGGCGTCAGGACCGGCGGAGAGGATCAGGTTCTGCACAGTGTCCATACCGCTGCGATAGGCTTCCAGACCCTTGATGGGCAGGGAGTACAGCGTGGAAACGCCGTCATAAGCGGGGTCAAGCAGGACATAGTAAGAGAAGATGACATCGTCGATGGTCATTTCCTCACCGTCGGAGAACTTGACGCCCTCTTTCAGGGTGATGTTGTAGTCGACCGTGCCGTCGCTGTTTTCAACGATGTCGCAGTCGGCAATGCCCTTGTAAGTATAGTCGGTGCCGTTGTAGGGACGGACGTCGCCCTCGATGCCCTTGAGGACGACAGAGCCCTCGCGGTCGACGAGAAACAGACCGTCGAAGACCATACCCATGACCTGGTTTTCATAGTCATTGGTATAGAAGAAGGGGGAGAACTTACCGTCGAAGTTCTGCGTGCCGACAACAAGCGTCTTGCCGTCGGTCTGGCCGTCGTCCGTCTTCTTGTCGCCGCAGCCGGCCAGAAGACCAAGACACATGACCAGAGAAAGGATCAGTGCAAGTGTTCTTTTCATTGAATCTACTCCTTTATAAATTTTTGCCAAAACGGGTCGCCCCGTGCAGCACAAAGTAAGGTGCCCGCGCGTATACACGCGCGGAAAGGGGGAGTGCGCCTCCTATGGACATCTGTGCGCCGAAAAACAGCGCGTAGAATTTTTTTGATTATAGCATGAAAGGATGCACATTGTACAGAGTAAAATCTTAGGAGTTATTTTTTTTAGGCAATTTGTCCCATTCTGCCTGCATAATTTCGGCGCGCAGAACAAGGACACTCAGTAGGGCTATCAGCTTCAGCAGGACATAGAGCAGCGCGAAAAACGTCTGTCCTGCGTGGTCATTGACGAAAAAGAAGATCAATTCGCACACGATGCCGAGAAGAGAAAAGACCGCCGTGACCGCCGTTCGCACGGGCAGAACGGCCACGCTTTTTTTGTAGTTGTACTCGCGCACCGTGCTCCAGTCCGTTCCGAGCTTTGCAAGCGCCCAGATGACGCTCGCCGCGCCCAGAAACTCGCCGAGGTAGGGGAGCAGAACGTAAAAACAGTTCTGCATCCCCGGCGCAGGAATGCACCCGCCCGCGGCGACCGCAACGGTCAGAATGGCTGCCATTCCCCACACGGCGCGCTTAGATCTGCGCTGCTTTGCATCATCGTTTTGGCAGGCGTAGAGTGCCCCATCGTAAACATATTCGCCCGCGACGTTCAGATGAAAGTCGTTCAGGTGCTCGCGGCGGTTGTGCTTTTTGTGCTGTTCGCCCATTATTCGATGCCCGTGAGGTCAAAGTCCGCGAGGGCCTTCTCCGCCTCGGCGCACACGCCGCGAAGACACGCTTCGTCAAACGGGCTCTCGAGGCCGGCGTTTTTGAGAAGATCGGTGAACGTCCGGCTGCCGCCCTGCACGGTGTAGGCCATGTAGTGCTGCCAGGCGTTCCCCACGTCCTTGCGGATCATCGCCCAGAATTCGAGCGCCACGGTCTGGGCAAGGCAGTAGTCAATATAGTAGAAGGGGCTCGAATAAATGTGGTGCTGGCGCTGCCAGCCCATGCCCTCAGAGTAGAACGGGATCTCGCCGTCGAGCTTCATCCACGGCATGTAGACGCCGAGCAGCTCCTTCCAAACGGCGTGGCGCTCGGCGGGCGTCATTTCGGGCTTTTCATACACGATGTGCTGGAAGTGGTCGACCATCGTGCCGTAGGGGATGAACGTCAGCGCGCCGGAGAGGTGGCTGTAGAGGAACTTCTTCGCGTCGGGGCCAAAAAAGCCGTCTGCCCACGGCTCGGCGAAGAATTCCATAGACATCGAGTGGACCTCGCAGGCCTCCATGCTCGGCCAGATGTAGTCGATGGGGATGCGCTTGCGGTTCGTCCAGGCCTCGAAGGCGTGACCGGCCTCGTGCGTCACGACCTCGACGTCGTGCTGCGTGCCGTTGAAGTTGGCGAAGATGAACGGCACCTGATAGTCCATGATGCTCGTGCAGTAGCCGCCCGCCTGCTTGCCCTCGGTCGAGAGCACGTCGAGCAGCTCGTCGCGCAGCATCGTTTCGAAGAACTCCTTTGTCTCGGGCGAAAGCTCGCTGTAGAACTTCATGCCCTGGGCGAGAATGTCATCCGGCGTGCCCGCGGGGCGGGGATTGCCGGAACGGAATTCGAGCGCGTTGTCGGCAAAGCTCATCGGATACTGCTTGCCCAGGCGCCTGGCCTGCTCGCGGTACACCTTGTCCGCCACGGGGACGAGATACTTGACGACCGCCTCGCGGAACTTTTCGACGTCGTCTTTCGTATAGCAGTTGCGGCCCATGCGGTAGTAGCCGAGCGTGGTATAGCCCTCGTAGCCGAGCTTTTTGCCCATCGCGTCGCGGAGTTTTACGAGCTTGTCGTAGAGCTCGTCGAATTTTGCCTGGTTGTCCTTGTACCACTGGCCCTCGGCTTTCCACGCGGCAAGGCGCTTTTCGTCGTCAGCGCAGGTCTTGAACGGGGAGAGCTGCGAGAGGGTGTAGACCTTGCCCTCGAACGGGATCTGCGCCGAGGCGAGCAGCTTTTCATACTCCTGCGTCAGGTCGTTTTCCTGCTGCAATTCAGGAATGATGGCGGGGGAGAAGGTCTTGAGCGCGATCTCGGCGTTGACGAACATCAGATCGCCGTATTCCTTCTCAAAGTCCGCGCGGAACGGGCTTTCGAGCATCGCTGCCGTCCACGCCTGATTGTATTCCTCCAGCTCGGGGTTGAAGTTGTTCCAGAATTTTTCCTCGCCGTCGTAGAATTTGTCTCGCGTGTCGATCGAGTGGCGGATGCTCGCGAGCGTCGCGGCGGTGGAGATGTGGCTCATCAGCTCCTGCTGCGAAAGGAACACCTTGCGAGCTTCCTCGTAGCTCTTGGCGGCCTTGAGTTCCGCCGTCAGCGCGGAAAGGCGCTGCTTGCTCGCCGCGGGATCGGGGCGGGTGTAGGTCATTTCGGAAAATTTCATGTTGTTTCCTCCATCAAATTTTTATTGTTACATTTCTTATTCTTGCCGGTTATAGATCGCGGACACGTCCCTGCGTCCGCCGCCAATGACGACGACCGCCGCGGCCGCCGTGACGAGCATGAAGCCCGTCAGCACGCCGCGCACGGGGAGAAACGCCACCAGCGCGCCCGCGAGCAGATTGCCCGTGAAGCTGCCGACGGTGTTGAGCATGTTGAACGCGCCGTTGAAGCGGCCCTTTTTCTCGTCGGGCACGTAGCTCTGCGTGGCGGAGATGCGGATGGTGTAGCTCGTCACGCCGAGAATACCCGTTAAAAAGCACGAGACCATCATCACCGGCAGCGGGCAGTAGAGATAGAAGCCCTCACACAGCGAGATGACGACATAAACCATCAGGGCAATGGAATACTTATGCTGCACAGGCAGCTTGATTTTATAATGAATGCCGCCGCCGATGGCGCGGCCGAAGATCGCCATGCCCCAGACGAGCATATAGATGTATTCGCCGTTATCGAATGTCGACTTGAAGTACGGCAGCGTGATGACCTGCGCCGCGCCCGAGGCCAGCATGCTGAATGTGAAATAGATGGCCACGCGCAGAAGCCCCTTTTCACTCATCAGATAGCGAAAGCCCTCTTTGATGTCGCGCAGGAGCTGGCGGCCCGAGGAATGCTGCCCTTCGAGCGCGAGCGCGGCACGCTGCTTTTCGATGTAGTGTTCCTCGGCGCGGATCTGCGTCTCCGCCGTCGCGGCGATGAAGAAGCACAGCGCGTTGATGCCGAGCAGCGGCGCAATGCCGAAGAGATTATAAAAGTACGTTGCGATCGGGATGATGAGCGCCGAGAGCGTCTCCAGCACGCTCGCGATGGAGTAGGCCTTGGAGTAGTTCCCCTCAGAGATCAGCAGGGGATAGAAGCTGTCGTAGGCGACATAGTAGATGCTGTTGATCGAGCCGATGATAAAGCAGAAGAGCGCGAGCATCAGAAAGCTGAACCAGCCGCGGCTCAGGATCAGCGCAGCGACAAGGTAGACCCCGGAGGAAAGAAAGTCCAGCGTGTAGATCGTCTTCTTGCGCGAAAAGCGGTCGAGGATCGCGCCCGAGAAGATCGGCATGACGATCTGCGGCAGCGTAAATGTCGCAATATAGATGGCATAGAGCAGGTTCGAGCCCGTGTAATCCAGTACGAGCAGGCTCAGCGCGAAGCCGGACATCGAATTGCCCAGCATCGAGATCACGCTGCCCAATGTGATGATAGTGAAATCCCGCGTCCACAGCGGTGAGACCGGAGCTGGCGCGGGAGAAGAGGATTCGTTCATAGAAATAGCCTCCTTCCGGCTTAAGAGCGCAAACAAAAGCCCGCTCGATGCGGGAGGGGGGACGGAAATCAACTGTATTATAAAGGATTTCGATAAAAGAATCAACTATAATTCCACCAAATATGGACAAATGCACAAATGCTGCCCCTGTTTTGTGCGGCACAGAGGGAGTGTCCGCTTGCCGAGAAGCATGACGTGTGCTATAATACCGCCAAACAAAAATAAACTGTGGAGGACATCACCATGCAACATGCACCGGCAAGAGAACTGCTGCATTTTATCAAAAATAGCCCCACCTGCTACCATGTGACCGAGAACATCCGCCAAAAGCTCCTCGCAAACGGCTATACCGAGCTTTCCGAACGCGAACGCTGGGAGGTAGCCCCCGGCGGGAAGTATTTCGTCCGCCGCAACGGCTCGAGCACCATCGCCTTCCGCGTGCCGGAGATGATCGACGGCGGCTTCGCCATGGCTGCGGCGCACTCCGACTCGCCAGCGTTCCGTTTAAAAGAGCATCCCGACCGCCGCAGCGCGCATTATGTCCAGCTCTCGACCGAAAAATACGGCGGCATGCTGATGTCCACGTGGTTCGACCGCCCACTCTCCGTCGCGGGCCGCGTCTTCGTGCGCGCAAACGGCGAGATCGTCGAAAAACTCGTGAGCGTCGACCGCGACCTGCTCGTCATTCCCAATGTCGCCATCCACATGAACCGCACGGCGAACGACGGCATGAAGTATCTCGCGAATATCGACACGCTGCCGCTGCTCGGCGGTAAAGACGGCGGCATCCTGCCCATCGTCGCCAAAGCCGCGGACGTTGCAGAAAACGACATCCTCGGCAGCGACCTGTTCCTCTACTGCCGCGGCGAGGGGACGCTGCTTGGTGAGAACGAGGAGTACATCCTTTCTCCCAAGCTCGACGATCTCGAGTGCGCCTGCGGCTGCCTCGAGGGCTTCCTTGCGGCGAAGGAGAGCGGAAATATCGCTGTCTGCTGCATTTTCGACAATGAAGAGGTCGGCTCGTCCACCAAGCAGGGTGCGGGCTCAACGTTCCTGCGCGACACGCTGCGCCGCATCGCCCTGTGCCTCGGAAAGGACGAGCAGGAGCTCCAGATGATGCTCGCGCGCAGCTTCCTCGTCTCGGCGGACAACGCGCACGCCCAGCACCCCAACCACGGTGAATACGCCGACCCCGACAACTGCCCGTATATGAACGAGGGCGTCGTCATCAAGTTCAACGCCAATCAGCGCTACGCGACCGACGGCCGCTCCTGCGCTGTTTTCCGCGCCGTGTGCGAAAACGCGGGCGTTCCCACGCAGGTCATGTCCAACCGCTCCGACCTTGCCGGCGGCTCGACGCTCGGCTCGATCTCCGATACGCTCGTGCCGGTCAGCACGGTGGACATCGGCCTGCCCCAGCTCGCGATGCACTCTTCGTGGGAGACCGCGGGCGTGCAGGACTATGAATTCCTGATCCGCGCGATGACGGAGTATTTCGGCAGCGCACTGTAAGAGACCTGCCGAAACGGTAGACAAAAGCACGGAAACATGCTAAAATAAAACGATTTTTGATCAAATACGCTTTCAACGACAGAAAGGAAATATATCATGGACGTTAAGGAAATTCTCAAGCACGTTGACCATACCCTCCTCAAGCAGACCGCCACCTGGGAGGACATCAAGCAGATCTGTGACGACGGCATCAAATACGGCTGCGCGAGCGTCTGCATCCCGCAGACCTATGTGAATCACGCCGCGCACTACGTCGCCGAGCAGCAGCACTATGGCTTCGGCCAGCTGCCCATCTGCACGGTCATCGGCTTCCCCAACGGCTACACGCCCAGCGGCATCAAGTGCATGGAGGCCGAGTCCGCCGTCGCCGACGGCGCGACCGAGATCGACATGGTCATCAACCTCGGCTGGGTCAAGGAGGGCCAGTACGACAAGATCCTTCAGGAGATCAACTCTGTGAAAATCTCCTGCCACGGCAACATCTTAAAGGTCATCATCGAGACCTGCCTGCTCACCGACGAAGAGAAGATCAAGCTCTGCGAGGTCGTCTCCAACTCCCACGCCGACTATATCAAGACCTCCACGGGCTTTGCTGGCGGCGGCGCGACCCGCGAGGATGTCGCCCTCATGGCAGCCCACATGACCAACGGCAAGAAGATCAAGGCCGCCGGCGGCATCGCGAGCCTGCAGGACGCCGAAGATTTCCTCAAGCTCGGCGCCGACCGCCTCGGCACGTCCCGCATCGTCAAGGCCGTCAAGGAGCTCGAAGCCAAGGGCGAACTTTAAGAAAGGGGAGGGCTCAATATGCCGACTCCGCACAACAGCGCGAAAAAGGGCGACTTCGCCAGGACCGTTCTGATGCCCGGCGACCCGCTGCGCGCAAAATTCATCGCCGAAACATTTTTAGATGAACCAAAGCTCGTCAACAACGTCCGCGGCGTGCAGGACTACACAGGCACCTACAAGGGCGTTCCCGTCAGCGTGATGGCCAGCGGCATGGGGATGCCGTCCATCGGTATCTACTCCTACGAGCTGTTCACGCAGTACGATGTCGAGAGCATCATCCGAGTGGGTTCGGCGGGCGCGCTGCAAAAGGACTTGAAGCTCGGTGACGTGGTCGCGGGCATGGGTGCGTGCACCAACTCGAACTACGCCGCGCAGTACGGACTTGGCGGCACATTTGCCCCCATCGCGGACTTTCAGCTGCTCTCCGCCGCCGTTGAATCGGCGAAGGAGCTCGGCGTCCGCATGGACGTCGGCAACCTCTACTCGTCCGACACGTTCTACGACGCGTCGAACCCGTCGCTCAAGTGGGCGGACATGGGCGTGCTCGCCATCGAGATGGAGGCCGCCGCCCTCTACTGCAACGCCGCCTATACGAAAAAGCGCGGACTTTCCCTCTGCTCGATCTCCGACAATATCCTCACCGGCGAGGAGCTTTCGCCCGAGGCGCGGCAGACGAGCTTCACCGCCATGATGAAAATCGCGCTCGAAACAGCCGTGAAGATGGCGGCAGAATCCCAAAAGTAAGGAGATTATCATGCCATGCGCGTGATCGATATTGAAAACATTGTGACCAACATGAAGGACGACACCCGCTTCGTCCTGCGCTGCGAGGAGGTCTTCCACGACAAGATCAGCTCCGCCGCGGCGAGCATTTTAATGAACAAGGGACAAAAGCCCATCGTCTGCCTGACGGGCCCGAGCGGTTCGGGCAAGACGACGACGGCGATGCGCCTTCGCGAATACCTCGAAAACCTCGGCGTCAAGGTCTGCATGCTCAGCATGGATAACTTTTTCCTGCCGCTTGATCAGCGCCCGCCCGAGGCGAGCGACTGGGAGTCGCCCTACTGCGTGAACCGCGATTTACTCATCGAGGATATCCACCGCCTGATGGACGGCGAGCTCGTGGAGCTGCCGGTCTACGACTTCAAGGCCGGCGGCGTCGGCGGCTACAAGCCCATGCAGGGCGACAAGGACGCCGTCATCATCGCCGAGGGCATCCACATGCTCAACCCGCTGATTTTCGACCAGCTCAGAAGCGAAGCTACGGGCGTTTACGTTGCCCCGCGTACGCGTATCATCACGCACAAGGACCGCATCGTTCGTCCCGAGCAGCTGCGCGTGGCGCGCCGCATGATCCGCGACTATCAGGGCCGCGGCCATTCGCTGCGTCAGACCGTCGAGCGCGCCGAGAGTGTCGACCGCGGCGAGCTCAACTACATCATGCCGAACAAGCCGAACGCGAGCATCCACATCGACACGTTCCACGACTACGAGCCGTGCATCCTCGCGCGGTATTTGAAGGAGATCCCCGAGTTTTACAGCCAGCTCGACGATCAGTTTATCGCCGAGCACGGGCTGAGCGACCTGATGGACGTTGTCAACTCTGTGCCGTCGCTGCGCACGGACTATGTCCCGCGCGACTCCATCGTGCGAGAGTTCGTCGGCGGCAGCTGCTTTGAGTATTAAATCGGCAAAATCCGACAACGAACTGTAATTTCTGATTTTGATAATACGAAACGTAATCGAAATTTGGCGCTTTTGCGCGAAAAGGGGAGGAAGAGCGAATGCATTCTGACGAGCGGCGAAAGGCCATTGCCGACGTGCTGCGCGCGGCGGACGCGCCGGTCAGCGCCTCCGCGCTGGCGGAAAAATTCTCCGTCTCGCGCCAGATCATCGTGGGCGATATCGCGCTGCTGCGCTCCTCGGGCGAGGAAATTCTCGCCACTCCGCGCGGCTATGTGACGCCGAAGGAGGCGCGCGGCATCGTCCGCCGCGTTGCCGTGAGGCACACGCCGCAGGAGATGGAAGCCGAGCTCAACACCATCGTCGATAACGGCTGTACGGTCATCGACGTCATCGTCGACCACCCCATCTACGGCCAGCTCACCGGCCCGCTGCAAATTTCGAACCGCTACGAGGTCAGCCAGTTTATCGAGCGCTGCAAAAAGGCCGAGCCTTTATCGAGCCTGACCGATGGCATCCACCTGCACACGCTCTCCTGTCCCGACGAGGCGGCGTTCGAGCGCACGAAGAGTGCGCTGCGCGCACTGCGCGTCCTGCTGGAGGAAAACGGAAATTAAGGGTTGACAATCCTCACACAAGCGATTATAGTGTCATGTGCACGTGTCAAGACACCTGTATATGACACTATTTTATTTTTAGGCTGTGAGGATATCATGGAAAAATTCAAAGCGTTCTGCAAACGCAAAAACATTGAAGTTTCGGCCAAGCGCTACGGCATCGATGCGCTCGGCGCAATGGCGCAGGGCCTCTTCTGCTCGCTGCTCATCGGCACGATCATCAAGACGCTCGGCGCGCAGCTGGGCGTTCCGTTTCTGACGGACATCGGCACCTATGCGATGTCCGTCTCCGGCCCTGCGATGGCGGTCGCCATCGGCTACGCGCTCAAGGCTGACCCGATGGTGCTCTTCTCCCTTGCCGCGGTGGGCTGGGCGGCCAACGCCGAGGGCGGCGCAGGCGGCCCGCTCGCCGTGCTCATCATCGCGATCCTTGCCGCCGAGTGCGGCAAGGCCGTGAGCAAGGAGACGAAGATCGACATTTTGGTCACGCCCGCC
>ENA-ORTW01002273-ORTW01002273.1-human-gut-metagenome-genome-assembly--contig:-NODE-2273-length-18221-cov-4.629307_pt1 | contig 18221 bp, 12 predicted proteins | sample MGYA00242072_ERZ509193 | MGnify/ENA primary metagenome ERZ509193 (study PRJEB26280, sample SAMEA2338813) | human gut metagenome | biome: human gut; feature: human-associated habitat; material: faeces... | reverse complement strand
AGATCTGTCATGTCTGTCAGATCATCCTGGTAAATCGCATCTCCCAGTTCCTCTACTTCCAGACTTGGCTGGAACTTCTTTAATTCTTCTTCAAAATCAAGCATCTATGGCACCTCCTGCCAGTAACTTCTTCATCATTCCTACGAGGTACAAAGAGCCAAGACAGTATATCTCTCCCGTCTCTCCCCGTTCATTCATTGCCGTTCTCACGGCATCTTCTAATCGTTCTTTACAGTACACCGGTCTGTCTGTGTATCTTCGGAAGACATCAGCAAGTTCCTCTGCCGGAACACCTCTTTCGTCCTCGATCTGTGTGACAACATAAGCTTTCACATCCAGATTCTCACACAGATATTCTATCATCTGATCGTACTTTTTATCCGATACTGCTGAAAATAGTAATACCATTTCTCCGCGTTCGGACTCATCCAGTGCTTTTACGCTTTCTACAAACGCTTCCATTGCGCCCGGGTTATGTGCACCGTCTACGGTAATATGTGCTCCTACCCGTTCCATTCTTCCTTCCCAGTGAAGTTCTGCAAGTGCTTCCTTCCACCGGTCCATATGTATCTCTTCTCCCGCGAGCAGATATTCCAACGCCTCCAGTGCAAGCTCTGCATTCATCGCCTGGTAACATCCGCACATCGGTACCTGAAAGATAACATCTTTATCATACGCACTCCGTCTGGAAAATGCAATATATTTGCGGTGAACTTCCTGAATTTCATACGCATTTTTCGTAACTTCTCTACAAGATACGCCCAGTTCCGAAGCTTTTGCCTTAATGACTTCCGCTGCTTTTTTACTGCTTCCGTCAAAGAACACCGGAACACCCGGCTTAATAATTCCGGCTTTCTCACCCGCAATCTTCTCGATCGTATCACCGAGGATCGCCGTATGATCCAGACTGATTGATGTTATGATGGCAAGTGCCGGATTGTCTATTGCGTTTGTCGCATCCAGCCGTCCGCCAAGTCCCGTCTCCAGAATGATATATTCTACATCTGTCTCTGCAAATGCTGTCATACCCATTCCAAATAGAAATTCGAAATACGAAGGATGTTCGATCCCGTCTTCCACCATCTGACGTACTATCTTTAAAACTTTTCGAAACATCTTCAGAAATGTCTCATTATCAATCTGTATATTATCTACCCGTATCCGCTCATTTACAGATACAAGATGAGGGGATGTAAAGAACCCTGTTCTCTTCCCCTCTGCCATAAGTATGGCCTGTAAGTATGCACATACAGACCCTTTTCCATTTGTACCGGCGACGTGGACAATTTTTCTGTCCGCCGCCGGATTACCCAATCTTTTTAAAAACATTTTTGTGTGCTCCAGCGTATGTTTCTTTGTAAATTTCGGAATTTCTTCGATATACGCGGCTGCCTCTTCATATGTGAACGTTTCCGGTTCTTTTTTAGTTAACATCATAATCCTGATCCACCCAAGATTTGCTCTTATCGGTTGCTGTGCCTTCCTGTTTTACAAGCTGTCCGTTCTGATATGTGTACTTATCCGACATCCGGAATATCGTATCACTGGAACCAACCTGTCCAACCTGAATCACATCACCGTCTTTTAATTCTGTCTCCGACAGATTAATACGCGTATTATTCAGGAAGCTGCTCTTCTGCTTTTCACCATTGACATATACGCGGCTGTATTTTGTGAAGTTCTCACCGTACAGACTATATCCACTGTTCAACTGCGGAACAATACTGCTCAGTGACACATTACGGATTCCCATCACCATATGGCCTTCGGTGATTGGTGCTTTTCCGTTATATACATACTGCTTTCCATACAGGATATCATACTGCAGGAGTTCCAGATCTGAAAGGTAATTCTTTGTTCCCTTTCTCTGCTGATGATAATTGAATACGGTACCGGAATGGATATCCAGTCTGTTCAGTACCTCTGACATCAGCTGATATGCCGGGATATTCTTATCATGCTTCTGAAGTCCGATATTATCCCAGATTACATAGTTCGTATTATATAAGTAACGGCTCTTTAAGTCTTCTGCCTGCAGTCCCATGGTCGGCAGATGATCACCATACATGACCAGTACCACATCTTCCGGATAATCTGCAAGCCTGTCAGTCAGCTCTTTGACAAAATTATCCATCTCATGGATCTGATTTACATAATACTCCCACTTATTATTCAGCTCGTCAGTAGGTGCCCCGGAAACTGTGATCTCCGGATTTTCCAGTACCGGTTCTGAAGGATAATCTCCATGTCCCTGTACGGAAATAGTATATACATAATCAGGCCCTTCTGTAGAATCCAGACACTTGACGATCTCATCGGTGAGGACACTGTCCTTGGTCCAGCCCAACGAGTTCTTCTGGTTTTCATCCTTCATATACTCTGCCGAAGTGAAGGTATCAAATCCCAGATTCGGAAAAATACTTCTTCTTCCGTAGAAATTCGCCTCATTATTATGTACTGCATGAGCAGTATAGCCCAAATTCTTCAGAATATACGGTGCGCTCTCACATGTAGTTTCCTTAAGGATACTCTTGTAAGGATACTCTCCCGGTCCAAAATAATGAAGGCTCATTCCGGTAATGGATTCAAACTCAGTATTTGCGGTTCCGGCTCCTACGGAAGGTACCTTATAATATCCGGAGGAATACTCCTTCATCAGCTTTCTGAAATTCGGAATAGGATCTTCTGACAGCTCCAGATAATTTACCAGCGTAGGATCAAAAAAGGACTCCAGCTGTAAAAACAGAATATTCGGATGACTGCCTTCTTTCGTTTCCGGAAGATTTTCTTCCGACTTCTCGATCCTTTTGATCTCGCTTTTGGAATAATCTCTCGGGGCACTGATTCCGGTATTAAAGATCGTCGTTGCCAGACAGTAAGGATATCCGTAATCCTCATAAGCTATGGCAATATTTCCAAAATAATTGGAAAGAACTCTTTTTTCCAGAGCAAGCTGTGTGATTCCTCCAAATGCAAGAACCCCAACCAGGACCAGTGGAATATTCACCTTATATTTCAGCTTGCCTCTGTACTTCGGCGACCTTATCAGGATGATCAGAAGGATTAGAACCGCAATTCCCAGAAGAACTGCACCTATGGTCATCTGGGTATGGGTCAGATATTTTTTTGCAATACTGAGACCATCTGTCAGATTCTTCACATCCGGTCCTGTAAACGGTGTGACACGGTTGAGAAGAAGCACACCGTTTACGATTCCCAGAAACAGCCATAAGCTGCCCACAAAGATACGCCAGAAAATTCTCTTTCGGAAGAGATAAACAATCAGCATCGTCGTAAAGATAAACGCTGCATTATAAGCAAATACAAGCGGCCTTGTGGTCATGTAGGTCCACGCCTCTGTGAACGAGTGCCTGCATATGGCCTCGATCACAAAGTACAGGACTGCACAGCCCAGAGCCTGAAGTATCAGCGAAATCTTATTGAAAAAGTTACACCACTTCATTAAAACACTCCTTCGTTATTTCACCATCTGTGTTAACTGCAGGTTCACTTTCTCTTTCATCTCTTTGTATTTCTCAAGTTTCTCCTTCTCTGCCTCTACCTTGGCTGCAGGTGCCTTGTTCACAAAATTCGGATTGTTCAGCATTCCCTCGCAGCGTGCGATCTCTTTTGTAAGACGCTCCTGCTCTTTTGTGAGACGTTCGATCTCCTTTTCACGGTCGATCAGATCCTCCAGCGGCAGATAAACCACACCGTCTGCCACAACGATGGATACCGCATCCTCACCGATTCCGTTCTTATCCTGCTGTACGTGGATCTCTTTTGCAAACGCAAGGTTTGTAAAGGATTTCTTGCAGGACTCAAAACGTGCACAGCACTCTGCATCCTTGCCTACGATGTAGATATTGGTCTTTCTGTTCTGCGGTACGTTCATCTCGTTTCTGGTGTTACGGATTCCACGTACAACCTCCTGGAAGCTTGAAACTGCTTTCTCAGCATCTGCAAAATCCATCTCGTCTTTGTATACCGGCCAGTCGGAGATCATGATGGACTCTTCCTCCGGAAGCAGTGTGCAGTAGATCTCTTCTGTGATAAACGGCATGAACGGATGAAGAAGCTTCAGTCCCTGTGTCAGCGCAGTGCGGAGTGTCCACAGTGCATCGTTTGCTGCTGCCGGGTTTTCCTCTGCCTTCCACAGTCTTACCTTTGCCATCTCGATATACCAGTCACAGAGCTCATCCCACAGGAAATCATAGACCTTCTGTACGGCAATTCCAAGCTCATATTTATCCATATTCTCAGTAACATCACGGATCACTGTGTTCAGTCTGGAAAGGATCCATTTATCCTCGTTGCACAGTGCGTTCAGGTCTTCCGGCGCTGTTACTGTCTTGCCCTCCAGGTTCATCATAATGAAACGGGAAGCATTCCAGATCTTATTTGCAAAGTTACGGCTGGATTCTACACGCTCCCAGTAGAAACGCATATCATTTCCAGGTGCATTACCTGTCATCAGTGTCAGACGAAGGGCATCTGCGCCGTATTTGTCGATAACCTCCAGCGGATCGATACCGTTTCCAAGAGACTTACTCATCTTACGTCCCTGTGAGTCACGTACCAGACCGTGGATCAGTACATGGTGGAACGGTGTCTCACCGGTCTGCTCCAGTGCGGAGAATACCATACGGATAACCCAGAAGAAGATGATATCATATCCGGTTACCAGAACATCTGTAGGATAGAAATACTCAAGCTCCGGTGTCTTATCCGGCCATCCAAGTGTGGAGAACGGCCACAGTGCGGAACTGAACCAGGTATCCAGAGTGTCCTCATCCTGATGCATATGTGTGCATCCGCATTTCGGGCATTTCTCCGGCATCTCTCTTCCAACCACCATCTCACCGCACTCATCGCAGTAATAAGCCGGGATTCTGTGTCCCCACCAAAGCTGACGGGAAATACACCAGTCACGGATATTCTCCAGCCAGTGCAGGTAAGTCTTGTCAAAACGTGCCGGAACAAACTGAAGGTTTCCGTCGTCCAGAGTTTTGATAGCAGCTTTTGCCATTTCGTCCATTTTTACAAACCACTGTGGTTTGATCATCGGCTCTACCGTTGTACCGCAGCGGTCATGGGTACCAACACTGTGGCTGTGCGGAACAACCTTTACAAGAAGTCCCTGCTCCTTCAGGTCCTCTACCATGGCCTTACGTGCCTCGTAACGGTCCATACCTGCATATTTTCCGCCAAGGCTGTTGATGGTAGCATCATCATTTAAGATGTTGATCTCCTCAAGGTTATGACGGCGTCCAACCTCAAAGTCGTTGGGGTCGTGTGCCGGTGTGATCTTAACGCAGCCTGTTCCGAATTCCTTGTCAACATACTCATCGGCAATAACCGGGATCTCTCTGTCTGTAAGAGGAAGCTTCAGCATCTTTCCTACAAGGTCTTTATATCTTTCATCCTCCGGGTTTACAGCAACTGCTGTATCGCCGAGAAGTGTCTCCGGACGAGTGGTCGCGATCTCAACAAAACGTCCTTCCTCACCTACGATGGGATAATTGATGTGCCAGAAAAATCCGTCCTGGTCCTCATGTACAACCTCTGCATCAGAAATAGAGGTCTGGCATACCGGACACCAGTTGATGATCCTGGAGCCTTTGTAGATATAGCCTTTCTCATAAAGGCGGATAAATACTTCCTGAACAGCCTTGGAGCAGCCCTCATCCATGGTAAAGCGCTCACGCTCCCAGTCTGCAGATGCTCCCAGCTTTTTCAACTGATTGATGATCTTTCCGCCGTACTCCTCTTTCCATGCCCAGGCATGTTTCATAAATTCGTCACGGCCGATCTCGTTCTTGTCAATCCCTTCCTTACGAAGCTTCTCTGTTACCTTAACCTCTGTAGCGATGGCTGCATGGTCAGTTCCCGGCTGCCAGAGAGCCTCATAGCCCTGCATTCTTTTGAAACGGATCAGGATATCCTGCATGGTCTCATCCAGTGCATGTCCCATATGCAGCTGTCCGGTTACATTGGGCGGCGGCATTACAATTGTAAAAGGTTTTTTATCCGGATTAACTTTTGCATGGAAGTATCCGTTATCCATCCATTTTTTGTACAGACGATCCTCAATACCCTTGGGATCATAAGTCTTTGCAAGTTCTTTACTCATGTTTTCCTCCTGAATCTTTCTGATTATAGGAACCTTAAAATGCTCCTGTTCTCTGCAAGAAAAAACACGCCCTCCACACAAAAGCCAATAACTAATGTGCGAAGGGCGATCATTCTCGCGGTACCACCTTCATTATCCGGAAAAAACATCTGTTATTCCCGTCTATCTCTTGTCCCTTAACGCGGGGTACGTGAAAACCTACACAGCAGCATCTGCATCCGTTCTGCATTTCTGCTTTCAGTTTCCCGGCTCCTAAGCTACCTTCTGCAGTCCTCCATCTGAAAATGCCTTTCAGCCTGCGCTTCTCTTGCGTCTGTGCATTTCTCTCTGTCAGCGTAGATCTGCATACTCCTCTTATTCAACACCTTTGCCATGTTCCTACTATAATGAAATTTTCTTTTTTTGTCAAGACAGAGGCCTGCTTTTCCTGGGATTTCACACATTTCCGGATACGAAGATCTTTCTGGCATTTCATTATTTTATTCCACGCTTTTCAGTGACTCTACCATATTGATCTTTTTCAGCTTAAAATGCATCACCATATTTACAAACATGGAGAACCCAAAGGTAATGATTCCACTGTAAACAAAGCTTATTGGCTTGATATTTCTTCCGAACATCACCGCATCTACCTCAACGGTTGTGATCACATACCGGTGAAGGAGGATTCCGAACACTGCGCCTGCCAGAATTCCTATGAAGGACAGCAGGATATTTTCCCGGAATACATACTGGGAAACTTCGCCATCATAAAATCCCAGGACCTTCAATGTTGCAAGCTCTCTCTGACGCTCTGTGATATTGATGTTGTTCAGATTATACAGTACCACAAATGCCAGCATTCCGGCAGAAATGATCAGGACCCAGATCACCGCTCCGAGGGATCCCAGCATTCGCTCTACCTGACCTGCTGTGCTGCTTGTATAGCTGATACTTAAAGCTGCCGGATATTTCAGGATTGCATTTCCAAGAGTTTCCAGATCACTCTCTGCATCCTCTTTCATAGTATATACTGTACTTGAATATTCCGGTTTCTCTCCGAATGTTTTTTCATAGCAGGATGGGGTCATGTAAACGTAATGTCCCATATAGTTCTCTGTGACAGCAGTGATCTTTACTTTATATTTTCTGTTGTCTTTCTCCAGGGTAATCTCGTCTCCTGTTTTCACACCGATAAGAGAAGCCGTTTTTTCACAGATCACCGCTCCATCATCGGTAAGCTCATACTGCTCGTGGGACTTTCTGTCACGTAACGTTACATCCTCTTTAAAATTTTCCGTATTTTCCGGAACATACACATAGATACTGACACTTCCCTTTTCTTTTGGTGCCGTCATCTTGGTGAGCTGCACACGGGTATAGTGATCGATCTCGCTGTTTCCGTCCAGGAATTTCAGAAGATCCTTTTCCTGGCTGTCTGTGGCATCCTCATCATTGATCACCATGGCATCATAGTGCTGGATCTGGTCATATTGGAGAATTGCAATATCCATAATGGAATCATAAAGTCCGAATCCTACAAGCATCAGTCCCATGCTTCCTGCAATTCCGAAAATGGTCATAAAAAGACGCTTTTTATAACGGAAAAGATTTCGCATGGACGATTTCCAGGAAAAGCTCAGATGCTTCCAGATAAAGCTGCTCCGTTCAATAAGGATCCGTTTTCCTTCTTTCGGTGCAGGCGGACGCATCAGAGATGCCGGTGTTTCTGCCAGGGTCTTTGCGCAGGAAAACAGTGTAGCGCCCATAGTACAGATCACCGCTGCCCCGGAAGCGATCAGTGCATATTGTAACTCATAATCCAGCTGCATGTGATCGCCAATATTCCAGTACATGATCCCATACGCCTGGATAATAATAAACGGAAGAACCTTTTCTCCGAAAAGTACTCCTGCGATACTTCCGCCTACTGTAGCCAGAAATGCGTAGCTGAGATACTTTGATGCAATGGATGCTTTTCCGTATCCTAGCGCTTTCATGGTTCCGATCTGGGTTCGCTGTTCCTCCACCATTCGTGTCATCGTGGTAAGACTGATCAGAGCCGCTACAAGGAAGAATATCATCGGGAAAACCTTTCCGATGTTTTTCAGTCGCTCTGCGTTATCACCAAAATCCGAATATTCCGGAAGGTCATTGCGGTCTGAGATGATCCACTCCGGTGTTTCAATATCATCCACCTCTTTCTGGGCATCCTCGATCTTCTGCTGGGCTTCCGCAATTTTGTCATCGGCTTCTTTTTTGCCGTCCTGATATTCTTTCTTTCCATCGGAAAGCTTCTTTTTGGCGTCTTCCAGGTCTTTTTTGGCGTCTTTTAATTTCTGTTCATTTTCCCGGATCTCTTTTTCACCATCCAGGAGCTTCTGTTCATTTGCATCCAGTTCTGCCTGACTGCTGGTAAGCTTTTCTGTGTTGGCCTGGATCTCTGCCTGACCGGCATTTAACTGGGCCTGTTTTTCCTCCAGCTGCTGCCGCCCTGAGCTGAGCTGGGCTCTGGCCGAATCCAGCTGACTCTGGCCATCATCCAGAGTTGCCTGGTTTGTCGCAATTTCTTCTTTTGCCGTGGAAAGCTCTGCTTTCTTTGTTTCCAGTTCTTTTTTCCCTTTATCCAGTTCTTCCTGGCCTTCATTCAGCTGTGCCTCTGTCCCGGAAAGTGTCTCTTCCTGTTCTTTGATCTGGCTGAAGCCCTCATTGATCTGACCTAGGCTGCTCTCCAATTCAGCTCTTGTCTGGGCCAGCTCTGATTTTTTTGCAGTAAGCTCTGCCTGCGCCCCGTCGATCTGGGCCTGACCGGCATTTATCTGTTCTTCCATTGCACTGATCTGACCATTTAATGTCTGGATCTGCGTGGAAAGCTCCGCCAGCTCTTCCTCGGTTTTTCCTGCTTCCGCACCGGCGTCATACTGCGCCTGCAGCTCCGCCGCCTGACTGCTTAATGCCTCTTTCTGGCTGGTCAATTCATCCAGCTGTGCCTGCTGCCCGGAAAGGACTTCTTCACTGGAACTGATCTGGGATTCGCCCTCGGAAACCTGTACAAGTCCTGCCTCACACTGTTCTTTCTGACTGGTGAGAGCAGCCTTTGTTTCTTTGATCGTATTCTTTCCCTTTTCCAACTGTTCTCTTCCACTGTCAAGCTCAGACTGTTTGCTTTCCAGTGTTTTCTCCGCTTCCCGGAGCTGGGCCTCACCGTCACTTACCTGCTGTTTTGCGGCAGTCAGCTGTTCATATCCGGCAGTCAGCTCTGCCTGCTTCTCATTTATCTGTGCTTCGGAGTCAGCAAGCTGGGATCTGGCAGCATTTAACTGGGACAGACCGTCTTCCACCTGCTGTTTTGCGCTGTTAAGCTGAGACCATCCATCTTCAATCTGCTTTCTTCCGTCAGCAAGCTGCTGTTTTCCATCGGTCAGCTCCTTTTTTGCATCACTGAGCTGCTGTTTTCCATCTTCGTACTCTTTTTTTCCATCCTCATACTTCTTCTGCCCATCATCCAGCTTTTTCTTCGCGTCGCCAAGTTTTTCCTCTGATTCCTTCTTTCCGTCCTCAAGCTCTTTTCTGGCATCATTCAGTTTTTCGTTGGCTTCTGCGACGATCTCATCGTAGCGCAGACTGCACTGTTCTTTTTCGATGCCTTCCACACGCTTCTGTATTTTCCTGATAAGATTGTCGTAAGCATCGGTATAGCTGATCACATCCCCGGACTCATGAACCATAACATAGATCTGGGTAAAAGCCTCCTGATCAAAATCCTCTGGAAGAATGTATCCGAAGCCGCTGACCTCACCGGATCCAAGAGTCGTATTTCCTCTGTTAAATGAAATATAAAGAGGGCTGCTTCCGATTCCCACAACTGTATAGGTTGTTTTTTTCAGAAGCTCACTGTCTCCATCCTCACTGACAGATATGGTATCCCCGATTTTATACCCCCGATTCTTTGCAAATGGCTTGTCCAGAAAAATCTCGCCGCTTTTTTCCGGTATCCTTCCTTCATCTGCTGTAAGCAGATTAAAATTGCTGCTGATAGATTCCAGATGAAGAACCTTCCTGGCATCGTCCTCTCCACTCATAACATCCGTAGAGTAGCCGCCCTCAGCCAGCTCCACACCGTCAATATCCGATACCGCTTTTACATCACGCTGCGTCAGTCCCAGGGTTCCCTGGATCTTCAGATCCATCAGCTTTGCTGCTTCATAATAAGCATCTCCGGAATATCTCATATCCGGAGAAGACGCCTGGATCCCGGAAAAAAATGCAACACCCAGTGCCACGATCAGAAAGATCGAGATAAAACGTGCTTTACTTTTCCGGATCTCCATCCAGAAATCTTTGTGTAATGCCTTCATTCCGTCACCTACCATTCAATCTCTTCCACTGGTGTGGGATGTGCATTTTCAGTCATCCTGGAAACCTTGCCGTTTTTGATCTTGATCACACGGTCGGCCATAGGTGTCAATGCAGAGTTGTGAGTAATGACAATAACCGTCATGCCCCGTTCCCTGCAGGTATCCTGAAGGAGCTTCAGGATTGCCTTGCCGGTCTGATAATCCAACGCTCCTGTAGGTTCATCACAGAGCAGAAGCTTTGGATTCTTCGCCAGCGCTCTGGCTATGGAAACTCTCTGCTGCTCACCGCCGGATAACTGTGCCGGAAAATTGGTCAGTCTCTCCTTCAGCCCTACTTCCTCCAGAACTGTCCTGGCATCCAGAGGATCCTTACAGATCTGAAGCGCAAGCTCCACATTCTCCAATGCAGTCAGATTTGGCACCAGATTATAAAACTGGAATACAAATCCAATATCCTCCCGCCGGTATCCGGTCAGCTGCCGGTCTGTATATTTTGCAATATTTTTTCCATCGATCCAGACATTGCCGGATGTGGCCTTATCCATTCCGCCCAGGATATTCAGCACCGTTGTCTTTCCGGCACCGCTTGGTCCTACCACAACCACAAATTCTCCTTTTTTTATCCGGAAGCTGATCTCATCCACAGCTATGATCTTCACTTCTTTTGAGCCATAGATTTTGGATACATTCTCCAGCTTCACATATTCTTCCGTATGCTCCATTTCCACCCCTCCTCTTTACTCTCTATATGATTTCAGGGGGCTTTTATCTGCCCCCTTTTAATTCTCTCACTCACGTATCACAGCTGTAGAAAAATGTTTTCGGCTGTGATCGAATATTATCAATAACTATATTTATAAGTATATCGGTTCTTAATTCAAAATGCAATTTCTACTTATATTTTACAAAGATTTTTCATTCCTGCGCATTTGTATTTTACATTTCTTTTCTATAATACAGACAGATAAAGAAAATCAATATTATGGCTGACTGTTGCTGACAACAGCAGAAGTATAATTCCAGCAAAACAGGAGGAATGGATTATGTATAAAGCACTGTGGAATCACTTAGATCAAAATTTTAAAAAGGCCCCTGCGCCAGCTGTTTTTCTTGCAATTTTGACAGCTGGATGGAGTGCAGCCGGAATTCTTGCAGGATTACTTGTTTGTCTGGAACTTCAGACAGAACTGATGGTGAAGCTGACTGTGATCTTATGTGCCGGTGGATACGCCGGACTGATTCCCGGTTTCTTCGGTGGGATCTTTTATCTTTACCGAATGGATCTTCGGAAACCTTCTGCGGATCCTGCAGCTGATCTGGCAGCTGAAGCGGAAAAAGCTTCTGCCGATCCTGCTTCATTGATCTATTTTCACAATAATTGACAAAAAAGCAGAACTCTGCCTGGTTGTGCAGGGTTCTGCTTTTTTTATTGAATATGTGTATTAAGTTTGATTACTTTCTTATGGAATCCGCAAGCTTTTTTGCTTCTGCTGTCAGTTCTCTTATTTTGTCAAATTCTCCTGCCTTCACAAGATCTCCTTTTACCATCCAGCTTCCGCCGCAGCAGAGGATTTTGTCACAGGAAAGATAGTCCTCAAGGTTTTTCGCATTGATCCCGCCGGTAGGCATAAAACGGATTCCTGTATAAGGAGCTGCCATAGCCTTGATCATTGAAATTCCGCCTGCCGGTTCTGCCGGGAAGAATTTTACTACCTTAAGACCTCTTTTCACTGCCTGCGCAACCTCAGATGGTGTGATACATCCCGGAAAAACAGGAATGTCTTTTTCCAGACAATAGTCTACGATCTTAGGATCAAAGCCCGGGCTTACGATAAATTTTGCTCCGGCGCCAACAGCCGCGTCTACCTGTTCTGTTGTAAGTACGGTACCTGCTCCCACAAGCATTTCCGGGAACTGCTCTGCCATGAGACGGATAGACTCTTCTGCTGCTTCTGTGCGGAATGTCACCTCTGCACATGGAAGGCCGCCCTCAACCAGAGCCTTCGCCAACGGTACTGCATCTTTTGTATCTTCCAGCACTACAACCGGAACCACACCAAATTTCTGAAATTTTTCTGCTATCTCTTTCATCTGAATTTCCCTTCCTTTTTATCTTTTTATATCAAAGTTCATTTCCATCACATGTCTGATCATAGATACATCATCGGTAATGTTTCCATCACCATGGATCGTATGCTTCACAGCACTGGCAGCAACACCGAAATTCACGGTATCTTCCGGTGTATACTCATTCATAAGGCCATAGATGATCCCACTTACAAATGCATCTCCGCCACCGACACGATCAAGAATGTGGAAGGTCAGGCGCTTGCTTTCGTAAGTCTTTCCGTTTAACCAGAGATATGCCATAAGACTGTTTTCACTGCAGCTATGTGCAAAACGGACATGTCTTGCAATGCATTTTATATTCGGATATCTGTCCGCAAATGCCCGGAACACTTTTTCCTGCTGTTCAAAATCCGGCTGAAACGGGATTCCATCCTTTACATCCCCTGCACTGTGGTCTTCTTCATTTTTCCAGATATGGTACGGCTCGATCCCGAAAAGGACATTTACATATGGAAGACAAAGTGTACAGAAATCTCTGGCCTCTTCCCAGGTCCACAGCGTACTTCTGAAATTTCCGTCAAAGCTTACGGTCATGTTCATTTCTTTTGCTGCCTTCAGGCAGTTTAAGATCAGATCCCTGCATTTTGTTCCAAGAGCAGGTGTGATTCCGCTCAGATGCAGCCATGTATATCCTTCCAGCATTTTTTTCACATCTGTTTTGCTGAAATCATACTCGGAAAAAGCGCTGTGTTTTCTGTCGTAAACTACCTTGCTGGGGCGGATTCCGTAGCCGGTCTCCAGATAATAGGTTCCAAGACGGTGTGTCGGAGTTTCTTCCGCTGTGGAATAAACCACACTGTCACAGTTCACATCATTGCTTCTCATCATACGTACAGAACTTTTTCCAAGACTGTTGTCCGGAACTACCGTAAAAAACGAAGCATCTATTCCAAGATTTGCCAGGGAAAGGGCTACATTCGCCTCGCTTCCCCCGTATCTTGCCTCAAAGGTTGTTGCTGTTCTGATTTTTTCATAATCCGGCGGTGTCAGACGCAGCATGATCTCGCCGAGAGTAATAAATTTATGTTTCATGATCAATACTCCAGATAGGCTCCCTTCATTGGGCTTGCAGCATGCTCACTGAAAAGTCTCAGCACGCCTTTTTTGTATTTTGGTTCTCTTGGCTTCCAGTTTTTACGTCTCTCGGCAAGGATCTGGTCGATCTCTTCCATAGACTTTCTTTCGCCTGCGATCCCGATGATGTTCAGCTTTCTTTCCATAACGTCGATCTCAATAAGGTCGCCTTCCTCAACAAGTGCGATTGGGCCACCGTCAACAGCCTCAGGGCTGCAGTGTCCGATAACAGGGCCTGTAGATGCTCCGGAAAAACGTCCGTCTGTGATCAGTGCGATACTCTTTCCAAGCTCTTTGTCACTGCTGATCGCCTCAGATGTGTAGAACATCTCCGGCATTCCACTTCCCTTTGGTCCCTCGTAACGGATGAATACTGCATCACCTTTCTGAACCTTATGCTTCAGAACTGCATCCAGACACTCCTCTTCACTGTCGAACGGTCTTGCGCGGAGAACGGATCTGAACATTTCCTTCGGGCATGCGGTGTGTTTGATCACAGCTCCCTCAGGTGCAAGGTTTCCACGGAGAACAGCGATGCTTCCGTCGGTTCCGATCGCCTTGTCATATGGACGGATGATATCTTCCTTTGTAAGGTTTACATTGTAACGTTTGTTAAATTCCTGAAGCCATTTGTCGCATTTCTCATAAAATCCGTTGTTCTTCAGCTCCTCAAGGTTTTCTCCGAGAGTCTTTCCTGTAACTGTCATCACATCCAGATGGAGATGTTCCTTGATTTCCTCCATGATCGCCGGTACACCACCTGCATAATAGAAGCACTCAGCGGGCCAGCGTCCTGCAGGACGTACATCCAGAAGGTATCTTGCATTTCTGTGCAGTCTGTCAAAGGTATCACCTGTGATCTCAATGCCAAACTCATGTGCGATCGCCGGAATGTGAAGCAGACAGTTTGTACTTCCGGAGATTGCAGCGTGTACAAGGATCGCATTCTCAAAGCTGTCCATAGTTACGATATCAGAAGGACGCATATTTTCCATCTGTGCGATCCTTACTGCCTGTCTTCCTGCCTCTCTTGCGAAAGCAAGAAGATCCGGGCTTGTTGACGGCATCAGAGCTGTACCAGGAAGTGTAAGTCCAAGTGCCTCTGCCATGATCTGCATTGTTGAAGCTGTTCCGATAAAGGAGCAGGCTCCACAGCTTGGGCAGGCATTGCATTTTGCCCAGTCAAGCTTCTCTTCGTCGATCTCTCCACGCTCAAACTTTGCACTGTACATTCCCAGCTGCTCAAGGGTCAGCATCTCAGGTCCCGCATTCATGGTTCCGCCCGTAACAAATACGGAAGGGATATTTACTCTTGCAAGTCCGATCAGATTTCCCGGTACACCCTTGTCACAGCTTGAAAGATATACACCGGCATCAAATGGTGTTGCATTTGCATGGATCTCGATCATGTTTGCGATCATTTCACGGCTTGCCAGGCTGTAGTTGATTCCGTCTGTTCCCTGGCTTTCACCATCGCAGATATCGGTACAGTTATAACGTGCACCAAAACCACCTTCTTCTGCGATTCCTTTACGAACTTCTTCCACAAGGATGTTCAGGTGTCCGCTTCCCGGATGGCTGTCACCATAAGTGCTTTCCACCATGACCTGAACCTTTCCCAGATCTTCTTTTTTCCATCCTGTTCCAAGGCGCAGCGGATCAAGCTCCGGTGCAAGCTTTCTCATTTCCTGACTTACTAACTTCATGATTTTTTCCTCCATTTCCTATTCTCTGATCAGATTCAGATTTTCCAGCTTTTCTCTAAGTTCCTTTACATCCTCTTCTTCTGCTCCGATTTCCACATTATCAAATGTAGGAAGACTGAATACTCCCAGCATGGACTTTGCATCTACGATATATCTTCCGCAGATCAGTTCCACATCCTTCCGGCAGCCGGATGCAGCCTGTACAAGATGCTTTGCATCATACATGTCTCTTAAATAAACCGGTATCTTTATCATTACGCTCTGCCTCCTATGCAAAAATTGAAATAACAAAGCCTACAACAAGTGCTGTAACACCGATCAGTGTTTCCATGATCGTCCAGGATTTTAATGTCGTTTTTTCGTCAATCTCAAGGAAAGTACTTACCAGCCAGAATCCGGCATCATTTACATGACTCAGTGCAGTTGCACCACCGCAGATCGCACAGCACATAGCAGCTCTGTAAAGCATGCTTGTATCCATTACTGCCGGCATAGTCGCCATGATTCCTGATGCCATGGTCATTGCCACAATGGAGCTTCCCACAGATGCCCTTACCAGGATTGCGATCAGAAACGCGATCAGGATCAGCGGAAGACCGCTTTTTTCCAGGGCCGGTCCGATAATATTTCCAAGGCCGGAATCCTGAAGCATCCATCGGATCACTCCGCCGCTGGCGATGACCAGAAGGATCATTCCAACCGGTCTCAGTGAATGATCCAGTATTTTCTTTAACTGTGCACCGGTAAAGCCACGACGGATTCCAAGAAAATACATTGCTGCAAGCGTTGCGATAGTCAGTGCCAGAAACGGTTTTCCGATAAATCCGAGAAAACTCTGTATTCCTGCCGGAATTGGCATGTATTTAGATACAGTACTGAGAAGGATCAGAACAAGCGGGATCAGTATCACGCCAAGCACCAGACCAAATGGCGGCAACTCTTTTCCATCATCTTTGATCTCTTCCACATTGGCCGGAAGTTCAGTGAAAATTTTGTTTCCAACCAGATTTCCCCAGATAATTCCTGAAACCAGCATACAGATCAGTGCAGTTGGAACTCCAACCATGATCATAGTTCCCAGGTTTACGCCAAGTGCATTGGCAACCAGTACAGATCCCGCAGAAGGCGGTACAAAAGCATATCCGCTGGCAAGACCTGAAAGAAGCGGAATCGCATAATACAGTGTGGATTTTTTTGTCTGCTTTGCAACACTGAATACCAGTGGGATCAGTACTACAACACCTGCTTCAAAAAATACGGTTGTACCGATCACCAGTCCGGTAAGTCCCAATGCCCATCCGGCTTTTTTCTGACCGAATTTGTCGATCAGTGTTTCCGCTATTCTTTGGGCTCCTCCGCTCACTTCCAGTATTCCGCCGAACATGGAACCCAGTCCTACCAGAAGTGCGATTCCCTGTAATGTCTTTCCAACACCTTTTTCTACTGTGTCTGAGATCATTTCCAGTGGCATTCCGGCACCTGCACCGATGATGATCGCTGAAATCATCATTGACAGAACCGGATGCAGTTTAAATTTGATGATCAGCACCAGCAGGATCACAATTCCCACTGCCGCAGCAAGCATCAATCTCATTGGATCTGCTGTAAATGTTGTTTCTTCCATTTTTTCTGCTTTTGCCTCCTTAATTCATCCGATGTTTTACTTTTCGTTAAATACATCTGACCTTTCTGCTGTTTTTTCTTTTGAATTGTGCTGATTTTCTTTGTTTTTGCTTCAATTCATCTGATGTATTTATAATATATTCATTCTGTCAAAAACGCAATACTGTAATTTTATCTAAATTATCGTCTTATTTTTTGTGTATTTTGTCGTTTTGACATTATAGTTTAAAGGAATTATTATAGATATAAGGAAAATATAAAAAGAAATAACGAATAGAAATGGAGAAACTCATATGATGATTTCGTCATCAGAAGAAAAAAGTCTTCCGCAAAAATTATCGGAAGACATCATCGCATTTATTTTAAAGGAAAATCTGCAGCCTGGAGACAAGCTGCCTAATGAAACGGTTCTGTCCGAACGTCTGAATGCCGGAAGAAGCTCTGTCCGCGAGGCAATGAAGCTTCTTGCTTCCAGAAATATCGTGACGATCCGTCAGGGATCCGGAACTTATATCGCATCATCTCCGGGAATGGTGGAAGATCCGCTGGGATTAACTTTTATCGGCAACAAGCAGAAGCTGATCCATGACCTTCTTGAAGTCCGTTTTCTGCTTGAACCCTCTATTGCAGCAATGGCTGCCACCCGCGCCAATAAAAAAGATATAAAAAAAATCACCACACTTTGTGATGATGTTGAAGCATTATTAAAAAAACATGCGGACCATACCCAGAAAGATATTGAATTTCATACAGCGATCGCGCTGAGCAGCAAAAATGTTGTTGTTCCGCGGCTGATTCCCGTAATTAACAGTTCTATTCCATTATTTGTCGAATCAACCAGTGGCGCTCTGCATGAAGAAACAATTGAAACACATCGTGAAATCGCAGATGCCATTGCAGAGCATGACGCTTTGCGTGCTCAGGATGCCATGTACCTTCACCTGGTTTATAATCGTAAACGAATCCTGCTTACGGAAAAAAATTCCTGATGCTGTCCGATCTTCCAGAAGTCTGTCTTCACGGTCTTCAGCAAATACATTTTTATAGGAAAAATAAGCCCTGGAAATTCATCTTTCCAGGGCTTTCTAAGAGGTGCCACCCGGATTTGAACCGGGGATAGAGGTGTTGCAGACCTTTGCCTTACCACTTGGCTATGGCACCATGCTCCCCCTGTTGGACTCGAACCAACGACACTGCGGTTAACAGCCGCATGCTCTA